>Ga0233404_10000449_pt1 | contig 11270 bp, 7 predicted proteins | sample Na_oxic_2_MG_FD_179861 | JGI IMG/M metagenome (GOLD analysis project Ga0233404, IMG submission 179861) | Seawater microbial communities from Saanich Inlet, British Columbia, Canada - Na_oxic_2_MG | ecosystem: Environmental > Aquatic > Marine > Inlet | place: Canada: British Columbia | collected...
ACAGGAAATTTTACAAGAGACAATCAGATGAAAAATTTATTCTATACCAATCAACTGCCAATCAAACATCCGGCGGAACCGGTTGATTTACCAACGCCGCATTTTAATTCGCAAATTGATCCGGCTGGTTATATCCCGGATGATGGATTAGTAGGGGCGGTGAATGTTGCATTGTTATTGGGGCAACCGTTGTTGTTAACCGGCGAGCCCGGCACTGGCAAAACTCAATTGGCATATAGTTTGGCTTATCAATTGGGCTTAAATGAGCCACTCCAATTTAACACTAAATCAACCAGTATTGCGAGTGATTTGTTTTATCGCTATGATGCTTTGAGACACTTTCGGGCGGTACAGACTTGTGGGGGTGAGAGCCAAGAAGCTAAGGATTACCTCCATTATGAGGCTTTGGGTAAAGCCATTATTTTGACCAAACCGGCTACCGAACTCCAAAGCTATTTGCCCGCCGGTTTTGAACATACCGGGGTGCAACGCTCGGTGGTACTTATTGATGAAATTGACAAAGCTCCCCGCGATTTTCCAAACGATATTCTCAATGAAATTGAACGCAACTTTTTTGAAATTCCCGAACTTAAATGCCCACAACTTGAAGGCAAAATTGCAATTAAGCGAGATTTACAACCCATAGTCGTATTAACTAGTAATTCCGAAAAGCATTTACCCGATGCCTTTATGCGTCGTTGTATTTACTATAATATTGAGTTTCCAAACGAAGCCGCGTTGACCAAAATTTTGCAACAACGGTTTATGGATTTTGATAAAGTCAGTAGCGATTTTATGGCAAAAGCTAAAGAATTTTTCTTGCATTTGCGGAGTGATAAATTACGTTTGGAGAAAAAACCGGCTACGGCGGAGTTATTAAATTGGCTCACAACTTTACGTAGTGACATGTTTTTTAAAGGGGTGGATAATCCATTCACCCAAAAATACCTTGAGCCATTGTCACATAGTTTGACTAGCCTTGTGAAAAATCGCCGCGATCAAGAAGCTGCACAGACGGAATTGAAAAATTGGCTGCCAGCATAAATTCATGAATACAAAAAAACCTAATATATTCCAGCCGGAAATCAAGATAAAAGAAATCTCTATCAAAAATTTTCGAGGTTTTGAAAATCTTGAACTGGAATTTCAACCGGATTTGACCGTTTTGATAGGAGAAAATGGGGCTGGGAAAACGGCTATTTTAGATTGTCTGGCTATATTGTTAACTGTTTTACAGGAGTATATACAATATAGAGAATTGAAAAAATCGCTAAAATTGCTTGGTTTATCAGATATTAAACAAGATAAATTTAAAACAAGCAACAAAATTCATTTGCTGTTAGAAAACAAAAGAACAAATTACGAATTCAATTTAGATAAAAATTATGAAATCAATTTAAATAAAGATACTTATTTTCTTCCTCTCAAAACTTTAGTAATAAGTTCTATTATTAATGCACTTCATGATAAAGACTACTCTGTTAATTTACCTTTATCCGTTTATTATCCCGCCAGCAATGCGCCGATAAACACCATTGATTTCAAAAATGCCAGTGACAATTTTGCAACCGATATTTTCAGTGCTTACAAAGGAGCCTTAGATAAAACAGCCTTTGATTTTGTCAACTTTTTTAACTGGTATAAATGGCAAGAAAACATTGAGAGGCAAATCGGCACAAATAAGGTTCTTGATGCCGTGCGCGATGCCATTTATAGCATATTGAGTGATGACCATAACCAATTCGACAAATTATCTATTAACTGGCTCAACAATCCTAATGGTGAAATGGTTATTTGTAAAGGTGATATACCCTTAGATATTAATCAACTTTCATCCGGGGAAAAAACATTGCTAACTTTGGTAGCCGATTTAGCCCGGCGTTTAGCCATTGCCAACCCTCACAGAGAGAATCCCTTGATGGGCAATGGGGTAGTATTAATTGATGAAGTTGATTTGCATCTGCACCCTCGTTGGCAAAGGGCAGTGGTTTCGCAATTACAAAAAACTTTCCCCAATTGTCAATTTATTGTGACGACTCATTCGCCGCTGGTATTAAGCAATGTGCCACACAAAAATGTGATTATTTTGGAAAACTTTCAAGCCGTAGAGATAACTCCACACACTTTTGGCAGAGACAATAACTCCATTTTGTACGAATTAATGGGAGTTAAACAACGTCCGGACGAAGTACAACAACAGCTTGATGAAGTTTACAAGTTGATTGACGATGGTAATTTAAAAGAGGCGGAAAAATTATTAACAAAATTATCAGAAATTGTAGGCCCTAATGATCCTGATATTGTCTATGGAAATTCATTGATTAACTTTATGGATGATTGATGATGAAACATATTGACAAAAAATCAGAACCGGCTTCTTTACGTCAATTTCGTGCTGGGTTGAAAAAAGAAGACTATTTTAGAAAAGATATTTTTGATACAGAATTTCCTCAAATCGCAAAAAAAGAATTGAGAGAATTTTTATTGGAAGAACAGGGCTATATTTGTTGTTATTGTATGCAGCGAATCAATGTGGCAAACACGAAAATAGAACATCTAAAGGCACAAAGTAAACATCCCAAGTCAAAATTTGACTATCAAAACTTGTTCATCGCCTGTAAAGGAAATGAAGGGATTCCACCAGAAAAACAACATTGTGATACGAGAAAAGGCTATTACGAAAAAAGGCAGATAGAGAAAAATATTGAATATGAGATAACAATCAATCCGGCAGATAAAAACCAAAACTGCGAACAATATATCAAATACCGTTCTAATGGAGAAATAAATTTTGATAATCTCGACTCTGCAATCAGAGAAGATTTGGAAGATGCCCTCAATTTAAATTATCCGATTTTAGTTAGTAATCGTAGACAAACGCTAAAAGCGGTGATTGATCAACTGAATCGTAAACAATCGGGAGAATGGAAAAAGCAATTCATTCAGAAAATGATTCAGAAATATGAAAGGAAAAATGCAAAAGGAAAATATCTTGAATATTGTCAAGTAGTGATTTACTTTCTCAAAAAACGAATTGGAGAAATTTAATTTTTTTGCCGGAGATTTTTTTTGTAACCCGAGAACAATTCTTTCAAATCACAACATTGAAAGATAAATTCTTATTTTTTAACTAAACCTTATATGAATCCTTCCAATTCCCTAGCCCCAAAATTAATCGAATTTATAACCCGCTTGCGGCACGCCAATTACAATGTCGGAAATTAAAGGGGCCAGGGTCGAATTGTTTTTTAAACATTACAATTTGTATAAAAATCCAAGATTAAAAATTAAATCGAGCCTGGCCCCTTTTTCCTTCCCAAAAATTAAATCGAGCCTGGCCCCTTTTTCCTTCTTTAACTTCTTTTTCCTTCTTTCATAAATGAGCCTTTTTCATTTTACCTTTTTTACAAATTTTTCTATATAAAACGTTTTATTACATTGTTGTTCTGATATCAGCAAACCATTGATATTATCAAATTTAATATTTTCTCTTTTTGTTCCTTGCTTTCTTTGAGTTTTTCTAGTGCTAAACACAATACATCTTATATTGTCTTCATCTATTTGATAATTTTTATTAAACATTAAATTCAACATATTTTTTAGATAGTTCACAAAATTTTTACCAGCTTGTAGCTGTTTTTTATAATCTCCTAAATTATTTGATTTTAACTCAATCAATAAAACAAATATATCATTACCGTTTTTATAAAAAATAATCCCATCATTTACTTTTGTAATATTTCCTAGTGATTGATTAAAAAAAGGAAACATTTTACATCTATTTTGAAGTTGATAATCAAGTGAGAAAGCAAAAATATTTTTAGAGGCCAATTTCAAAATAATTTTTTGACAACCCCTCTCATTTTTAATTTCATTTATTGCAATCTCTTTAGAAATAATTGGTATAACTAAATCGGCGTTGATTATATTAGAAAGATTAGTGATTAGATTTTGCATTTTCTAAATCGGCCTCTTTTTGATAGTAAATATCATCACTAACACTATTTAAATTATTTATGACTTTATCAAAAGTATTGGCAATAATTCCTTCTTTATTATCCATCTCCATTAATTTGATACCATTATCATCAAATAGATAAGCATTCACTTTTTTATCTGAGATCAGCATATTTTCACTATATCCATAATTTTGCATAATCTCGGTTTTGGATTGAAACTCAGCTTTTAACATGATTAAATTATTTATTTCTCTGACGAAATAATCGCTATGTGTACTCACAATCACTTTTATCCCACGATTAGCAATCATGACTAAAATGATTGCGATTTTTCTTTGATTCTCAGGATGTAGGTTAAGTTCTGGTTCATCAATTATGAGAGTTTCTCCCTTTTTAGCTAAATGTTCTAAATAAAACACCAGTGAAAAAAATGTTTTTGCCGTAGATGATGACAGATGTAAAGAGATTTTTTGATTAAAATTATCTGTCTTGGCGTGTATTTTGTACGGTATAAAGTAGATGCCATCTGTTTCAACTATGTATTTACCATTTAATATCTTTTTTTGAATCTCAATGGCTAAATCCTTAAAATCTGAATGGAATTTTTTGAGTTCAAAACTATTATTTAAAAAATCAATATAATCCGCTATTGGTTGCGAATATCTTGATACGATTAAGTTTTTAATGAGTTCCGGTGTCTTTCTTTCTGATTTTATTATCTTATGATGAAATATTGCGGTTCTTTTGCTACTCAGTTCTTTGTAAAATAAATTTAAACCGGTTCTCTCAGCGGGTAATAAAAAAGAGTTTGAAAATAGACGATTAAATATAAAACGATTTAAAACGGCTTTTAACTTATCATTGATAAGCTCTTTTGGAATGCTTTCATCAAGTAATATTAATTTTAAAATGAAGCTATCTTCTTCTTTTATCGCGTTAAAAACAATTTGAGCCTTTTTACCCAGATTGATATTGCTTCTATGTGCCGTTTTTAATAAATCTTTTTTTATATCTGTTTCATTTAATTCAAATTGAATTTGAGCCTTTTCAAATTCATTTTCATTCGCACTAAAAACCAAAGATAAACTTTTAGAAAAGGCGACTTCTAATTCTTGTTTCATTTTTTGATAATAACTCTCAAAAAAAGTATTTAAATCTAATTCATAAAAACCATTTTTATAGATATTTTCTATGATTGGATTTAACTCTTCTAGGTGGTATTGAAAATTTTTATCAAATAAACTATATAAAGTATAAGCGACATAAGTCTTTCCGGTATTGTTTGAGCCGGCAAAAATAGTGAGATTATTAATCTCAACATCACCTTTAGCTATATTCCCTAAATTTTCAACATGAATTTTTACCATAATTATATCGAAAACGATTGTTTATAAAGATTTTTAGCGAGCGTAGCCACCCAGCTAAACCCACCGCAACCATTCAAATAAAAAAATGATTCTCATCAACATTGAGATTAGGTGGGTTTTCTACCCACCCTACGCTCGCTGAGTGAATCAATATTTGGTAGCTCGTAGGTTGGAGTGAGCTTGCGAACTCCAACACCATTTCACACCAACATTGAATGTTGGACTTCCTTCGTCAGTCCAACCTACGCGCTAAAATCATATTGTTCATGTTATTTATCCTCAACACCCACATTAAGAAAATAGCTAGGTGCTGGGTGAACTACCACCTAACACCATTCTTGAGCGGCTGAAAGTCCGCCTCCAAGATAAAGTTAGAATTAATTTGTGGTTATTTGCTGTGCTTCCTTTCGTCAACCGAGCCTAAGTGCTACCTAACAACCATCTTTCATAGGAATTGAGTCATCACCAAAGTTTTGCATGTATTCCTCACTATTTAGGAATCCTTCGATAATAATAGACCAACCATGTTGTTCAACATTGTCTATCCAAACTGTTAAACCATCAGAATCAGGTTCTCTTAGTAAAAGGAGATTATACATATATGTCACATATTCAGTTGTAGATTTAGTATCAAAAAAGCGTTGTTTAAATTCTTCTGAACTTACTAAAGCTTGTACTAACTGTTTAGCAGTCCAACCCTCATTAGTCATTAAATTAACAAATTTATTCAAACCACCTTCATCAGCTTCCCTATCTAAAATACTACAATATGCTGTTGTAACAAGTTTAAGTATATTACCTTTTCTTTCATTGTATAACTTAATAACATCTTTATCAGACAAAGCTCGTTCATAGATACGAATGTCATTCATTTTGCCAATGAAGAATTGTGGGTCTTGATGCCACCACATTCCAATACGAGTACTACCAAAACCTAACTGATCAAGTCCACCTGCTGGTAGATTTTGATTGCTACCTTTAAGGATTCCATTAACATAGATATTTAATGAACTTCCATCCCATGTTCCAGTAATCAAACTCCATTCATTTAAGACAATATTACTATTCGCAGTAATCGAATGCCAGCCTCCATCTTTTTTAACAGTAACAACTGGTTTTCCATCAAGAAGGTGTAAAGCATATTGTTCAGAACCATTACCAGCATTTGATACTTTTCCTAAAATAACACTTCTAGTAGCATCTGTAGGATTAATCCAAGCACTTAGAGTTAAAAAAGAGGGATTAATATTTCCCGGAACATCAATGAAACTACCGTATGGAAAAGAATATTCGCCATTACCTAATCCGTTTGTACCATATACAACACCATGATTAAGATTACCACTCATATCCAAGATGGTTCCATTTGAAGCAGCTCCTGTAGCAGTTGGACAATCCAATTTTGCAGAAGAGGCTTTATCATTAAATCCTCCAAATTCTGGATAATGACCATGTCCTAATGGAAGTCCAGAACCACCATAATTAGCATATTCATATAATATCAAAGTACATCCCATATGGACTTTTGCTGAACTAGCACTATTCTCCATATCTGGAAGACTAGAATGATATCCATTAATTAATTTAACAATACCTCTAAATTTACTATGCTGATATATTTCAGCACCAACAAATGGGCTTGTGGAATTAATCACTGCATCACTTTGAGATTCTGGAGTAAATGGATAATAAGCTACTAATCCTTCAGTAATTTCACATGTTAGCTCTCTTGAATCATAATTTACTAAACTTTTAAAAATTTCACATTTCTTAGTAAGACAGTTACTCAAATTACTGAAACAGTTTTTACCAATTTCACCCAAATTTTTAATATCTTGTTCCAAAGCTATTTGTAAATCACGTATTTTTTGTTCACGTTCAGAAGATAAACCACATTGCAATAAATTCCTAACGTTATCCAAATCTACAAGCCTTTGCTTATATTCATTCGCTAAATCTTCACGAGCCTGTTTAATTTCAGGAGTAACATCAGATATTAGTTTAGGAACACCTAAAATATTTTCATAAGAAAAAAGATTATAATCATATACGGCTGGCAGTTCTCTAACTGAAGGAGCAAATTCATTCTGTATATAAGTTACTACATCATCCAAAACTCTTTTGCATTCTTGCATATTATTTAACGAACAGCTAAGAGTATTAGCACCAATCGCATTAATCAGATTTTCGGCATAACCACCAGTTTGAGAAGCAGTAATAATTAAAGAACCATTATTGCGAGTACTTTCTGATAATTTATTAATTGATGCTTCCAAATCTATTGAAAAAGGGAGTATTTTTTCACCACATTTCGTACAGATTTTAAATGTTTTGTCAAGTCCAGCCTTAAAAGAGGCATTAAATTCTTTCTTATAGAACTTTTCAGTAAATTGAAAATCCATTTCTACTTGAACTGTACCGCCATATTCAACTTGACCTATATATTGATCCCCACAAATTTGCCTGAAATAACAATGACCATCATCTTTAGCACTATTACCTGTATAGTTAAGTGGATTCACAGTATCTAGTTGATAAGACTGTGTACCAAGTTTCACGTCATATTCCAATATAAAAGCTTGAGCATAATCACGCTCATTAACTATTTTTTCGTACCTAGCATCAGCTTTAATATTAAAAATACCTTTAATTGAAACCTCACCTTTACCACTTATTTCCGTTCGCTTTAATAAGGATTCATAGTCGTAAACTAAATTTGTAGAAAATTCTGTTTTTGAAGCAGTAATTTGCTCTGGTGTACCGTTAATACAAACACTTTGCTTGACCCAATCCCTATCACTGTCAATACCCATCCCTAAAAATATATCAGCATTTTCAGATGAATAAGGAATATCATCTAGGTCAGGACAATTTGTAAGTTGAGAAGATGTTGAACAACACTGTTTAGCACCATCTATAAATCCTTCTGTGGTAAATACTTCACCAGTATCAGAATGAAACACCGAATTATAAACTTTTTTACCAAATGGTAAATCTTCCTCTATATAAGGCACATCCAAAAACCAACCATCTGCACCAATAGATAACTGAGTTAATTTGCATTTGTCAACAGTTGTATTTAAAGGTAAACCCATAACTGTAGAATAATCAACTTCAAAATTAATTCCATCAGAAGATGTCAAACCAGCAGTATATGCCTCATTTGGGAATACTAATTCAAGATAGGGTAATTCTAATGTATTACCATCAATAGACAATTTAGCAACTTCGTCAGCATAACTAATTGTCGTAAACAACAATAAAGTAATAAATAAATTTTTCATAAAACTCCTATATAGTGATTTACTAACTACTTATTATAAGGCAAATCTTCCCGGTTATTCCTAGATATTGACCGGAAATTCGGGAACATTTTCCTTCATAATTAAACAAATTAAAGGGGCCAGGCTCGGATTATTTCACGGTGACATTGCGCCGGCCCTCAAAACACACTAATAACACTCATCAATCAAACTTTCAGATTGGCAAAGTGCTCAGTGCGACACAGCCAACTTGGCGGCGATTTTTCTAGTCAGCAAAGTTTCTGCTAACTATACTGGTGACTCGACTATTTCAAGCCCAAGTCATCCAATATTCTTTCAAACCGGATTACCGAACCCTGACTAGAGTTACGATATCAACAAAATATACCAACTCAACGGAAGCTATGACAAAGGTTGCAACATGTGGGTAGTGCATAGGCAAAAATATCTTTCACCATGATAGGCTTTATCACCAGTACCAATAATACAAGTATTTTCTTTCCATCGGTTGTAACCCACTAGCCACTCTCCCCTCTTGCTCCTCTTAGTCGTACAAACACTGAGCGGTTTGTCTTGTTTATGATCAGTGCCGCTCATTATCACATACATATCCCTTGTTTTGCAAGTCATTGGGCAATCCAGTTTTTGGTGAGCGGACATCCAATTCACAATAACACCAGCTTTTGCTACCGGTGAAAAGCCCAAGCTCAACGTCCCCAATAAAACTACCAAAGATAATCTGGCATAAAAATTTGCCATGTTTAATTTAATATCCAATTTTTACTCGTTGCCTCTATCAATACCTTCGCCAATGTCAAAAAATTGTTGTTTCGGGAATGAGGTACGATTTCCCGAAACTCCGATATTACTGGGTTTCGGGAAATCCGCTTCGCTACATTCCCGAAACAAATATCAAATTGGCGAAGGTATTGTCTATTAAAATTAATTGTAAATATTTTCGACATCCTTCATATCCCTATAAAAGTAGTGAACAGTTGTTTCGTTCATTGCGCTTCGCTGCTTTCCCGAAACCCACATTTGGCTTTCGTTTCCCGAAAGCAACGAAGTGCAATGAACGAAACAACTGTCAACTACTTTTGAAGGGTGCCATATTTTCCCAAACAAGTTTGAGAGCCGTTAGGGTATAACCTCGCGCTGTACTCGTTGCCTCTCTTAAAATTAATTGTAAATTTTTCTCAAACTTGTTTGAGAGCCGTTAGGCATTACCTCGCGTATGATTGACTATGGTTAATGATAAATTACCCATATATTAAACCAGTAATACTCCATACTGGTTAAAACTTTTGCCGCTAGAGCGACAATATACGCATTCCCCGGCTCCCGCTGTGGGTTTGATAACACAACTCAACACCACAAACGGCTTCAAACCACGAATTTGTGTCGAGTGCGTATAATAGGGACGATTAATTTACATAATACCTAACACGTTACAACATTGTCGATTTTTTCTAACATTTCGTGTTACACATATATAAAGTTAGGTACAAGAATTTGCTCCAAACCGTACGCTCATCTCAAAAATTTCTCATGACCGAGAGACCATATTCTTCTTACCGAAGTAAGTCAAGGATTGATTTAAAACACAGTCGAAAAAAGTTGTGGGGTATAAATATATTTACCTTCAATGCTTGGTTGGTTACCGCGAAATCCCTAGCTTCCCGACCAAAACTGTACTCGTTGCCTCTCTTAAAATTAATTGTAAATTTTTCTCAAACTTGTTTGAGAGCCGTTAGGCATTACCTCGCGTATAATTGACTATGGTTAATGATAAATTACCAATATATAAATAATTGGGGTCAGAGTAAAATTAATTCTCCAAACACACAATAGCATTCCTCAGTCAAACAAATCATTTGGCTGAATGCTCTTGAACCACGTAGCCAACTTGGCTACGATATTAATAAAGTCAGCCGCATAAGCCAACTCACACAGCTATTTTAAAAACCACCAGCTTTTAGTTAGTACATGAATATAACGAACACACAACTTTGAAGCACGCGGCCCATTTAGCGATAATTTCAATATGTAACCAAATAACCAAACTCAACGCCGGCTATCGCAAAGGTTGTATCCCGTGAGTAGTGCAGAGGCAATAATATCTTTCACCACGATATTCTTTACCATCAATACTAACAATACAAGTATTCTCTTTCCAACGATTGTAGCCCACGAGCCACTCCAATGCCATTAAGTTAAGCCTTGGAATCCAAACCTTTAGATTTGGAAGTGTTTAATTTTAAAGTAAATAATCCAAATTCTTTCGGTTTGGACTCCAATAAATATCTCTTAACTTAATGGTATTGACGAGCCACTCTCCGTCTCTACCTTTTTTAGTCGTACAAACGCTTATTGGTTTTCTGTCTTTATGATCAAGCCCACTTATCATTGGAACTTTTAGGGGCGTTGCTCGGCAAGTCATTGGGCAATCTAGTTTTTTCTTGATATCCAAGTTGTCGCTCTAAACTCGTCTTTTGCTATAGCCACGGACGACATGCCCAAAGTCATGACTCCCAATAAAACGCCCACGGATAATTTCTGATTGTAACGGATTTTGGGGTAACAAGGAATTACGGTGGTTTTCATCGTCAATAAGGGTTGACACATAGGTCAACCCCTACAAAATTTGGTGCTTGTAGGGGCGAACCTATGTGTTCGCCCCA
>Ga0233404_10000450_pt1 | contig 11268 bp, 21 predicted proteins | sample Na_oxic_2_MG_FD_179861 | JGI IMG/M metagenome (GOLD analysis project Ga0233404, IMG submission 179861) | Seawater microbial communities from Saanich Inlet, British Columbia, Canada - Na_oxic_2_MG | ecosystem: Environmental > Aquatic > Marine > Inlet | place: Canada: British Columbia | collected...
GCTGTTGAACAATTTGTCGAAGAACCGGATATTGGTTACGAACAATTTGAACAGATGAAAAATATTCTAATATGTTGAATTATATATGTTTTATTTTTTGCTTCCTAGTTCTCCGGAGTTTTCAACATTGTAGGGGCAATCCCTTGTGGTTGCCCTCTCAAAAATCCTTCCAAATCTGAAGGTTTGGATTCCATTGTAGGGGCAATCCCTTGTGGTTGCCCTCTCAAAAATCCTTCCAAATCTGAAGGTTTGGATTCCATTGTAGGGGCAATCCCTTGTGGTTGCCCTCTCAAAAATCCTTCCAAATCTGAAGGTTTGGATTCCATTGTAGGGGCAATCCCTTGTGGTTGCCCTCTCAAAAATCCTTCCAAATCTGAAGGTTTGGATTCCAAAAAAAGCTTAACTATTTCTATCGTCTTAGAGCGATAGCTGTCATGCTTATTTTTCGTCAAAAGTGTTGCACTTTCCATATCTAAAAATATGGTGGTCGAAAAAATTTGCGGCTCGTCAGTGTAGCAAAAGCGTCGCACGGACGCGGGAGCAAACCAAATGGGTTCTAACAAAGGCGCGTGGGAACCAGAAAAAGGCGCGTGGGAACCAGAAAAACTCAAACACCGGTTCAAGCAATTGTGTCTAATCTTGATGAACACCATCGAAATGTGCTTTCTTTACTTGGAAAACGCTATGAAGCTTTTTATTACTAAATTGGAGATTATGGTGTGATGAATGTAGGAAGTAATACAGAGATTAGATAATAAAACCAAGGAACAAATAAAAGCTTGGATTGAAGCTGGGGTGGTAGATAAATCGACATTCAAACCAACAAATAAAGGCACGCCTCAAGGGGGGGTAATATCACCCCTATTAGCTAATATTGCCTTTATGGGGTTGGAAACCATGTTGGCGGAATGGGTTAAAACGTGGTCAGGACGTACAAAGAATAATCTGAATAGTTTGACAACGGTAGTATATGCAGATGATTTTGTAGTCCTACACGAGGATGAAAAGGTTATTCTGGAAGCCAAAGAAAGAATTGCAGGGTGGTGTAAGGAGAATATCGGTGTTGAACTGAATATGGAAAAGACACACATTACACACACGAGCAAAGGTTTTGACTTTTTAGGTTTCAACGTTCGACAATACCCAGCAACTACAAACAAGCAGGGTTTTAAAACTCTAATCAAGCCTAGTAAGAAAAGTATCAAGGAACATAAGGAGAAAATACGTAAGGTTATTCAGACGCACAAAGCGGCCCCACAGTCAGCGGTGATTGCAAAATTGAATCCCATTATTATTGGCTGGGCGAATAACTTTAGACACGTAGTATCCAAGAAAATATTTGGTTCCGTTGATAACTACGTCTGGGAAAAGTTATGGGGGTGGGCCAAGAGCAGACACCCAAACAAGGGAACAAAATGGATAAAGGATAAGTATTATCCCAGAATAGGGTCGAGAAAATGGACGTTCAGAACAGACAAAGGCGAAACTCTAAGGTTGCATAGCGACACCAAGATTGAAAGGCATATCAAGGTGCGTGGAAACAAACACATCTATGATGGGGATAAGGTTTATTGGGCCAAACGTGGTCATAATGACCCAACGTTGAGTACAAGGGTAAAGAACCTTTTGAAAAACCAAAAGGGAACGTGTACGTGGTGTAACCATCCTTTAGAAACTGGAGATATCATGGAAGTGGACCATGTAAAACCGCGTAAAGAAGGCGGAAAAGATGTATATGCAAATTTACAGTTGCTGCATGGTCATTGTCATGATACCAAATCACGGTTGGATGCGGAAAAACAAAAGAGAGAAATACTCACAGCATCCGATTGGAAGTATGTTGAGAAATAGTATCATTAAGAGAGGAGCCGTGTGAGGTCGAAAGTCTCATGGCTTGTGCTCTGAAGACGAGTCTCCCGTGGCGACATGGGGGGCTTAGTTTAACAAGATGCTAACCGTATTGCATTACGAATGCCGGCGCTATGTGGTGAGTTGAATCGATATGATGCTCAAAATGTTTTGAATATTAGTGTCAAAGATCAAGAAGAAATTGTTAAGGTTTTACCTTCTTTGACTAAACAGCACCGGGAGGTTTTACCCAACCCCGGCTGTCTTGACAAAATTCTTAACGATGATAAAAAACAAAATCTGGTGCTTATTCCTAGTGCCAAAAAACGGTCAAAAAACGTGGATAACCAAGACGTGGAAACAGATTGCAATAAAAAAACAGTCCCTTTGATAGACTTGGAAAAACAGCCCAGCTCGTCACCAAAGAGGGATATAATAGGGGCTACAGCTTGATGGAATTTTTCTAAATCAATATCGTATTCCAAAAACCGAGCAAAGGATTTATAGCAATTTATAGTGGTTTGCAAATGAATTGATAGTTTTAAATTTTTTTCATGTTATAATGAAGAGCTTGCTAATTTTTCAAAAAATTTGTACTTTCTTAGTTTTAATCTGTACCATGTACATCCATTTCAAAATTATTCTCAATAAACCGTGCGTTATTGATGGCTTTATGGCATCTCTTTAGTACAAATTGATATAAAATGCCTTTTTGTCTAACCCTTCATTATATCACAGAAAAAATTCAATCCTATCAATTCATTTGCAAAGGACTATAACCAACCGCAAACCCCGTATGTTTTCTTTTATAGGGCGCATGATAAGCTAACACAATATCTTCTTTGGGTACACCTTTTGCCATTAATTCATCGGTGATTCCTTGTTCGGTACCATCTTGCTGTACCCAGATTTTACCACCCTTGATATCTAGGTGTAAGACACAACCACTGACTCGTTCATACTGATTCCAACCAACATTGACTAGCATATAATGGTTATGTTCCCGATCAAAAACTAGTTCAGTCTCCATATCGCCATACGAAGGTTTATAGTGACTATATTCTTTGATCAGATTTTCGATATGGGTTTGGTATTCAGCTACATTTGCCATTTGACGATTTCCTCCTTTTCAACATGATAGACGATGTACTTGATATGATAATCTTCGATAACCGCTTGGATAAATGGGCGCGTAAAGTAACTCTGATATATATATATCAATAGGCACCGCCAAGTACAAAACACGGTCTGGATCAATTCTCTTTAACGCCTAACGATAATTCATCACTTGCCCTACTGCCGTATGAAACTCAGATATAAAAGGACTACTAACAAAACTCTTAACTTCAATGGCAATTCTTTGTTCCTCTTTTTCGGCAACAAAAACTTGCTCTGCACCTAAGTCAATATACATATCAAAACCACCGAAGTGGATGAACAGTTGATCACTGGTAATTGTTCAGCCTTCTTTGATTAACGCATTTTTTACCGTGTCATGGTAAGCATCTTTAGCTGGCATTTTTAATCCTCTTATTTATTATTGTCTGAATCAGAATTTACCGAATTTAAGAATTATTCAGAATGACACCTCAAAATTTATCCTAAGAGATAATCCGGCATATCCTATAAGGAAGTTAAATCCTGTTCAAAGCCTCTTTCTTTTGAACAAGATTACCCGGATTTTAGGATAATCAGGATTAAATATAAAAGTAATCCTGAGCATCCTGTCCATCCGTTAAATCCGGTTCAAACCAAGCAGTTAATTCAATTGCGCCAAGGGTGTCTTTAGGCAGGCAGGTTTTTTCGTGGGGGCGGTTCCCATATATTGTTGCCATTCTTTGTGACTGCATCAAATAAAATCGAGCCTGCCCCCCTTTTTCTCGTTATAATTTATCTCTTTCTTCTGGCTCAACATCGGCGACTTTATCCAAGAGTTTGTCAAATTTTTCTCGGTTAATTGGAGCAGCTGGTTTTAGAAGTCGTGCATTACCCTTTCTTTCAAAATAGTCTTTTGAAGTCAGAAGCGTAATCTTTTCGGTTACGGCTAATGTGATAAACAGGCTAACTGAACAATTTTGCTCGGCTGCTACTTTATTTAAAGATTCATGCAACCAATTAGGCATTTGCAGATTAATGGTATTCATATTAGGTATCACTCCTGATTTTGTACATCTAAAAATTGGACAAATTGTCCAGGTGTCACAACTTCTATCCCAAAAGAGTCTTTGACTCCTTTGAAATCTTTTAAGTTGTGAGTAACGATAAAGTCACAATTGGCATGAAAAGCTAATTCCAATAAGAATTCGTCATTAGGATCAGGTAAAAATGGGCGCGTGAGAAAATAAATTTCCCATAGATTAGCACTTTGAATAATTATTTCCACTAATTCTTCAATATCCTTTTCTGTCAACTGGAGTTGTTTTTCTATGGCAATTCTCTTTGCGATGCTTTCATATTCAAAACATAAAGGTACAGAAAGATTTATTTCAAATTCGCCCGTACCTAAACGTTTTAACAAATTGAATGAAGCACCTCGACGAGACAATAGGGCGGAAATGAGTACACAAGTATCTATAACAATTTGAGGTAATTTATTCATTTTCATAGCGGAATTTCAGTTTAGAATATATTCTTGGAAAAATCAATCTAGTCCATTCTTCAATCCTTTGAACGAGATTACACGGATTTTAGGATAATCAGGATTAATCTTAAAAACCATCCGGTGCATCTTGGAAAGAAGTTTTTTGTAGAAGATTAAAGTAAATCTATAAACTCATCTACTGTCAATCCGCTATCACTAATAATGCTTTTAAGGATTTTTAGATGCAATATTTTACCACTATGAAATGGTACGGTAACTCGTCTACCGGCAGCATTTTTGTAAATTTTATGACGGTAACGAAGCTAGAAAAAAACCGATTGCTTCTAAGACACTGATAACTTGGGCAGCTGTGACTCTAGGTAAACGTGAACTCAAACTGTCACCTCCACTGCGGCTAAACTGACTGATTGAATGGCTGGTATAGTTTCTTCTTCGTCCAAACGATCTTCAATATGTAAACGAATGGCATCCTCAATATTAAACAAAACTTCTTCGTAAGAATCCCCCTGAGTATAACAACCTTGTAGGGCCGGGCAGGATGCAAAATAACCCTCGCTGTCTTTTTCAATAACAACTTGAAAAATAAATTTATTCATGAATTAATTATCTCCGCGTTTAAAGTAATCCGTGAAATCCTATTACAACCTCTCATCCCCAAAAACCACATTCGCTTCCCATTCTCTAAGCGAAGGCGAATTTGGCGTGCCTTATTTAATGTAGGGTGGGTAGTGAAACCCACCAACAACGTCAATCAATTTTTATGATAGAAAATACATCACAATGAAAAAATAGATGAAGTGGTGGGTTTCGCTTCACTCTACCCACCCTACGCTTGCTCGGTTAGCCTCGAAATCCATTTCAAGACGAAAGTTTTTTATGCTGGCACAACTTCTATAGCCATTTGCAGTTTGTCTTCAAATAGCCGTTTATCGTAATCAGCGATTGATGAAACTTCCAAAATTTCTATACCAGCGAGTTGTCCGTCAGGTGCGTAGTTGGCGGTGACATTTTCAGTTAAATCTCGTGCCATCGCAGTACCCGGTTGTAATGTGCGAAGTTCAAGATACAAAGCATCCACCTGTGAATCATAATAAAGTTTCATAATAAAAGTTTTCCTTTAGGTATGATAATATGCCTTGGTAGTAACAACAATGATTTCAGTCGGATTGTCTGCGAATACGACTTCTACAGTTTTATACTGATAAAATTGTTGAGTGAGGGGTGAATTATTGCCGAAATTAAAACGTTTTTTGCAACTTAATTTACCACGTTTTGCCGGTTTCCAGTTACTCCAACGAATCGTTGAAATCACTTCTTCTTCTTGTACACCACGAAGTTGCATTTGTTGTTTGGCGTGGGTTGAAAATATGATGTTTTTACGGCTCACTGTATCTCCTTATTATAACTAACTATCTATAATTTCAAAAAAACACATTCTCATTTTGCTAAACTCAATGTCGTCTGTTGAAACATCAATTTGTTATGTAATTAAAAGAAACCTGGCAATGCGTAGCTTCTCGGCTCGTGGTAAAACTTGTAACGTAGGTAATAATTGATTAATCGAAATATTTGTTTCCATTTTTTTGCTTTTTTGTTAAATACATAAAAATCATCCTGAGCATCCTGTTTATCCGTTAAATCCTGTTCAAACAACCCCCTTTCGAGTCAGACTACCCGGAACTTTCTATCAAATCAAGTTTTTTTCAATGCCAATTTTTATTTTCAAAAAGTAAAGCAAGCAATCTTTTTTGTTCTTTGAGTAATCTTTGTTGTTCTCCTATTAATTCAGACAATTGAATGTGCATTTTTTCAAGTAATTCAATCGTGTTTTGATAACGTGTGAGTAAACTCATTTCTTCGGTACGTTGTCGTTTTTGTAAACGATGTGCGACAAGTGGGGGACGATTGAGTCTCAAAACGTTTTAAGGTAAAAGTGCCGGTTGGTGTCAATGGGTGAAGTGTGCCATCTTTTAGTTCCAGAAAATGTTTTGAATGTGGCTCATGGCGAGGATTCCATAACACCTGGTCATTAGCGTATGTCGGCCAATAATCCAATTTGTACTGGTTACAACGAATACAACACGAGATTTTTTAGGTTATCACTGCCTTGCTTCGTACTGGGTTGAAAGTGGTCAATTGTCAGTTGTCCCCCACTGTCTATTTCGGTCACACCACAAAATTCACACGCAAAATTCGCTCGTTGCCGAACTTGTTCTCGAACATCAACGGTTATTGTCATTTCGCTAAACTTAATGTTGTTTGTTGAACCAGTTGGTTATGTAATTGAATAATTTCTCCTTTTAAAGCTTCATTTTCAGCTATCATTCCCGGTATTTGTTTTGTTACAGTCATCAACTGAATAAATGCATTATTAACCTGAGTTTGTAAAATCGTTATTTTGCTTTCGTCATAAGACTTAGTTAACGTTTGGGTTTCAGCGTCATCTTGAAAAGCATACCACTGTTCTAATGAGCTTTGTTCTTCTGAAGAAAGTGATTTTCCTCGTGTCGATTTATCATGTAATTGTTTTGCTAATTCATCAGAAATCATTTTGGGTTCTTTTTTCGTTAGTTGTTTTACATTGTTTGAACCGAATTTAAATGGTTTTAGGATAATCATGATTAATCTTAAAAATCAATCCTGAGCATCTTGTCCATCCGTTAAATCCGGTTCAAACCCTATTTCTTTTGAACAAGATTACCCGGATTTTAGGATAATCAGGATTAATCTTAAAAATCAATCCTGAGCATCCTGTCTATCCGTTAAATCTTGTTCAACCCCCAAATATTTCCATACCGGCGGCACCTAACCAACCGCAAAACCCGTATGTTTTCTCATGTACGGCGCATGATAGGCTAACACAATGTCTTCTTTGGGAATACCTTTCGTGACTAATTCATTGGTGATACCTTGTTCAGTTCCATCTTGTTGTATCCAAATTTTACCGTCTTTGATGTCTAAGTGTAAGACACAACCACTGATTCGTTCATCGTCATACCAGCCAACGTTGACTAGCATATAGTGGTTATGTTCACGATCAAAAACCAGTTCAGTCTCCATATCGCCATACGAAGGTTTATAGTGACTATATTCTTTGATCAGATTTTCGATATGGGTTTGGTATTCAGCTACATTTGCCATTTGACGATTTCCTCCTTTTCAACATGATAGACGATGTACTTGATGTGATAATCTTCAATGACGGCTTGGACAAAAGGGCGTGTAAAGTAAGTTTTGTATATTATTCTTGGAACCGCCAAGTACAAAACACGGTTTGGATCAATTCTCTTTAGTGCCGAACGATAATTCATCACTTGTCCTACTGCCGTGTGAAACTCAGATATAAAAGGCCCTCTCACAAAACTTTTAACTTCAACGGCAATTCTTTGTTCCTCTTTTTCGGCAACGAAAACTTGCTCTGCGCCTAAGGAACGTGCATGAAACAACTTAGTCAACTTTGGGCAACCACAAGGGATTGCCCCTACGAATCATTATGTTATGTAGGGGCAATCCTTTATGGTTGCCCTAATTATTTCATGCACATTCCTAAGTCAATATACATATCAAAACCACCGAAGTGGATGAACAGTTGATCACTGGTAATTGTCCAGTTTTCTTTGATTAACGCATTTTTTACCGTGTCATGGTAAGGAACGTGCATAAAATAACTTAGTCAACTTTTTTTAGGGTAACCACAAGGGATTACCCCTACGAATCCTCGATTGATGTAGGGGCAATCCTTTATGGTTGCCCGATTGTTGTCGAATTGAATCCTCGATTGATGTAGGGGCAATCCTTTATGGTTGCCCGATTGTTGTCGAATTGAATCCTCGATTGATGTAGGGGCAATCCTTTATGGTTGCCCAATTGTTGTCGAATTTATTTTATGCACGTTCCTAAGCATCTTTAGCTGGCATTTTTAATCCTCTATTGAATTTACCGAATTTAAGAATTATTCAGAATGACACATCAAAATTTATCCTAAGAGATAATCCTGAGCATCATGTCCATCCGTGAAATCCGGTTCAAACCCTATTTCTTTTGAACAAGATTACCCGGATTTTAGGATAATCAGGATTAATCTTAAAAATCAATCCTGAGCATCTTGTCTATCCGTGAAATCCTGTTCAAACCAAGGAGTTAACTCAATTGCGCCAAAGGTTTTGCCCAGATTATCAGACTTAACCGGTTTTTAAAATCTGTCAATTGTTATCAAAAACGATAAGCTTTGTTTCGGTGTCGTACTGCAATAATATCCACCAATTTTTCTTCATCATATACCGAATAAATAACCCGATAATCACCAACACGAATGCGCCACAGGTTTTTTTGTCCTTGAATTTTTAAGCAACCTTGAGGATATGGGTTTTCCGCTAAAGCCTCAATTTTGGGAAATATCCGCCAAAGTATAATTGTGTCAAGTTTTTCTAACTCTTTACGTGCCGAACGGCAGAGCGTAACCCGGTATTTAGCCATGTTTCAATTTTCCTTGTTGCAGTAATTCTGCCTTGAAATTATCCAAAGAGTCGCGGGGTTCGTCTTTACGCTGCATGGCTAACATGTTGTCATAAAAGTCTTCCCACAGTTCACCGTATATTTTTAGATCAATCACAACGGCGAGTTGCGTTTGTTGGCCATCTACGATGAAATTGATACCTTGCATAGTGTTTTCCTCTTTTTTCGTTGTGACTTGTTTTACTTAATCCTGATCATTCGTGAAATCCGGTTCAAACCCTCTTCCTTTTGAACAAGATTACCCGGATTTTAGGATAATCAGGATTAATCTTAAAAATCAATCCTGAGCATCCTGGACAGAAGTGAAATCCGGTTCAACCCCTCTTTCTTTTGAACAAGATTACCCGGATTTTAGGATAATCATTAAAAATCAATCCTGAGCATCCTAGAAAGAAGTGAAATCCTATTCCAACTCCTCATCCCCAAAAATTACATTCGCATCCAATTCTTTAGCTTGGGCAAATTTGGCTTTGGCAAGTTCTATTTTGCCTTCTTTAAGTAGTTCTCTAGCTTGTTTGGTTAATTCAATTGCGCCAAGGATGTCTTTAGGTGCATTGCAATGTGTTGTTAAGTGAACAAACCAATTTTCCAATTTCAAATCTTCAAATCCCTGAAAATCAGAAATGTTGCGCGTGACTAAGATTAGTTGGTTTACCTGTGCAATTGCGGCAATCTGACTGTCAATCAATGGAGCTGTTTGTCCTTTCAGGCTTAATGTTGCTTGTAAATGACCATGCAGTATAGCAGCCCGTTTATCATAAGGTAGTATGGGTACTTGCGGATACACAAATTCATCAAGGTATCTAAAAATTTCAGTCCGTTTTTTGGATTCAGGTAGTCTTTTTGCGCCTTTGACAATTTCATAGATAACTGGAGCCGCTGTTGTAATATGTTCCGCTTGCTGTAACAGGCGATTGACTACGTTAGCATTAGCTTCCGGTTTAAGCGGTTCTGAGAGGATGTTGGTATCTAGTAGGTAATAATATTGTGTCATATTTCACCAGCGCGTTCCTTAGCGGTTTTTCTATCGGCTGAGAAATCATCTGTGTTTAGATCAGCCAATGCTAGATTATCTTTGGAATCCAGAAAAGCTTGTAATGCGTTTGTTGCTGGTGAATTAGCCGTATATTGTTCTTCATCCAGTGGCAAGATAATAACTTCCAATCGGCGAGATTGGAATGTAGCTGGTAAGTTTATTAATAAAGTATCAGATGTGTTATCGTAAATTCTTCGTAGTGTTTGCATTAGTATTTCTCCAAATGGTTAGCATAGTGTATTAAAAATCTTTTGAACAAGATTACACGGATTTTAGGATAATCAGGATTAATTTTAATAAATCAATCCTGAGCATCATGTCCATCCGTTAAATCCTGTTCAACCCCTTTTTCTTTTAAACAAGATTACCCTTCTTTACGGATAATCAGGATTAAATATAAGTAAGTAATCCTGATCATTCTAGACAAAAGTTAAATCCGGTTCAAACTCCTCATCCTCAAAAAAAACACATTCGCATCAAGTTCTACAGAATACTATTCACTGTGTTTAGCCGCTTCAAATAATTCATCAACACTCTTATTTTGCCAGAGCGTTTGTTGCCATTCAGTGTAATCAAAAGGTTCGCGGCGTATGAGGACAATGAATTTTTCAGCTTCTACTGGCCCCAAGCGTTCTCGCAATGCTCTCAGACCTTCATAGCGTATTAACATATCCGTTCTCATCTGGTTTCCTTTTTAGGATGAATTTCAAATTACTACCATAGCTTAAAGTAAGCGGTTGATAAGGGAAAAATTGATTCCACCAAAATTATCGGAAATTTGACGGTATGCAAATTGTTCGGCATTAATCATGTTTAAGTTCCTGACTGTTTATTTTCGGCTAACATATTTGACAGCGTATTAGCCGCACTAGATGCTTCGTAAAGTTTCCAATCCAGATAATTTCCAGTGACGAATGACGAGTCTATACCTTCTTCTTGTGCTACTTGTGAAATCAAAAATTGGGCAATGCGTAGCTTCTCGGCTCGTGGTAAAACTTGTAACGTAGGTAATAATTGATTAATCGAAATATTTGTTTCCATTTTTTTGCTTCTTTGTTAAATACATAAAAATCAATCCTGAGCATCCTGTCAATCCGTTAAATCCGGTTCAAACCCTCTTTCTTTTGAACAAGATTACCCGGATTTTAGGATAATCAGGATTAATCTTAAAAATCAATCCTGAGCATCCTTTAATCCGTTAAATCCGGTTCAAAATCCTTTAGTTATACCCAAAAATTACATTCGCATCTAGTTCTCTAGCTTGGGT
>Ga0233404_10000451_pt1 | contig 11266 bp, 14 predicted proteins | sample Na_oxic_2_MG_FD_179861 | JGI IMG/M metagenome (GOLD analysis project Ga0233404, IMG submission 179861) | Seawater microbial communities from Saanich Inlet, British Columbia, Canada - Na_oxic_2_MG | ecosystem: Environmental > Aquatic > Marine > Inlet | place: Canada: British Columbia | collected...
TACCTAGATAAAATCAAAGCGGGTCCCAAAGAGCTGTTACAAGTCAGCTCCGAAATCAGCGGCATTTTAGAAAACAGTTGGCCTGAAAAAATTGGCGACATTTTACTGGCACTACTACCGGCTGGCTCAATCACTGGCGCACCGAAAAGAAAAACGGTCGAAATTATTCACGCCGTTGAAGGCTACCAACGAGGATTTTTTACCGGTATCTTTGGCTACTTTGACGGTCAGCAATTAGACAGTGCAATCATGATTCGCTTTATAGAAAAACAAGGCGATCAAATGATTTACAAAAGCGGCGGGGGCATTACCATTGATAGCGATATCACTAAAGAATATCAGGAAATGTTGGACAAGGTTTATATTCCAACTTGACTTGGAAAAGTCGATGGAGTATATGTTGAATACGGAGAGGTTTTTTATTTAAGAAACGACAAGACCTGACCGGTTTCAAAAACCGGTCAAGTCTAAAAGCCAAAAATTTTTAACAGAAATCGGATTTTTAAAATTCACCAATATGAAAGGATTTGTTTTTTCGGCTTTCACACTCTAAAATCGCATTCCCTGCGGCATTCGGCCTTTTGCCCCTCGCATCAGTCGGCCCATCCCACGTTTTTTAGAAGCTTGTTTGAACATCTTTTGCATTTTATTGAATTGTTTTAATAAGCGATTCACCTCCGGTATTTGGGTACCCGAACCACTGGCAATGCGGCGTTTACGGGAACCTTTGATAAGAGTCGGAGTTTGTCGTTCAAACGGGGTCATCGAGTTGATAATCGCTTCCATGCGACCCATTTCTTTATCGTTTATCATCGCCTTCGCTTTTTCCGGCACATCATCTATACCAGGTATTTTATCCATCAAACTGGCCACGCCGCCCATATTTCGCATTTGTACCAATTGAGCGCGGAAATCTTCCAGATCAAATCCCTTGCCTTTTTTCAGCTTACCAGCAAATTTTTCGGCATGTTCCTTATCAAACTTGCGCTCTGCATCTTCAATCAGGCTTATAACATCACCTTGGCCAACGATCCTTGAGGCGATCCGATCCGGATAAAACGGATCCAGTGCGTCGGTTTTTTCGCCTACCCCAATAAATTTTATCGGTTTGCCAGTGATATGCCGCACTGATAAAGCGGCACCGCCTCGCGCATCGCCATCGGTTTTGGTCAGAATCACTCCGGTTAAGGGTAAGGCTTCATTAAAGGCTTTAGCCGTATTCGCAGCATCTTGCCCAGTCATGCTGTCCACGACAAACAACGTTTCGGTAGGTTGCGCGGCCTCATGTAAGGCCTTAATTTCCTCCATCATTTCGTCGTCAATATGGAGACGACCGGCGGTATCAATCAATAAAACATCAACAAATTGCTTGCGAGCTTGCAAGAGTGCGGCGGTGGCTATTTCCACTGGCTTTTGGGTAGAATCACTGGCAAAAAAGTGTGCTTCCACTTGTTCTGCTAATGTTTCCAATTGCGCGATAGCTGCCGGACGATACACGTCACAACTGGCAACCATGACCGATTTTTTATGACGATCCTTGAGCCAATGAGCTAATTTAGCGACGGTAGTGGTTTTACCAGAACCTTGCAGCCCGGCCATTAACACCACAATCGGTGCCGGCGCATTTAAATTCAATTCATCGTTATATTCGCCCATCAAGCGGGTTAATTCATCACGCACCACTTTAATCAGGGCTTGTCCAGGAGTCAGACTGCCAATGACTTCCTGCCCAACTGCCCGTTGCCGGACTTGTTCAACAAAGTCCTTGACAACCGGCAACGCGACATCGGCTTCCAACAAAGCCATACGCACTTCGCGCAGTGCCTCTTTAATATTATTTTCAGTTAAGCGTCCCTTGCCACGCAAATTTTTCATGGTTTTGCCGAGACGCTGGGTGAGACTTTCAAACATTTAGAATGGTCCTCTTTTTACTTGATTTATTATGAAAGAAACTTAAATCAAAGAATTATTAATGGGTTTTTAGGTGAAAATTGTTTGACTTTTTAGCGGTACCATGACGGTAGTGTGAGATACTTTATCACTATAGCACTTGAAATCAGATAAAATGATACTATTTTTAAAAACGACGTATTATTAGTGTCCAAGCATTATCCAAATATTTTTCTGGAATAACTGATAATTTTTTTTAAAATTGAGGATATTGCAAAACCCCAGGTTTCACCTGGGGCTATTGGCCCGTTCAACCCCTACGGGGTTGATATTGTTAAAAGAATAACCCCAAGAGCCTCTTGCTTTCACCCCAGGTGAAACCTGGGACAACCCCGATAGGGGTTGAATTTTAAGAGCAAGAGGTGAAACCTGGGGAAACTTTCAAAAAGAGTTTTGCAAGAGGCTCAAATTAACTCAAATATCTAGGAGCAATTTAACATGCCAACTTATGATTACCACTGTGCGGAAAATAATCGAGTCGTAGAAGTCAAACACTCTATCAATGACAAATTCAAGACTTGGGGTGAAGTTTGTGCCAATACCGGTATGGATTTAGGCGCAACGTCAGCCGAGAGTCCGGTACAACGTTTAATTACCGGGGGACAAGTGGTTAGTAGTTTGAAAAACCCGGAACCTTCTTGTGCTTCCGGAGCATGTTGTCCCAGCGGAATGTGCGGTTTTTAATTAGAAATTGGTGCCTTAAAAGAAGGCTTATTATTTTTTTTTATGGTTGGGCTAAGCACCAGCATAACTTTCAGGTTTTATGTAGGGTGGGCAATGTATTGCCCACCAATTATTAATCTTTATGGTTGCCCGACACGATATGGCAGTGTATTAACCTGGTGGCCAGTCGAATGGGCGCCCGGCCAGCAGATGAAGATGTAGATGAAATACCGTCTGCCCGGCCTCCTCTCCATTGTTGATAACCACCCTAAATCCGTCCGCATACCCCAGTTCAACTGCAAGTTTTCGTGCGGTTAACATCAAATGGCCGAGCAATTGGCCATCCTCCTCGTTGGCTTCCGCCAGTTTGACAATCGGCTTTTTTGGAATGACCAGAATATGTACCGGAGCTTGTGGATTGATGTCCTTAAATGCCAAACATTGGTCATCTTCATAGACAATTTCTGCCGGGATTTCTCGTTTAATGATTTTCAAAAAAAGGGTTTCTTCTGACATTTCCACTCCTTAAAAAATTTTGGCTGGAGTCCAAGCTTTAGCTTGGTTAATCACCAACCGGCTTGGAATAATATAGTATTCCAGATAAATATTTTGGCAGGAGTCCAAACTTTAGTTTGGACTGAGGACTTAAAGATTCTGGAAAGCTATAGAAACGTGATTAGCTAATCTCAAAGATATTCGGCGGAACCTGACAGCCAGAGTTTTTTAGTATTCTACAGGCGTAGGAGTCCTCATTATTATGACATTTGTCATTTTGTTGTTGGGCGTAAGTGGAATTGAGTACACAGGCACCGGCTTTTATTGTTGTTCGGCAGCGTATGCCAGAAATGCGGTTCTGATGAACCGTTTGGTTTATGAACTTCATCTTTGATCCTTCTATTGATTTTTCATTTTGGCATTGACTCATAAAAATTATAGTCTAAAAATGGCCAGATTCCAAAAATTTGGAAAAAAAACTTTCGCCGCGAATAGCTTTTGGTTTGATTAGGTTTTAATCGGTTCTGCTTTGCAGTAAAGCTGTTGTGGTGCTTCGTCGAAGTATTTATAGAGGGCTGGGCATAGCCAACCTTCTAAGTTATGGGCTTGCCAGCGATACCAATTGCCGCCAATTTCTTCTTTGAGCCAAACCAGTTCGGCTTGGTAATTCGGAAAAGGGGCAGCGGCAAAAAACAGCTTAAAACCTTTGTCGGCATTAGGAATCTCTTTGACTAAAATATCAATCATTTCTGGCATTCCTTCAATAAAAGGTTCTTGTACCAGTCCGACTTGTTCATCGTCAAACATCCAGGTGCCTTGAAGGCGATAGGGAAAAATAACGAGAATGGAATTTGAATGAGCCATATAATTTATCCTATTTAGGTAGCCTCGTAGGGTGGGATTGCTAAGCACCGAGATTTTTGTTAATGAATCGATCCCGATTCGCGAAGCCGCCCACCATCTAAACGATTCAATCAAAAATATATAATCCAGGTATTGCCCAAAGCTTTTGCAAAGGACTCCAACATCGTCTGACAATCAATTACCATTGACAATAGTTACCTCACGTACAATCCTAGCCAGATACACGCCTTTATGCCATAGCAGAGCAGAAATTTTTGAGGTCTGTTTTGGTTGAGAAATGCTTCTTGGTACTAGACGGAAACGAGCCATCTCAGAATCACCCTTATTTGGCAAGGTGATTGTGGCCATATCGGAATCAATAAAGTCAAAACCTGGGGCCGAAAGTTCAACTTCAATTTCCCAAGCTTTTTCCCAACTGGTTTGTCCTTCATCGGTTATTGGTATTTGAGTAGCCAATTGGTCAGACAAATAAAAGCCCATCTTGTTATTCTTTCTCAAAATAACCCCTGAGTGTTTATCTGTTCTGGGGCTTGGTCCGATGTTTAAACGTTGTTGCAAGATTAATTCTTCCGTGAAGGACACCTTGACAGAGAATTGTTGACCAGTTCTTACGTTATCAAGACACTCAACATTAGGATAACGTTCAAGTGCGGTGGTGACACTTTGATGATGAACATCAACGGCTTTATTGAAGCGAACACGTTGAACTTGTTGAACTTTTTTGGCTTTTTGGCTAGGAATAGATTTCAATTCAACTTTTCTATGCTCTTTTATAGCAGATGAAAGTTCAGTTGATTCTGCTTGCTCTGTTTCGCAACCAACTAGCCAACTCCAAAAACCACAATTTTCAAGTTTCTGTTTTGAAGGTTGGGGTTTGGTAGGTTTGGTGGTGATTCTGGGGCTAACTGCTCCTACTGATCGAGGAAGTTGATCACATCCACCTGCACAAAACGGCCCACTTAATGAACTAATCCAAGGATGTTGCTGTCCTTCGCTTTCTGTTATAACGGCATCACGCGCTTGCATAAACACTTCATCCATGCGTAACGGCTCAGGTGTCGCCATGTCGTAGAATCTTCTACGTAATAGTTGGTGTAAAGGTTTTTGTGTCGTTATGTTGAGTGTTCGGAGTAAGTGCTTAGTATACAGGCTGTTACGTCCAGAACCATCAAATGTTACTTCACTTTTATCAGCGGCGTGGGCAATCAACGTATTTTCTCTACCTGGTGACATTGGTGCCAAACCACGGCCAAAATCACGATGGATCGCACGATAAGGATTATCACGGGAAGCATCTAAGACAACAATATTCACACCGTTGTTGGCACGTTCCATCCGATACAGAATTTCCTCCACCCGGATAGCTTCGTATCTAAAATCATCTTCTGTTCTAATTTGGCCATTATTAATGGCAAGTAGGTAATTATCGTCTCCATTCGAGCGAGCCGCATGCCCAGAATAGTAGAAAAATGCCACTTTTTCTTCTGCGTCCTGGTGAGCTAAACGTTGACTAAAATCAACTATGGCTTTTTCCATTTGTTGGCGATTTAAGTCCGTTTTTAGAACAACCTCAAAACCCATTTTTTTGAGTGTGGCTGCCATGTCTATCGCATCATTGACCGGACTCTCAAGTGGGTTATGTTCATAATCACGGTTGCCTATTACCAAGGCTTGTTGTGAAAAAGAGGTGACTAAAGCAGAATCAACAGAAGAACCTAAATCTCTTACAATACCAACACTTGGCGAAGTTGTAGGCGCATTATCAGAAGATGGAGGTGCCGGTTTATCAGGCGCAACGGCACAACCACCTATTAAAAACACACTAATCAGTAACAAAACTCGATAAGTCTTCATTTTCCAGTCTCCAATTCTTTTTTAACCAATAACGTGGGTTGATGGAAAACGTTTATACAACGTGTCAAACCAGGATTCGGTTTCGGCGATAACGTTATCTGGTATTGATGGTACTGTATCACGCTTTTTCACATTGCCAACTGGCTCTGTTGCCGAAAAATATTCGGTTCTGGAGTCGGCCATATTTATCTTGGACATTCAAACTAGAACGGGCATTTGAAATGACCGGATTTCTGTTAATACCGTTCTAAGTTAAGTCATTGATTGTTTATCTAAAAATTGGTAATTGACGGCTTTGCAACAAGTATGTGAGAAACCGTTGAGATTGATAGACAAATTATCCAGATAACAAATATGTGATTTAAGCAAAAAGTGTTCCATTATTTATGTATGTTTGATGAGCATTTTCATCAGACAAATACCGTCACTTATTGATAATACCCAAGGAATGGCCATGAAATAATTTCATGGTATTTGAAGAAAGGTAGCTAATGATTTTTATCAGTACGCTCGTATTAAATTTGGAATGACGTGGTAAACCCAAGTTTCTAAAACGGGAAGTTATTTCGTGACGATTCCTTATCATTGAACACCGCATTCCCATAAATACCTGACTCCTTGCAAGCATTAATTATTAGTCACCGCCAAATTCGTTACAATCGGGTATATTAGATTGCGAATAGATTGCGAATAGATTGCGAATAGAAAAACTTATACTTTGTACCGTCAATATTGATATCGTTTTTAGATTGCGAATAGATTGCGAATAGATTGCGAATAGATTGCGAATAGAAATTTCAGCGTCCATGAGTTCGCTCACTTTTGCCAATGCGAATTGGTAATCTGCTTCCGTTTTGATGGGCTTAATATTCATTCAGATAGTCTCCACAATAACTATAAGGATTACATTGGCGAAAAGTGGAATCCAAAGCGAAAACTTTGGACTCCAACTACGCGAGCTGTTCATTGTTCTGAAGCTAATTTTAGAGTTTCATTATATAATCCAGGTAGTGCCCAAAGCTAAAGCTTTGGACTCCAACACATAATCCCGGATTTTTAGCAGATTGGTTAAGTTTTAGGGAGTGAACCATTTATTTCTGAGGTTCGTTGCGCTGATATCGGAATCTCATCGACCGTGTTGTTGGAACGAGACACTATTTTCCATCCACTTTTCATCTCCTTGGTTTTCAAGTCTTCGTATATTGCCCACATATCATAGTTGAATTTATTCGCATGGGCTTCTCGTATTTGGTGAATTTCTTCAACGATTGGGTCTATCCACATTATTCAGTCTCCTGTAGTTCATAAGGTGTGCAAAGGATTGGTAGTTCATATCCTTTATTAGCACTTATTTGGCGCAATTTGCGTTGAATTTGTGCATTGGCAATATGTTTACAATTCCAAGTTAACAAGTAATTAATTTCATGTACCGTTGCATAAGCGATATGATATGCATCGTCAGTGGCTTTGATGGGTAATCCTTTTTCTTGCAGAAAACAGTACCCCAATTGAACCACTTCATGATTTAATGTCAGTAATGGAATATCTTTTAACCGGGCTATTCGTTTTGCGGCTTCTACCGCATTGCCTTGACTGGCTTCATCAATCACTAATTGTGAGATGAACAATTCAAATTTGGAGCTATGATTTTCCCACCATTGTTGAGTCACTAATTGATGAGCAGCGGTGATAATATTTTGGCTTGGACATGCAGTCAAATAACTGACCAGACTGGTTTCAATGTAGACGCTAAATTGATTGGTTTGAATATCCATTTTATGAGTTATCGGTTATCAGTATAGATGTTAAGACATTTGTAATCCGTTATGAAGTCGCCTAATCATGGCTAGAGAGAGTTAACGTTGACGATTAAGTAGGTTCTAATTTCCTGGGATTCTTGTCGGGCTTGTTGTCGGGCTTGTTGCACCAAAAAAAGGTTGGACTTGTTACTTTCAGTTCAAACTACGCGAGCGGTTCATTGTTCTGAAGCGGTTCATCAGCTAAAAACTCCGCAGCTAGTTCTTCTGGTGTCATTTGAATAGGCGAAACTTGAAAACGTGACAAGTTATCTATAAATTGTTGAGGCTTATCCCTGCTAATTCGGCTGCTTTCGCTTGAGAAATTTGGCCGATTTCAAACCATTTAACAGCGGCGGCAAGACGCATTTCTTTAACAAAGGTGTCAGGATGAGTACGCAAAATCGGAAAAACATCTTCTGGTAAATCTATGGTTAATTGTACTGACATATTGTGTCTCCTGATTGAGGTTAATTCATGGTCAGTATAGCATTTATAGAGTTATCATTGAACACCGCATTCCATTGGCGAAAAGTTATAAATAAAAAAACCCAGTTTTAAAAAAAAACTGGGTTTCTAAAACAGTGTGAGTGACAAAGGGAACGTGACGCTGGAACGAACGTCACGATAGGTATTCCAACGCGGAGGCGTTGGAACGAGAAAAATAGCCATCAATCATTAACACAGGAGCCAAATCCCAAAAAATTCATCCATTCGTTGCATTTCACTGGCTCATTCTGTGTCCCTTTTAAACAATATTCGGTCAAATCGGTTACTTGCCAATAGTCAACGGTTTTTTGTGTTACCGGTTCAATTGCCCACTGCCGTTGCCATTCCAGCAAGTGATTGTTCTGATCGGTGACAAAGATTTTCTCAGTTGGACAAGAGGTATTCTTCTCAGGTATTTCCTGCTGTTCAGAAGCAATCGCTGCCGGCTCACCTTTGATAAGTCTTCCACCATACTTTTCGGTCAAATCGCTCCATTCCAATTCGCCCGTCTTTTCAGAAGTAGAGCAGGTATTCCCAACAGACCATTTTAGCAAATGATCATCATTGCCGCGTGCTAAGACATTATAAATTGTTCTGGCTGGGTCATTTTGATCTTTCCATACATAAAAAATAGGGTCACCCGCGATGGTTTTATCTCCAGCAGCCATAGTCAAATCCAACTCGGTCCAGTCTGTTTCATTTTCTGAATACCATACCAGCAAATGATTGTTTGAACCTCGTGCAGACACAATCAATAGTTGCCCATTCGGATCGTAATACCCCGTTGGATCACCCACAATAGTCTGTTGTCCTACCGCTTTTGTTATATCAAAAAAATTCTCATCTTGCCGCCCCATAAGCAAGTGACCTTCTCTGGAGCGCGTAAGTAATATATCTTTGTTATCACTTCTTGAAACAACAAAGGCATTACCGGCACTGGTTTGTCCAGTAGTTAACTCATTCACTTCAAAAGAGTTATCCCTACAATCATCATCATAAAAATAAGGAAAATAGATTTTTGGACAACGCTTCAACGACCAACTCAGCAAATGATTCTCAGGTGTTGGGGTCGCAAAAAAAAATTGGCGTTGATCCACAGCAACGGTTCTTTCTAAAATCCCATTAGAAACTCTTGATGGAGTACCTGCGATAACGGGTTTACCCTCAGTTTCGTCGGTCAAATCTTCCTGCACCCATTTATCTTCTGAAGAGTACCGTCGCTGCCATTCCCACAAATGACCCTCTCGGCCTCGCGCAACAAGATGTTCTTCAGTTTCCTTCGATTGAATGATTTTGAAGTAGAGAGGGTCACTCATAATCTCCTTACTATCTTGATACATGGGCAAATCTCTAGCCTTCCAACCTTCCTCTCCATTCTTGCGCCATTCACGGATATGATTGTCCGTGCCCCTCACATAGAGACGGTTAACGTCGGCTGGCGAAGGGCTACCTTGCACAAAACATTTATCATCGGCCAGTAAGGCTTGCTGTGTGACTAACACAGTTATTACCAAAATTGAAAATATCAAATGTTTCATCATAATTTCAGCACCGAAAAATTATCGAAAAAATGCGCTGCCTCCTTATAGTTAAGTCCCATTAAGGACACCAAATTTTTTTGAAAAGTCAAAAAGCTGGATTATTTTTCCAATTTATAATAAAATTTGTAAAATTATCGTTTTTAATAGGAAAGTAATCAGATGAAAAATTTCTTATATCTTATTTATCTACTCTTATTGATGGCTTGTTTGTTGACACCGTTATTGGCAAGGGCTGAGACAGATGAGATATCATGGTCCATTCAACCTCGCCTAACGGCTGGTTTGATGAATTATCGGTTTGAATATGGCTTTAATGCACCCAATGCCAACCAAAGTAGCCAAACGTTCAATGATTACATGCCCTTTATGACCGCCGGAGCGATGCTCACATACAACAACTGCTTTGCGGATACTTATTTTCAACAGTCCGTCACCGGAAAAGATGATCTAGAAAATAAACCAGGTACTGAGCTAACGTTTAATACCAATAATGAGTTTGATCGTAGAGATTACGCCCTCACTCTGGGCTGTCAGGCACACAAAAACGTGTTGTTTTTTGCTGGGTACAAAGCCGGTCAAACCGATATACAGATGGCTAGTACGAAAAATTGGCACTATGAGAGGATTGACGAAAGCGGTACCGGAACTGCTGAGTTTGAATCCGATGGGTTCTTTATTGGCGCGGCTTACACTTATCCTTTTGGTAAAGGACTCGATGAACGTTTATTGAGTGTGAAAGTGGCATTAGCCAAACTGGATGCCGAGTATCATCAGCACAACTCCATCACACGGAATAACCGAGCTGTTGGTGATGGATCAACGACTTTTGATGATGATTGGTTTTTGTCTGGCAATACACTGGGTTGGACTGCCGGTGTGAGTTTGACAGATAGAATCAGTTTCTTCAAAAATCATCTCTATTATCGTATTTCATTGGATTACTTTGACTATGATTTTGATGTTGATTCGGCTTACCTTGGAATAACTCCCGTCGGAAATGCCGAATACGAAATGAAAGAAAGCATGTTCAGTCTCCAACTGCAAGTCTTCTACCCGTTTCAATTCTAGTTGTTTTTCCAGTATCGTCGTAGAGTTTGGTTATTTCAGTGCAACGGCTCTTTAGCCTTGCACTGGATGACGGGCAACCGAATGTTTTGGGAATTCGTCCCTTATTCCCAAAACAATCAACCGGTTTTTAACTCAAAAGCCAACACTGGGCATGAGTTTTGCTATTGGCTTTAAGTTAACATCGATTTGTTGTGTTTTTGAATGTTCCTCCGCATCAATTGACGTTTCATACGGAAAATAGCCGCTTTTTTCGATTTGCACTAAGTACCGTCGTCCAGGCTGCAATTTTTTATCATATTTTTTCTTTAGAATACCCTCACGTTTTTCATAGATGAATATTGTGGCACCGTCCACATTGCCAGACACAGTCAGCGTTACTTCCTCTTTCGGTGGTTCGACATCGGGTTTACATTTTCCCCTGGGACAAAACGGTTTTACCAATAAAGATATATGCCGGGGTATCTGTTTTTTATTGGTTTCCTCTTCGTCAGCTATCGATACTTGCCCAAAAACATCCACTAACCTTTCACCTCGCTTAGGTTTTAT
>Ga0233404_10000452_pt1 | contig 11258 bp, 7 predicted proteins | sample Na_oxic_2_MG_FD_179861 | JGI IMG/M metagenome (GOLD analysis project Ga0233404, IMG submission 179861) | Seawater microbial communities from Saanich Inlet, British Columbia, Canada - Na_oxic_2_MG | ecosystem: Environmental > Aquatic > Marine > Inlet | place: Canada: British Columbia | collected...
GCCAATGAGTGGGTTGAAGTCTTTAGGCCGAAACTGAAGTGCGGCGGTGAGCTTGGCTAGTGGGCTACGTGCTCTGGCTAGTTTGGCAAATTTTTTGACTGCGGATTTCCGATAAAGCACCGGGGCATTGCTCATGCTCTCGCAGCCTCCAACGACGAAGAGTTGACCTCGGTCAGCGTGCATTCTTTCGTAAGCTGTAGTGATAGCTTCCATGCCACTGGCGCAGTTGCGGTGGACGGTGGCAGCGATCACCGACTCAGGAATGCCGGAGCGTAGAGCTATCACGCGTGCAATGTTTGCCGAATCTGCTGGTTGGCAGACGCAGCCCATGATGACTTCGTCGACCAGTGCTGGGTCGATGGCTGCATTTGCTAGGAGTGAGCTGACCGCGCATTTACCTATGTCCGCCGCATTGAGGTGGTCCATAGCTCCTCCCATTTTAGTGAAAGCGGTGCGGGTGCATTGGTAGATATAGAGCATAGATTCTGAAATGGTTAGGTGGGGCGATTATCGATGACTTTGAGTTCTTTGAGCTCTTTGCCCACTCCTTGAAGCTCGCGCATGTGTTGCCAACTGTGAAATTGAATGGAGTTTGGACTGAGTTCGGTTTTGTCTCTAAGTTGGTGGGTGATGGTGACTCTGAGCTCTTCCTCGGCGACGTCCATTGCAACCAGGTGGATGTGGATTTCATCGAGCCCGAGCGGATCATCGTTTTCTTTTCTAAGTTCAGCTTGCCAGGCCCCCACACCATCGGTGTCGTCGAGGGCGTGTTCGAGTGTGTTGAAGTCGACGAGTGTGCCTTTTAGTTTGCCTAGTTGAAGCCGTTGGATATCGGTGACACGGGAGATTTTTCCCAATAGCCGTGGGCAGGTGCGTCCGCAGTGAGGGCAAGGTTTGTAGGTGATTCCTCCGTCGATTATGTCGCCAGTCCGGTAGCGTAGAACAACGGAGCCCCGGGCATTGAGTGGAGTGAATACAATCTCACCTGGTGTCTCATCCGGGACGCGTTCACCTGTCTCGGGGTCAATGATTTCGACAAAGGCTAAGTCCGGATAAAGGTGGAAACCACTAGGGGCCTCTCCCTTTGGAGGGCAACACTCGCTGAAGGCCATTTTAGCCTCGGTGAAGCCATAGGTGGAGATCACATCCACGTCCTCAGAGCCCATCGCGGCACACAGTTGCTTGAGTTTTCGGCGCATGCCGAGCGGGACTTTCTCGCCGCCAAGAACCAAGCGCTTCAAGTTGGTCCAACGCATGCCATTTTCAGCAGCGTACTGCAGCAGGTGATAGAGGAAGGTGGGCATCGCGATGATACCCTCGGGTTGAATTTTATTGATGGTTTTGGCGTTGCCAGAGGTGCCCATGACTTTTCCTCCACCAGTACTGAGAACAAAACATGTGTTTCCTAGAGCGGCGTACCAAGCCTGCCAAAAGGCAAGGTGAGGAGCAAAGGGGAAGGCGTTGATTACTTTAAAGTCAGGCTGCGTGTCGCTGAGTTGCATCAGGCGCAATCCACTGGCCTCTAAGTTTGCTAAATCATGTTTGGTGTAGAGAAATGGGACTGGTTCGGCTGAGCGTCCAGTGGTCGAGGTCATGTGAATCGGCCTGAGCTCTTCCGCTAAGACCAGTTTCACTCCTCTTGGTCCGTGGCGCAGGACTTTAAGAAATGTGCCGACTTGCTTTTTTAGAATTTTCTCATCAGGGATGAGAACGAAATCGCGAGTCTCACCAAGATCACGTTTCGATGTGAAGGGTAGCTTCACTAGGTCATCCGTGCTCCGGATATCATCGGCAGTGAGTTCCTGCTGCTGGAATATCCTACCATAGTGGGCCGAGAATGGGATGACTCGGTCTTTCAGGAATTTGTGGAGAAGCGCAGACTGGCGTTTTTTTATTTCGTCAGGCGATGCGCTTTCCCACCATGGATTTCTCGGTGGTTTCATCGTCGTTAATTGATATGGGGGCTAAGAGCTTCTGGATTTCTGGAAGGGCCTTGAGCGCTTCTCTTCTTCCGAGATCTATAAAATTTTCAAAATTGTGGTATTCGTGCCATCGGCTGCCGAGAGAAATGGGGTGGATCACCACATCTGCCCGCAGACATGAATCATGGGCCATGCGGATCTGTGAGGCCCGGAGTGCGCGTCTGAGGTTGTCTATGATATTACCTTTTGCGCCTGGGTTGATTTTACTTCCTAAAATGCCGAGTGAACGCTGCCACCATGATTCCAACTCGACTTCAATTTCTTCTTCTGCTGTGGCTTCTGCTGCAGTGTGTGTGTCGATATCCTCTAGAGTCGGAACAGTGCTCACCGCGATCACGTAGTCGACATCCGTGAATTTTTTGAGCGCACCCACTGGTACTGGATCGACCACCCCGCCATCGGTACAGCGCATCCCGTTGATTTCTACCGGAACGATGATGCCGGGCATAGCGCATGAGGCGTGAACCGCATCTAGGATGCTGCCGGTGCGGAATACGACGCGCTCATAGGTGTCAAGGTTTGCTGCGATCACTAGCAACTGGCGTTCGGATTCTTCAAAGGTGGCTGGTCCGATTGAGCGTGCCAGTTGGGCTTTGACCTTATTGCCATAAAAAACTCCTCGGATGGGAGGGATCACAGGGTCGGCCAGCTTGCGCATGGTGCTTGGGTCTTGCATATTCGCTGCTAAATCGAGCATTTGTTCGGCGCTGTGATTGGTTGCCCAGAGTGATCCTACATACGCTCCCATGCTCGAACCTGAAACGGCGTGAATCGGGATGTTGTTTTCCTCAAGTACCTGCATGACGCCCAGATGAGCGAGCGATTTCGCTCCACCAGAGGATAGCGCCACGCCGATTCTTGGTGGGCGAGTCTTCTGAGGAATTAGCGCATTTCTCTCGGTCGCGATCCACGGGGTGATTCGCTTTAGGAATGAAACAATGTGCTGCTTAGCACTGGCTGATTCTGTAAGGTCTTGCGGCATGAGGACTCGATAAATAAAAAGATCTAGGATTTACTATAAAGTGCTACCTTCTCATTATCAAGTAGTTTCGTTAGTTGTGCGTGTTAGGAGAATGATTGCGGGCACAAAAAAGCCGCGCACCATGAATGGTGCGCGGCTAGGAAAAGCTGTGGGTATGTTTGTTACTAGGTTGTGGATGCTCCACGAGCCATGACAACTTTACCTGTGCGTACAGTTTCAATGATTTTAAAGTCTGAGAACATCTTGGTCGCCGCGTCGAGCTTTGACGTTTCACCTGAGAGCATAGCAATCATTGACGTTGGCGTGAGGTCTACCGTTTTACCATTGAAGTGATCGATGACTTGTAGTGCCGCTGTGCGAGACTCCGTGTCAGTGATGACCATTTTTACGAGTAAGAGCTCTTTGACGATTGAGTCATCGGCGTTGTGTTGCACACAGTGAATGACATCAATGAGTTTTGAGACTTGCTTGATGATTTGCTCGAGACCGTTAGATGAGCCCGTGATGCCGATAGTCATACGTGAGAATCGGTCGTCACGCCCTTCAGAGACAACGAGGGAATCAATATTGAATCCACGACGAGCAAACACCTGAGTGATGCGCATGAGCACACCTGGCGTGTTGTTGACAAACACTGAGAGCGTGTGGCTACTCAAGTCAGGCAAATCGTTAGACGGGATGTCTGATGTGATGATTTTTTTGGACATGTTTGAATGAACGTTAAATAGTGAGTGATGAGGTGAGTCCTATGTGGAACCAGTAGGTTTTGCCATCTTATGTTTAGGTGGTTCAATGAGCATCTCTTCAAGAGCTGCGCCAGCTGGGATCATAGGGAAGACGTTGTCCGTCTTGATGCATTCCGCATTGATGAGAATCGGGCCGTCGTTGTATTCTAATGCCTGTTGAACGATGCGTTCGACATCGGCAGGTCGCTTGATATTCAGAGCTTTGATTCCGTAAGCGTTTGCTAATTTAACAAAGTCGGGGTTTCCGTCGAGGTCCACACCGGAGAGTCGACCGTCAAAGAAGAGCTCTTGCCACTGGCGCACCATTCCCAGGTAGTGGTTGTTGAGGACAACGATCTTGATGGGGAGTTTGTGGATCGCTGCAGTCGCGAGTTCGAATAATGTCATTTGGAAACCGCCGTCGCCACAGAATGTGATGACCTGACGCTCAGGGTAGGCAAATGCCGCACCAATAGCTGCAGGAAATCCGAAGCCCATCGTGCCGGCTCCACCTGAGCTGAGCCATGAATGGGTTTTCGCGTTGCGATAGAACTGAGCTGCCCACATTTGGTGCTGACCTACGTCAGTTGTGACGATCGCTTCACCTTTTGTTTGTTTCCAGAATTCTTCGATTACTTGCTGCATGCGGAGGCCGCCTTGCTTACGGAAGTTGAGTGGGTATTTCTTTTTGTAGCCGTCGAGGTGTGCGTTCCACTCTGTATGCTGGACTGGCTCGAATTCATTCAATAGAGCTTTGAGCGCGGCTTTCGCGTCGCCAATGATTTCCACATCAGCAGTGATCATTTTCTTCATCTCAGAAGGGTCAATATCGATGTGAATGATCTTAGCGTCTGAGCAGAATTTATCCGGATCTCCTATGATACGGTCGTCGAAGCGTGAGCCAATGTTGATGAGTAGGTCGCACTCGCAGACCGCCTTATTAGCGTAGGCTGTGCCGTGCATCCCTAACATCCCTAAAGAACGTGGATGAGTTTCAGAGAGGATGCCTTTGCCGAGTAGGGTGTTAGTGACTGGGCAATCGAGAGTTTCTACTAGCTTGAGTAGCTCGTCGTGAGCACGTGCAATCATGCCGCCTTGACCAGCTAAGATCAACGGGCGCTTGGCTTTCTTGATCAGCTTAATAGCCTCGCTTACAGCTGCTGCATCAATGTCTAAAGCAACCTCAGGATTGTAGCCAGGAAGATCAAATTCCTCATTTTTCTTTAGCTTGCCTGTAAATGGAGCCGAGCTGATATCTTTAGGGATATCGATGAGAACTGGACCGGGGCGGCCAGTGGTAGCGATATGGAAAGCTTCACGCGCAATTCTAGGAAGGTCGTTGGTCTTCTTCACTAGGTAGTTGTGTTTCACTACGGGAATGGTGATGCCGAAAATGTCAGCTTCCTGGAAAGCATCTTTACCGAGCATCCACGTCACTTGCTGACCACAGATCACAATCATTGGTACGGAATCCATCTGAGCAGTCATAAGACCAGTGATGGTGTTGCCCGCTCCAGGGCCTGAAGTGACAAGAACAACTGCAGGTTTCCCTGTGGCGCGTGCATAGCCGTCAGCCATGTGACAGGCGCCTTGCTCGTGGCGGGCGAGGATAAATTTGATGTTCGATTTGACAGTTTCTAGCGCGTCAAATATAGGGATTGCTGCGCCGCCTGAGTATCCGAAGATATATTCAACTCCAAGGTCATCGAGAGTCTTGATCAGAGCCTGTGCTCCGTCTAAATTTTGCTTAGCCATAGTGAAAATTGGTGTATCGAGTTCAATGTGGCACTAATTCTCGAATAGTAAATCTCAAATTGGTGTAAAAATGGCAATGCGTAACATATGTGCGTGGTTTGATCTTTTGAAGATTGCTATTTTAGATGGAAGTTTCGAGTTTTGTCGGTGCTCTTGATTTGTAAAGGTGATATCCTTGTGCATATGGCCGAGAAAAAATCTCAAATGTGGTGTTGCCAAGAGAGAGTCGATCATTATAGTGGCGCCCGACTTCAAGGGGGGTGTAGCTCAGCGGTTAGAGCAGGGGACTCATAATCCCTTGGCCGAGAGTTCGATTCTCTCCACCCCTACCATTCTAAAAGAGGCCTCAATCCTATTATAAAGGGATTGGGGCCTTTTTGTTCACAATATAGCGTAGAGCCATTTTTGAGGTGGGTTTGGGGTATATATTCAAAGATATTTAACTCTAGAGTGAACGGATCTGTATTCCAGCATCCCAATTCTAAGTTTTACCAAGCCTAGTTCAAGGAATGAGGCCTGAATGTTCTGATAATTTAAGTCATGGGTCTCAAACCGAGCTTCACGAGGCAACTCTCTGAGGTGGACCAAAAGTCTATTCGAAGACTTCCCACCAAAAGTGCTATGGAGAAAAGGCTGACTTAACGATGGGAATGCTGTCTTAAAAATAGAATAGCATGCAACTTTTTGTGTGTGACGGGTTCTATGTGTGGATATATATATCGAATGTATCGATAAATCATATTTATGCTTTTCAGAGAAATGAAATCAAACTGCGGCATCGGCGTGAGATCGCTTTTGTTGGCTATAGTTTGTATGCCAATGCATGGGCTATCAGCTCAATCGACGGCAGAGAAGCCGGAATTACCCAAATTGCTGGAGCCATTACTGGAATCTCATTGTTTCGATTGCCATGATGATTTGTCGGAGAAGGGGGATCTCAATCTTTATGAGATGCCGTTTGATTTGAAGTCAAGGCACGGGTTCCAGACCTGGGCAAGGGTGTTTGATCGGGTCAAGGATGGGGAGATGCCTCCCAAAAAGAAAAAACGTCCTACTGCGTCGGAGAGTGTTCCGTTTTTAAAGGAATTAGAAGCGATGCTTTTGGCTGCGGATCGGGCTGATATTGCCGCGCGTGGGCGGGTGCGTGGGCGAAGACTCACACCGGGCGAGTATGAGCATACTGTGCAGGATTTGTTAGGGATTCGCCTCCCTCTAGCAGCTCTTCTGCCAGCTGAGGAAACGGATAGTGTGTTTGCGACCGTGGCGGAGGGGCAGCAACTCAGCCATTTTCATTTGGATAAATACCTGCAAACGGCGGATCTAGCACTGAATGAGGCGTTCACTCGTTTACAGAAAGGTGCAGTGGTGTATCGGAGAAATTATAGCGCAAAGCAGTTGACTAAGAAACAAAAGGGAAATTACCGTGGGCCGGAGCTTAGAGGAGACAAGGCATATAGCTGGGCCGTGAGACCTCAGTTTGCGGGTCGGATGACGCAGACGCGAGTTCCCGAATCTGGTTGGTATCGTGTGACGATACGCAATCTGGTGGGAGTCAACCCCGGACCGGACCGGACGGTGTGGGGGACACTGCACACTGGTTCCGGTTATTCATCTGAACCGCTATTGTATCTGGCTCGCACTTTAGAAGGGGTGACGGCCCCCAAGGATGTGAGTTGTGATGTGTGGATTCGTAAAGGTCACTTGCTCGTCATCAGGCCGAATGAGGGTGGTAATAAGTTAGCGACCAAGATTGGTGGCGGGAAAATTTCCTACAAAGGTACAAATTTGCTCAAGCAGGGAATTGCTGGGTTGGGCTTTGACGGCATTTCAGTTCAGCGTATCTATCCGGGAGGAGCTCGAGAAGATCTTCAAAAGAATCTTATGCCGGGTATCGCCTTTTCCGATGGTAAGTTAGAGAAGGAACTGGGGATACTGGAGGTGAGGAAGTTGGTGTTGAATTTTGCAACTAGAGCATTTCGACGGCCAGTCACTTCCGAGCAAGTACTGCCCTACTATGAACTTGCGCAGGATAGTTTTGATAAGACTGGTGATGTCTACCAGGCATTGCACGCCGCGTATCGAGCGATTCTTTGCTCACCGAGGATGCTAAGTTTTGTCGAGTCGCTTGGGAAATTGGACGACTACGCCCTAGCTTCGCGGCTTAGTTACTTTTTGTGGTCTAGTTCTCCAGATTCGGAGTTGCGGGCTCTTGCTGATCAAGGGGCACTTTCTGATCCGAAGATTCTTAGGAAACAGGTGCGGAGGATGCTATCGGATAAGAGGTCAGATCGCTTTGTTACTCATTTTACCGACCAGTGGCTAAACCTGAAGGATATTGGTATAACAACACCGGACCCTAGTCGCTTTAGGGAGTTTGATGAGGTGCTTCAGAATTCCATGGTGAAAGAGACGCGGGCATTCCTGCGTGAGTTGATTGATGGGAATCTGAGTGTGAGAAACTTTATTAAGTCTGACTTCGCAATGCTGGATACACGGCTACAGACCCACTACAAATTAGCAGATGTGCGTGTGGTCGCAGGCAAAGGGCTGCAAAGGGTGGCACTTAAACAAAAGCACCGCAGTGGGCTCGTCACCCAAGGATCCGTTCTGAAAGTCACGGCGGATGGGTCGGTTACCTCACCTGTGCTTCGTGGAGTTTGGATTGGCGAGCGGATACTGGGCCTACATATCCCACCACCACCACCGAATGTCGGGGCGATAGAGCCAGATATACGAGGAGCTAAGAATATCCGCGACCAACTGGCCAAACATAGCACGAGCGCATCATGTGCCTCGTGCCACCTGAAGATCGACCCGCAAGGGTTTGCGCTGGAGCGTTTCGACCCAATTGGTCGGGCGCGTGAGTTTTACGGGAAGGTCAATGAATCCGTCAAGGTGGACGAGAGTGGCATTAGCCCCGAAGGGGAGCGCTTTACTGATTTAGAAGGATGGAAGGGCATCTACGCGGATCGTCCTGAAATGCTGGCGCGTTCCTTCGCCGAGCAGTTGTTGACCTATGGAACGGGGGCGTCTGGACGATTTAGTGATCGTGCTGAATTGGATAAAATAGTGTCTGAGGTGAAGGAATACGATTATGGCCTACGTTCTCTCATTGAAGCCGTTGTCACCAGCGAGCGATTTTCAAATAAGTAATTATGTCACCATTCAATATTCATACAGGAGCGAGATTGTCGCGCCGCAAGTTTTTACGAAATGCTGGTGTTGCCATGGGCTTGCCGATGCTGGATGCGATGACTCCGGCCTTTGCTGCAGTGCCTCTGGCGTCACCGAAGCGTTTTGTTGGTGTCAGCTTATCACTCGGTCTGCATAGCCCGAATTTGGTGCCAAAAAATTCTGGTAAAGGGTACACCGCATCTCGATATTTACGGTCATTACAGGATATTCGTGAGCATTTCACTGTGGTTTCTGGAACCTCCCACCCAGGTGTGAATGGCGGCCATACCGCTGAAGCGAGTATTTTTTCAGCTTGCCCGCGTCAGCGTGGAGGAGGTAGTCGGAATACCATTTCTCTGGATCAGCTGATGGCTAAACACCTAGGTCATGAGACACGTTTCCCGTCGCTAGTTTTGAACACGCGATCACAAACTAGCCCGTCTTACACTAAAAACGGAGCCATGATCCCAGCTGTCAACGATCCGCGGAAGTTGTTTGCTCAGTTATTTGTCGATGACTCCCCAGCTGCTCAGCGCCGTCATCAGGAACTGATACGCAGCGGCAAGAGCGTGATGGACATCATTGGTAATGAGGCCAAGGCTCTTGAACGTGAAGTTGGTGCAGGTGATCGCGAGAAGCTCGATGCTTGGTTTTCCAGTGTGCGTGAGCTTGAAAAACGGCTTGAGATGAACGAAGCTTGGGTGGGAAAGTCAAAACCCAAGGTGGACTCAGACCCGAAGCCCGCGGACAGGTCGAATGCTGCGGATGAAATGCGTGCCATGCTCGATGTTGTCTTTCTGGCCTTAGAAACCGATTCCACCAGATTCGTCACCTTGCACTGTACGGGCAATACCGTGCGTGGTCTCGAAGGAGTTGACGAGAGCTACCACAGTCTCAGTCACCATGGTCGAGACGAGGATAAATTGGAGCAACTGACCATTGTCGAGCAGGCTGTGGTGGATGGCTGGGGTGGTTTTTTGCGCCAACTGAAAGGAAGTGAGCATGGTCAAGGGACATTGCTGGATGATACGGCTGTCCTCATGACTTCGAATCTGGGTAATGCCTCATCCCACGATAACAAGAATATGCCTGTGCTTATTGGTGGTGGCGCATTCCATCACGGCCAGCATTTGGCATTTGATAAGAACAACAACTACCCACTTCCCAACCTGTACCTCAGCACTCTGCGCTCCGTAGGAATCATGCAGGATTCATTTGCCACCAGCACTGGTGAGATGAAAGGTCTAGTGCTGAAGGGCTAACTGCTCTGACTTTATTTTTATGAAAATTCTGATGATTTGTCTTTTAAGCGCGACCTGTCCCGTTTTTGCCTCGGAACCGACTGGAGTGGATCGGATCAATGATTTGCTCTCTACTCAAGGCAAACTCATTTTTCAAGATGATTTCAATCGTAGGGATTCGGGCGACGCCAAAGAGGAGCTAGGGAAAAATTGGGTAACCAATAGTAAAAAGCGTGCAAAGGGCCAGAAGCAGGCCGAGCTGACTGGGGAATCAGTGATAATCACGATGGCGAAGGTAGCGAACCATGGAGTTTCCATGCGGCATGACGCACCCTTTGACGATGGTGTGATTCAGGTCAGGTTTCGTATGTTTGACACCAAGGGAATTGGTTTCAATTTCAATGACCCCATGTGTAAGGTTTCCCATGCTGGGCATATTTGTCACTTTGGAGTGAAGCCAAAGCTGGTAACTTTCAGAGATGGAAAGACTGGCGTCTTCGATCTTAATATTCGAGCCAAGAAGCAGGCGGGGGCGAGTAAGCCAGAAATGGCTCAATTACTAAAAGGAAAACTCACCCACGCCAAGGTGGATCTTGAACTCGAGAATTGGCATGTCGCTATTCTGCTCATTCAGGGCGACACCATGACTACTTGGCTAAATGGCAAACTAATTGGCTCTATCAAATCACCAGGGATTGACCATGAGGTGAAGCAGAACCTAGCATTTGCCGTCAGTGGCAGAGCGGAAGTCGATGATGTCAAGATCTGGAAGCTCGCGGCAGCGAAGTGAACCAAATCGATAGAACACGTACTTTGGTTGTGGAGCTTGTTTCACCAAGGGAGTCCTAACCAACTAGTTTTATCTTCAAAATTCTTCTGCTCCGGCCCTGGTGTTGAGCGGCCATTTTCAACGTAAGCTTTGAGTAGGGCTGTCATCTCCTTCACTTTTTCGGGGTGGTTTTCGGCGACATTGTTGGTTTCCTTGATGTCGTTATTGAGGTCATATAAAGTAAATGGGCCCTTTTTCTTTAGTGGGAAAATGAGCTTCCAGTCGCCATCACGAATGCTGTACTGCCCCCAATAGCTGTGGCTCACTACATGAGGGTGATCTGGTGAGTGTTTCTTTGCTTTGGCGATGAGTGGCCAGATGCTGTGGCTATCGACCCCTTCATGTGCTGCCAGTTGCCGGCCAGTCATCTCGGCAAAGGTTGCCAGAAAATCATTGAGGCAAACGGTTTGGTCGTTTTTCGTTCCTTGTTTGATCACCGCAGGCCAGCGCATGATCAGGGGCACTCTATGGCCGCCCTCGTCGATCCGTGACTTATGGCCTTTGAAATGATTATGAAGATCGACACCTTTGCTTTCTAATTCTTTGAAATTGGCCGCTGGAGCGGTACCA
>Ga0233404_10000455_pt1 | contig 11218 bp, 11 predicted proteins | sample Na_oxic_2_MG_FD_179861 | JGI IMG/M metagenome (GOLD analysis project Ga0233404, IMG submission 179861) | Seawater microbial communities from Saanich Inlet, British Columbia, Canada - Na_oxic_2_MG | ecosystem: Environmental > Aquatic > Marine > Inlet | place: Canada: British Columbia | collected...
TATCATGTAAAATACCCTTTAGTTTAATAACGTTTATTTTGGATATGATAACAAACTTTTGATCAGTATTCTTTAAAATTGAGCTTTTTGGTTTTTTATTAACCGAATGGCAAGTATTAAACTATATATTACGTTATCACCAAATTCTTTAGTCCGAAACAAAGCATTTTCTAAATCTATAGCAAATTGAGAGTGTTCCCAAGAATTAGAGGCATAAACATGTTTTGTATGAAAACTATCATGTTTTTCTAAAAAAGGAAGAATAATTTCTATAGCACCATACATAGAATACCCGATTATCAGGAAAGAATCATTTTTTCCCCATGCAACAACTTGAAAGCTTCTTGATAATGTGAAAATAACTTTTTGATCTAACAGATCAATAATTTCAAGTGGTGCATCTGGATTACCCTCTTCATCAGTACCAGCTAAATAACCAATAAACCGAGAACCCTGCGAAAAATTCGGTTCAATTCCAGCCCGTTCAAACAACAATTCCCCCGTCTCCGCATATAACACCTGAAAACGCTCTTTAAACACGCGCACTTCATATTCTCTGGAAGGCGATAGCAAAACCTTCTCTGGTTTTTCCATGCCAACCCTATCTTGTACCACGAGTTTAGGATTCTTGCGTTCTTGTATTTCAAAAGTCATTGATGTATCAGTGTTTTTTGACGAAAAGACGATATTGCCCTTTTCATTCACCACCAAATACGCCCAATTCAGTGTCAATTCACCAGCCAGTAATGGTCTGATTTGAAAATTGCCTTGTATTTTTTGACTCTGGGGTAAATACAGTGGAAACAGAACACGCATTTGATCGTCTGCAAACTGAAAACCAAACGGCAATTTGACTTCTGGCGGTAACATCAAAAAACCAGTGCCATTAAAGCGCACCGTATGCGGTATAGAAAAGACAATAAAATCATACTGTTTCTCTTGGAGCGGCACTTTTTGTTGAATATGCCAATTCACATCAAACGTTGAACTCACCGGCAGACTACAATTATCAATGCCTTGAATATCAACCGATAAATGTTTATCTGTGAAAGTCAACGGACGGCATGGTACCGAAGGTGTTCTACTCACTTCAATGAAATCATCAGCTATCACCGATTGAGAAGAGCCATCATTTGTGACGACTAGTGTACTCTCTGAAGAGATTAAAAAAAAGTAAGACGAGGTGGCAAGTAATCCAATAAAAATCACAGTCATGAGTAATTTTGTCGCATTCATGGTTTTTTTCCTCAATATCATATTTTAGATGAAAATTATTGCAAATTTTTTAAGGTTTTTAAAACTGATTTTTAATGTTATAATTTTATTAAGATTGATAAAATCAATTCATCAATTCATCAATTTTTGTACTCAGGTAGTGCCTCATTAACGTAAGTACAACGGATTAGGGAATAAAACGGATTGATAAGAGGAGGAGGACTTAGAGTAATCAAGTGTCTCCGAAATTTTAACATGGAATCCATCCGTTCCATTCCCTAATCCGTTGTACTTCATATTGGATAGTACCTGAATCGTTACCCATTTTTTTCAGATTTATAAAACCGATTTTTAATACGATAAATTTTATCATAATTGATAAAATCAATTGGGTGCAGTTCCTCCTGTCTCCTATAAAATAAAAAGTCACTAAAAATCAATTAGTTATAGCATTTCCCTTTTGAGTGAAGTACATCTCTTGTAGGGGCAATCCTTTATGGTTGCCCTTTTTTGTATTTCACCCAAACGAAAAACGTATCCTATTAAAATTGGGTGGTCGGATCGATATGTAGGGTGGGTAGGAATGAAATGGAAACCCACCATTTTTCAAAGGAAAGGTGGGTTTCCGCTTCGCTCCTACCCACCCTACATTTTTATTTGCCTCTGAATTTTGATAAGATACCGAAAAACGCTATATTTGTTTTCGCGTTTTTACATGATAATTATAACTTGTTGAAATATCTGAATATTTGTTTTCTGGGAGATGAGAGGAACTGCACCCAAATCAATTCATCAATTTTACGGAGCTTTTAACATGATGCAAAAAATCATCGCTGGAATTTTTACACTTTTGTTAATTCCTATTTTTTATATTTTTTTTGAAAAATGCCCTGTTTCCTGGTCAAACGCCAAAGCAAACACGCAAGAGACTCAAAACAAAGTGTCTGAAGAGACGAAACCCAGAGGTCCAGATATAGGATTGGTTTCCGACAGTCCGATTATCAACTATATCTACCGTGCTAGCGGTACGGGTACTCCCAAACTATTTGGGGAAGGTAGCGTATTACACTCTGGCGATCCTTATAAAATTTTGTTTGAACCGGCTAAAGAAGGTTATGTTTACATTTTCCAAATTGACGCATCCCATAAAATCTTCCGGCTATTTCCAACGGTAGATTTCAAAAATGCCGATCCCAACAACGTCAATCCTGTGAAAAAAAGGCAACAATATTTTGTACCCGCAGAAAGTTGGTCATTTAAGTTAGACAAAACAACTGGCCAGGAAACCATTTATTTCGTCGTCACCAGCCAACCCGATTCCACGTTCGAAAACCACTATCAAACCATGTTAGCAGAACAAAAAAACCGCAACCTCCAAGATCGGTTTACCGCACGCGAAAAATGGGATACGACTATGAAATTACGAGGATCCGAAGTTGAACTGATAGCAGATATGGTCCTATCTCGATCACCTATCCAGTTTGAAGAACAGGGCCATCAATTTTCAGTGATACCACAATATTTAAAGGGCTTGTGTGAAGGATGTGTCTATATTGTCAATTTTGAACATCGCCAATAGCGAATGTAGCCAGGTAAGGCGGGCAACAATTTTTTGTTGCTCACCATAGCACCTTAAATGCGTACCTTAAATGCCGATGCACACAAAAACACGCTTGCCTACCTACCTAACTTAATGTTGTCAGAGCATTGAATTAATAAAATTAAAAAGCTTATCTCAAAAAATTCACCTTGGCTCCATTTTACCTGAAAAAATCAAGATGACAATTAGCGAGCAGGGTGGGTAGAAAACCCACCTAATTTCAATATTATATCGCGATAAAACGTATCCGCATTTAAAGCAACTTTCTCAAATGCCCTACACGCGACGATCCAAGGCAAAGTGATGTAAACTTACCCAACCTGAAATAATGCAATACAACGCAAAATAAAAACTTTTCATTATAAAACAACAAGTTAATGATGGTTATCTGTCGTAAAAAATGTAAAAAATTAAAGCAAGCGTAGCTTGCTTATGGTAGGTAGAAATACGATAAAAATAAAAACTTATTATAAATCAATGCTTTGGGTAAAACTGAGCACATAAAGCAGACCACATCGGTACCCAACAAACCAAGTTTTTTTTAACTCGGTTTTTAACCAAGAAATATCATTTTTTGAAAAAATGGTATTTTTAAGAGCATTCTTCATATCCAACAAAAGTAGTGAACAGTTTATCCCCCGGATGTCATTTTCGTGAAAACGGGAATCCAGAGCTTTTGTGGTTTAATGGATTTCCTTTTCCATGGGAATAACAAAAAACTGTAAGCTGGAAAATGAAGGTGCCTTTTTAAAGGTAGGTGGTATTTTAGAACTGCCATCCGGCACCGTAAATGAAATGTAAAAATTTAATTTATTTTAATGTAATGAATCAGGACTTGAGTAAAGGATTGCCCTACGATACCCAATCAGCTTTTTATTTTTTTATAGGGGTTGGAAGTTATAAAGGATTGCCCTATGAATTCTTATATAGGGGCTATTCTTTGTAGTTGCCCTCATTTTAATAATACCTAACTAACAACTGATAACTTAATTAAAGATATGATTCATTTTGAATGGCCCTGGGCATTTTTAATTTTACCATTGCCCTTATTTTTCAGATACTTATTGACACCTGTGACGGTTGTTGAAAGTGCCGCCCTACGGGTCCCCTTTATTGAAGACTTTAAACAACTTAGCCATGAACAACATCATGCCACGGTGAAAAAATGGCCCTTATGGGTGGCTACACTGGCTTGGATATTATTGGTTATCGCCATCGCCCGTCCACAATGGTGGGGAGAACCGATTGAATTACCTGTCAGTGGGCGAGACTTGATGATGGCAGTTGATTTGTCCGGGAGTATGCAATATGAAGATTTCCTGGTAAAAGGCAAAATCGTTGACCGCCTGACCGCCACAAAATCAGTGGCTGGACAATTCATTGAACGCCGTATCGGTGATCGATTAGGACTGATCTTATTTGGTGAACAAGCTTATTTACAAACACCGCTCACTTTTGACCGTAAAACGGTACAAACCTTGTTATATGAATCTGTTATTGGTTTGGCAGGAAAACAAACGGCGATTGGTGATGCAATTGGACTGGCAGTGAAACGCCTACGTCGGCAAGAAACCGAAAGCAGGGTATTGATATTACTCACCGACGGTGCAAATACCGCAGGTGAAGTGGAACCACTCAAAGCGGCTGATTTAGCCGCAGCGGAACATTTGAAAATCTACACTATTGGCATTGGGGCTGATGAAATGGTCGTCCAAAGCTTTTTCGGTGCCAGACGAGTTAATCCCTCTGCTGATCTGGATGAAAAAACGCTTAAAGCGATTGCAGAAAAAACCGGCGGTCGCTATTTTCGCGCCCGCGATACCGCAGAGTTAGAAAAAATTTATGACTTATTGGATGAACTGGAACCGATTGAACAAGATAAGCAATATTTTCGTCCGACTCAAACATTGTATCCCTGGCCACTCAGTTTTGCCTTTTTGCTGGCATCGTTACTGATTATTGTGGCTATAGATTTTGGTAATGCCTTAAATGGTATAAAAAATAAATGAATTTTTATACTCAGCGCAGGCACAAACTTAACTTTTTAAATGAGTTTTTTTGTAGGATGGGCAAGGTCTTTTCGTGCAACGCCATTTATATTTAAGGTAGGCAACAAAAGGACATTACCCACGCTACATAAAAGTTCAAATTATACCCGTCTGTAGTATACCTATAGATGTTCAGATAAATAATTTCACAAGGGCGATAACGAAAGTCCGCCCCTACGTCAAACATTCCCTACGTCAAACATTTTATTGTAGGGGCAGACCACCGCGACTGCCCTCCTTTTACTGTAGGAATTTATTTATCTGAACTTCTATACATAATCCTTGATATAAACATGGTCCGAACGGCTTTGAAACCGATCTTGAATAATTCTTGAACGTCGCTTATAATAGAAAGCTGTCTGTCATTGAACACCCATTTTATTAATTTGAAAGGAGTTTAAACAATGCGAATATCCTCATTTTTGTTACTGACCTTGGTTTTGGGAACGATTGCATTTACTGAAACCTACGCTGACACTGTGGTTGAAAAAATTGATATTAACTCCGCCGAGTTGGACATTTTGGACCGCGAACTTTCTGGGATCGGCCCGAAAAAAGCGGCTGCCATTGTTAAGTATCGTGAAGAAAACGGCCCTTTTCAATCCATTGAAGATATTCAAAAGGTTTTTGGGGTAGGAGAAAAGACCTTTGAAAAAAACAAGGATAAGATCATCGCGATACAACCGGAAGTTTCCTCAACTGAGGCTTCAACTGAAAGTGAAACGGCCTCTGCTGATGTACAAGACCCCCCCACGCCTACTTCTCCAACCGACAACCCAACTGAATAAGTCCCTGCTATCGACGGACGATAGCGTTACGCCCCAGATGATTGAAACCTTCTAGCGAAAAGGGTGAATAGAAATGGGAATTAGAAATTTCAAATACTGATCTTTCTTTTTCCCACTCGAATTCCATAAATAATCCAACTTTTGCCTCATTTAAAGTAGATATCTATTATTCCTTTGCTTGTAAAATAACCGGACGATCAACAGCCCTGAAATCTTTGTCCAAAGTTAGGATGGAAATCTATTCACTCATTGCTAGTGCATAAACAAAACAAATGACCAAGATTCAACGGATATTTTAACCGTGCTTCTGCTGCTATTTGTGCTTGAAACACATCAAGTGCTACAAAACGGATGTTGCTATCCAATAAATTTTTCTTCAACTCTAATGCAAACACCAACACAGCTTCAAACATAAATTATGTCACGTATTGTAGAGGCAGACAGACGTGTCTGCTCTTATTCAAAAGTATGTTTATGTCCAGGAAAAGTACCCTCTTTCACAGCTTTGATAAAAGCTTCAATCGCTGCCTGTATTGAACCAGTTCCTTGCAAAAAATCTTTAGTAAATGAAGGACGTTTGCCAGGATTAATACCTAACATATCATATAAAACCAATACCTGCCCATCACATTCGACACCCGCGCCTATGCCTATCACTGGAATATCTAATAGGGCAGAAATTTCTTCCGCTAATTTGCCAGGAACGCATTCAAGAATAAGCAGCGAAGCACCTGCCGTTTGTAGAGCCACCGCATCATCACGGATACGTTCTGCACCCCATTGGGTTTTACCTTGCACACGATAACCACCTAGCTGATGGACGGATTGTGGTGTCAAACCTAAATGGGCACAAACCGGTATCCCCCGTTCTGTCAATATCTGCACGGTTTCCACTAGCCATGCACCGCCTTCTAATTTAACCATTTGGGCTTGTCCTGATCGCATCAAACGGGTAGCTGATTCTAAGGCTAAATTAGGTGTCGCATAACTCATAAACGGCATATCAACCATTAATAATGCTTGTCGGCAACCACGATGCACTTGCTGGCAATGATAAATCATATCATCAACCGTTACCGGTAAAGTATTATCATGACCTTGAATAACCATACCCAGCGAATCGCCCACTAATAAAATATCAATGCCCGCCTCATCCAGTAATTGGGCAAAACTAGCATCATAAGCCGTTAAACAAGTTATTTTTTTACCTTCTTTTTTAAGTTTCTGCAATTGTATTAATGTCATGCTCAATTTCTTATTAGTTTAAAGTTTAAACGTTCAGTTTATGAAGTTCCTTAACAACAAAACGCTGTATTAAATCACTAAGCCGTTGTTCATTTGGTAAAACTAAATTGGGAACACAATCATAAAGTGGAAACAAAACAAAAGCCCTTTTGTATAAGCCAGGATGGGGTAAAGTAAGTTGTGGGGTATTTAACTGCTTATTCTCATATAAAAGCATATCCAAATCTAAAGTTCGGGGACCCCATCGCTTGGTTTGACGAACACGACCTTGTTTATTTTCAATAGCTTGTAATTCATGGAACAAAGTCAGGGGGGGCAATAAAGTTTTCAGTATAGCAACCGCATTGATATAATCAGGTTGATTTTGTGGTCCTAAAGGAGGACCACAATATAATGCTGAATGTGTTTCTAAATGGGTGCGAGGCAAAGTGTCAAGTGTCAGCAACGCCTGTTTAACTTGATGAATAGGATGCTCCAGGTTACTACCCAATCCCACATAAACAGTGCTATAGGTTGTCATGTCAGTTTATCCAAAAAAACCTGACAGGTTTTGAAAACCTGTCAGGTTTATACCACTTTCTATCCAATTTCTAAATCTAACTCTTCCGTTTGCACATTTTTTGGTTTACGCCGTCGTTTTCGCTTTTTATTTGAAGCATGATGGTGCGAAAGTAGCTTTTCACGAGAGCTGTCGTTACTATTTAAAAAATTTGTCCACCAATCCACATCATTAGCTACTTCCTCTTCACCCGCTTTCGCACGTAATATCAAAAAATCGTAGCCGGCACGAAAACGTGGATGCTCCAACAAACTCAAACTCTTTTTTTTGACCCTGCGCGGTCGCGTTAAACGCAGTTGTAACAACCAAATTTCTTGCATCAATACAGCAATACGCCTGGGTATAGCAACACGCTCCTGCTGCTTTAGCAACATAAGTTTAGCGGCTTCTAACAACACTTCTTGTTGGTTAAAGTTTTTGATCGGTTTATCCGGCAATAAGCGCGATAAAGAAGGCCATAACAAGGCTGCTAATAAAAAAGCCGGGGCAACCGGTTTATTGTCAATTTTCCGTTGATCAGTATCGTGTAATACCTGCTCAATTAACGCTAACGCGATAGGTTCATCTAAACATGCATCGGTATAAGGAAACAATTGTTGAAATAAATTATATTGTCGCAATTGCATAAAGGATTGTATAGCATGTCCCCCTAAAAAAAGTTTGAGAATTTCCTCAAATAAACGTGCTGGGGGAATATCGGTGAGCAAATTCCCTAATTCATGAATAGGTTCGGCGGTTTGAGGAACAATATCAAAACCTAATTTCGCCGCAAACCGTGTTGCCCGTAACATCCGCACTGGGTCTTCTTGATAACGCAATATGGGATCACCGATTAAACGTATCGTACCCGCGTGTAAATCAGCTATACCATTAGCATAATCAAGTAAGGAAAAATCACTGATATCGTAGTACAGAGCATTGATTGTAAAATCGCGCCGCCACACGTCATCATCAACTGTGCCACCATACACGTTATCACGCAAAATGCGTCCTGCTTCCATCACGCCATCACCTCCTTTATCGTGATGAGCGCGAAAAGTGGCGACTTCAACAATTTCCTTATTCAAACGCACATGGGCTAATACAAAGCGTCGTCCAATCAAGCGGCAACTGCGAAACAAACTTTTCACTTGCTCGGGAAGCGCATTGGTAACCACATCAAAATCTTTCGGAACACGTCCTAACAATACATCGCGTACGGAGCCGCCCACTAAGAACGCTTGATAACCGGCTTTATTTAATTGGTATAATACATTAAGAGCCGCCTGACTAATATGACGACGCGATAAAGTATGTTCAGGGCGCAGAATACGGGTTGGTATATTATTGATAATATCTTGCACAGGCAAGGTAGCTTGAAAATAAAATTGTAGCGAGTTATTGATAAATAAAAAATTTTTGTAGCGATAATGTTGAGGCATCAATTGATGCCATTTTATTCTATCAAAAATTAACTATTAATGTAATGTGAAAAATATTTGAATAATTGGTGTAGAATCAATAAAGTCTCAATACGAATGAAGATTTGAATTGATTAATATAGAATCAATAATTTAATAAAACATTTAATCAATTAAGATATTTTATAAACTTTTGTTTATTTTTACTTCAAAATTTAGTTGATAAGAAAATCAACTTGCGGGTATCAATTACTTCATTTAACCCAGAAAATGTTAAAAGAGTGGGAAGGTAGGATACAACTTTTAAAGGGAAAGGGCAATTTCACCTTATCCGATTCTGTCACGGGAAAATACTACTACATGCATACAATGCTCCTGCAAATATTACTCAGCGAACAAAAAATAGGCTATGTGATTGCCAATCATCACCTTACCGTTCTTGATTATGGTGGGTACCTGACGATGTTTATTGGAAATCAAGACTTACCAGTATCATCACCATTACTAGATTTTATTCCAGAGTTAAATGGTTGCGAAGACATCTTACAAGACATCCTTGAAGGTGTATTGCCTCGCTTTGAATTAGAAAACATTAATCGAACTTTGCTTAATAATGAGCTTTGTTATCTCAATTTAACCATAAATCGCTATGATCCCCAGACACCCAATCATACACACCCGCAATTGTTAATCACACTCACAGATCATTCCACTTGGGCACAAACACAACAAACCTTGACTCAACAACGTAATGAGTTAAGTTTACTAAAAAACCGTTTAAACGAAACCAATCAGCACCTCGAATTTATTCTTCAATACTATGTACCACGAGAAGTGGGTAAGGCCTTGATGGAAAACAGAATTGTGCCAGAACTAGGAGGCGAAGAACGTGAAATCTCTATATTATTTGCAGATTTACGTAATTACACCAGTATGAGTGAAAAACTTAAGCCCAATGAAACGATTGAAATGTTGCATGTATATTTAGATATTGCGACTTCCGCCATTGCTGAAGCCGGCGGTGTAGTTGTTAATTATATGGGTGATGCAGTGATGGCCATTTTTAATGCTCCAAATGATCAACCTGATCATGCCCATCGTGCTGTACAAGCCGGTTTGACTATCCAAGCCATGTTAGCACTTTATCAAAAAAATCAGAGTGAACAAATTCCATTGTTGTATTTTGGAGTGGGTATTAACACTGGCACCACTATTGTTGGTAATATCGGTGCACAGTGGCATTATCAATATACGGCGGTGGGTGACACTGTCAATGTTGCCTCACGCATTTGTAGCTATGCTCGACCCAATGAGGTATTAATAGGATCTGATACCTACACTTATATACAGGATTGTGTGACCGCACAAGCTTTGTCACCACTGAAATTTAAAGGTAAACGTCAAGAAATAACGGTTTACCGAGTGACTGCTCTTGCTAAGAATACATTAGTTGATACCCTAATTGATACCCTGAAAAAGACTAATTGATTGGTAAATGTTTTCCTAAACTTTAACGCCTTGTTGACGCATATTAGTCAACACCGTATCAATACCTAACTTATCAATAATACGCATACCCTTACGGCTCACACGCAACTTGATCCAACGATTCTCATTGGGAATCCAAAAACGATGAATGTGTAAATTGGGCAAAAAGCGGCGTTTTGTTTTATTGTTAGCATGAGAAACATTATTACCACTCATTGGACGTTTTCCCGTAACCTGGCATACTTTGGCCATTATAAATTACCTTTTTGCTTGTAGGGTAGAAGAAATACCACTTTTTCAAATTTTTCAAAAATGGTATTTCTTTGACGATGGATGTTTTTTATTAGAAAATAGTAAATAAGCAATTCAATTCAATCAATAAAAAAAAACCCCCGCAAGTCAAACTTACGGGGGTTGCTTCAAAATTAAATCCCTGGCAGTGTCCTACTTTCGCATGGGGAGACCCCACACTATCATCGGCGCTAAGTGGTTTCACTTCCGAGTTCGAGATGGATCGGGTGGTTCACACTCGCTATTGCCGCCAGGAAAAGCGGTACGTTGGTAATTACCAAAATAACTACCAACTAAAAACTTAGGAAACTGATGTTATTACATTTTTAAACTTAAACACCAAAACTCTTGGGTGTTATAGGGTCAAGTCTCACGGTCAATTAGTACGGGTTAGCTCCATGCATTACTGCACTTCCACATCCCGCCTATCAACGTCGTCGTCTTCAACGGACCTTGAGGACCCTTGAAGGGTCGGGAAATCTAATCTTGAAGGAGGCTTCCCGCTTAGATGCTTTCAGCGGTTATCCCGTCCGTACATAGCTACCCAGCAATACCATTGGCATGATAACTGGAACACCAGAGGT
>Ga0233404_10000456_pt1 | contig 11187 bp, 4 predicted proteins | sample Na_oxic_2_MG_FD_179861 | JGI IMG/M metagenome (GOLD analysis project Ga0233404, IMG submission 179861) | Seawater microbial communities from Saanich Inlet, British Columbia, Canada - Na_oxic_2_MG | ecosystem: Environmental > Aquatic > Marine > Inlet | place: Canada: British Columbia | collected...
CCATTGTTGGTTTTCATAAGGAAGGCAAAACTTCTTTTGTCAAATATCTTCAACAGCCAAGTGTTGTGGAAAGATATTTGGGTAGCAAAGCGAATGAATATATTTTTCTGTATTTTGATTTAGCGGCGCTTCAATTAAATGACGAGCCTACATTTTTCGATGCGTTTTATAGCAAAATCGAACAAGTGTTGGCCCTCCCCAATTTGAAAGATTTGTTAGATTTTAACAAAGTGACGGATTGGTTGGAAAAAAATAACCGTCGGTTAATCCTGATTTTTGATGACTTTAACCTGATCGTGACTAACCCCAATTATAGGGTTTCTTTTTATGAAGGTTACAGATCGTGGCTTTCTACACATAGTCATGTCGGGTGTATTGTGACTACACCGGTACAATTATTGCGTCTGGCAATACCGGTGGAATTAGCCGGCTCGCCCTTTTTTAACATTTTTGATTCTTATACATTGTTTCCACTTAACTTCACTGAGGCAACCCGTCTAGTTTATGAAAGACTACCAGAAACTTTGCAAGAACGTGAAAAGGATATATTTGAATTAATTGGGCAATTTGGGTACAGCCCCTATCCTCTCCAGCAAGCAGGAAAGGTGTGGGTATCACGCTTTAAAAAAACCGGCGAAACCTCATTTAATCAGGTAATTGATGAGGCTTATCAAGCGTGTTTTCCCTATTATGAAGATATTTATTCTTCATTAACAAATAACCAGCTAAATGGCATAGCAAGTATCCTAAATACTGGCTACAAAAAGAGCAAGTTGAAAATAGACAATAACCTTATTGACCGTGGTTGGGTGACAAAAGACAGAAGTCGAATTTCAGCTGGGCAAATGGAACGGTTTTTTCGTGAACAGATGGATATACCGGTCAAGCAAAATATATTTAGCTCACTAAAACAGTTTTTTAGCCGGTTTTTTAAAAAATAAACCACAAGCCGGGGCAACCATAATATGGTGTGACCTCAATTTGATGTAATGTTTTTTTGTAGGGTGGGCAAGGTCTTTTTCTTGCCCACCTATTTAAGCTTAAGGTGGGTAACAAAAGGACGTTACCCACCCTACATTAGATTTTTTGTAGGGGCAATCCCTTGTGGTTGTCCCTTTCACTGTCTCGAAAACCGTAAAAATGAGTAATTTATTGAAAAAACGAAATAAAGACGATCCAACAACACACGATTTTGAGCCAATCAAAAATCCGTATATTGTGGGTAATCCGATTAAATCCACAGAGATGTTTTTTGGGCGTAAAGATGAATTAAAAAAAATCCAAGACTGGATCGTTAATGATGGGCCTCATGTGGTTTTGTTGGTTGCCGGTCGTCGCTCCGGTAAAACCTCAATTTTGTGGCAAATTAGGGGGGGTAGACTTCATCAATCCGGGGAAGCCGTTTTATGTGATTTTCATAAGATGGTTCCAAAGATTAAACAGGATGAAGATTTTCCTTTTGAAGTGGGAAAGGCTATCCTAGAAAATCCAAAATTCAAGCCATTTGAAGCTGACTTTTTGAGAGAAGATAACACTTCGTGGACGGTTCGTTTGGAACAATTAGTGCGTAACTGTCTGAACCAGATTAAGCCACGAAAATTGATTATTTTATGCGATGAAGTCGAAGCCATTGAGGCACTTTTCAAGTCAACGGAACTGTCTGCTAACGCTTTGTTGTGGGTGAAAGAAGCCCTCAACCTGCCGGTTCATTTTGTGATGACCAGCACTCGCGAGTTTGAAGGGAGTACCATCAGGACAGTACTGAGCCCGGCTACTCAAATTTGTCCGATTTATGAATTATCCTTGTTAGATGCAGTGGCTTTAATTCAAAACCCGGTAGAAGAAGATTTAACTTACCAAGATGAAGTGCCAGATCTAATTTACCGGCTATCGGGTGGACATCCTTTTTATGTGCAATATATCTGTCATACTTTGGTGAACCACATCAACGCCGAACTCCGACGCAATCATGTGACTGCCAAAGATTTAGATGGAGTCATTGATTTTATTGTGCGTAATCCGGCCGGGCATATCCAAGAAACGTGGAAAAGTTTATCTAACCCAAGTAGTTATGCACCAAAATATGCGAGAGAAACTTTGGCAGCCTTAGCTAATACCATTAAGCGCTCTAAAGAGTATGTGGGTGCCTCAAAAATTTTCAAAACGGTACGAAAGAAAAAGTTTAATATTGATGAACCCGCTTTGCATAAGACACTCGCGTGGTTTGTTCAGAATACCCGTTTGTTGGAAAAGCAAGCGGAAAATTACCGTTTCCGTAGTGATTTACTAAGGTATTGGATTTCCTATGAATTTCAATCCGGCGATGATATTGATCCTCTCATAGGTAATTTTGCACCGCCAACACCTATGCCCGGACATTCCTTATCGTCTGATAAAAGAGGAGGAGTATATGCAAAAAAGCTAGGGACGTTTTTGAAGGACGGTACTATCACCGTTAGAGCTAGGATAGAGTTAGATCATGCTTTGACAGAATTGCGTTTGGAGAACGAACAAGCGGAGGCTATAGAAAACCAGATAAGGGAAACCGGTCATTTAAAACCAATACGTTGGGAACAAGAATACAGAGATAGTTGTTATTTCCTGAAGGAACAATATTCTGACGGAATACCAGCACATGAGTTAGAACTTTTACAGAGTACTTATGTTTCTACGAACAGAATATCTACCTCTGTTGCTAAGGAAATTTCTCAATATTTTTTACAATCCCACTCGGGTTTGGGAAAAAGATACTTTTGGGGAGGTATTGTTGTCGCTGTGGGGGTTATGGCAATAGCAGCACTTGTGGTATTTTTTAAACCGGCTCTGGTATTTAAACCTGACCCGGTATCGCCTGATAACCCTGTTGTTTCCACAGAGCCGGTATCAGATGATAATGAGGTTGTTCCCTCCGAATCGGCATCCGGTGATAATGAGATTGTTCCCACGGAACCGGTATCAGTTGATAATAATAAGATTATTCTCACGGCTCGCGATGACACAATTTATACGGAACGAAATACCCAGTTGCTTATCCCGGTAAGCGACTTGTTAAGTAATGACACGAGTGCCGAGAATGATATTTTGATGATCACGGCTATCAATAATGCCAACAATGGCAAAGCTATTCTCACCTCAGATGGAAATGTCAAATTTGTGCCGGCGGAAGATTTTATTGGTAATGCGGGTTTTAATTACACTGTCTCTGACGGAAAAAATACGCCAAGTGCGGCTACAGTGATGGTAATCGTTGAATTATCATTGCCCAAAATGGCCTTTTTATATTTTAACGATTTCCATGGTGCATTAGAACCAGTTGTGAGGACCAAAGTGGGCCAAAACGGTAAACAATCTGAAATCTATGGCATTGCCAGAATGGCAAGGGTGGTTAACCGGATACGAGCAACCAATCAACGCCATAACATTCCCACTTATCTTGTTAACGCTGGTGATTTTCTCCAAGGGCCGTTGTTGTCAAATGCCTCAAAAGGGAATATTGAAGTTGAAATATTCAATATAATGGAGTTATCATTTTACACTATTGGTATTCATGAGCTTGATTTTGGCCCCGACAATTTGCTAAAGTTAACCGGTGCCATCAAAGCCCCCAATGTGACAGCCAATTACCAGATAAAAAATAAACCGGTGGGCGAGCCACGCATTTTTGAAATCAACGGCATTAAAATGGGCGTTGCCGGTTTGATAGCGGCTCAGGATTTTTCTCTTCAAATGCCCCAAGTCGATCCGGCTTTCTTAAAGGAGGGAGGTGCCGAAGACGAATTCAAAAAAGCTGCCGAGATAGTATCTGAGTTTAAAAGTAAGGGGGTTGACTTGGTGGTGTTTGTTACCCACTTTGGGCTTGAGGCTGATAAAAAGCTGGCCAAAGAAGTTGAGGGTATTGACATTATCATAGGCGGAGATTCTCACACGGCCATGGAAGGATGTGAGATAGTCAAGAACAAAAAGAATAAAACTTGCATTGTGCAAGCCGGTGCTGAGGGACAGTATTTAGGTCATCTGAAAGTCACGTTGTGGAAGGGCCAACCCGGCAGTTTTCACGCTGAATTGACCGAACTTGATGAAAAGGTGACACCCGAGCCTAAGATTGCAAGGCATATCCAGTTCAAAAGAAACGAACTGAAGCAACGATATGGTATGACCATAGCGTATAATGATTGTTTCTTGGAAGGAACGAAGGCGACGATTAGACGCGAAGAAACCAATTTAGGTGATTTTATCACTGATATTTTAAAGGATTACTTTTCGGCTAATATTGCCATTTATAACAGTGGTGGCATAAGAGCTTCTCTCCCTGAAGGCAAAGTAACTATAGGAGATGTCATGGGAGTATTGCCTTTCCCAACCAACCAAACCCATATACTTGAATTGAACGGAAAAGAACTTTTAGAAGTTCTGAATTATAACGCGACTCAGGTTGGTAAAGGTGGCTTTTTACAGGTATCTGGTATCAGCTTTAAACTATCACCTAATACCGGAGCCCACAATGTGGAAGTCAAAGGTAAACCGGTTGAACCAGACAAAATATATACGGTGGTAACTAACAGTTTTGTGGCAACCGGTGGCGATGGATATGACATGTTGGATAAAGTTTCAGATGATCGTCGTGATTATGACGCGAACCCCACGCCCATTCTTATTGATTACATTAAAGAACATTATGGGGATGTGGGTAAACACATTTCTTATTGTCAATCTCAGGATAGAATTACTATAGTAGAACAGCCCAAGTACTGAAGCACAAATTTTGGGATACTTTGTAGGGTGGATACGCTATCGCTTTATCCACCCTACACACTAAAAAATTCATACTAAAATTTATGATTTCGTACTTATTGCTTTTACATATTGCCTATTACATTAAAGAACATTATGAGAATGTTGGTAAACACTATTTCTTACTGTAAGCCTCATAATGGGATTACTATAATAGGATTATGTAATAACCTATTACTTGATGTTCATGTGACAGTGAAAATAATTTGAGCCTTTGTACTTGACAAGATTATTTTCTGGGTGTATCGTGCGTTTGCTAAACTATGAATGCATATTAATCTATTGGAAAACTCTAATTTGAACATTGAGTCTTACTTAAATGGCACCGTACTCAGGCGCGTTTTTCTTTGCAGAAACCGGTTTGCAATTTGCTCCGCCACGTTTTCGTTTTGCGAAACAAAACGTGACTAACAGTTGCACCCCCCCGGCTAGAGGTTTGTAAAACCCGTCTGGCTGTAAATGGCTCGTTCACACGATAAACTTGAACCAACACATAATGGAAGCTTTTAAACCTATCACTACTAACCCTTATATTGTGGGTAATCCGGTTAAATCCAAAGAAATGTTTTTTGGTCGTGAAGATGATTTTAAAAACATTCAAAATTGGATTATTTATGATGGTGGGCCTCAAGTGATTTTGTTGATTGGTGGGCCTCGTTCTGGCAAAACTTCAATTTTGTGGCAAATTTTGGGAGGCAGACTTCGTCAGGCCGGAGAGGCCGTTTTATGTGATTTTCATAAGATACTTCCAAAGATTAAACAGGATGAAGATCTTCCTTTTGAAGTGGGAAAAGCGATTTTAGAAAATCCAACATTCAAGCCATTTGAAGCAGACTTTTTAAGAGAAGATAACACGTCGTGGACAATTCGTTTAGAACAATTAGTGCGAAATTGTTTGAACCTTATTAAACCACTAAAGTTAATTATTTTATGTGATGAATTTGTTGAGATTGAAGACCGTTTAAAAAAAAGAGAACTGTCCCCCAACGCTTTGTTGTGGATAAAAGAACTCCTCAACTTGCCGGTTCATTTTGTGATGACCAGTTCTCGTGAATTTGAGGAGAGTACCGTCAGGGCAGCATTGAGTTCGGTTGCCCAGACATACCATATTTATGAATTATCCCGACAAGATGCAGTGGCTTTAATTCAAAACCCTATAGGAGAACAATTAACTTACAAAGAAGATGTATCTGAAAAAATTTACCGGTTATCGGGAGGGCATCCTTTTTATGTGCAATATATTTGTCATACTTTGGTGAGCCATGTCAATGCCGAACTCAAACGCAATTATGTGATTGCCGAGGATTTAGAGGGTGTCATTGATTTTATTATGCGTAACCCGGCTGGACATATTCAGGAAACGTGGAAAAGTTTGTCGAAGCCTGATTATGCGCCAAAGTATGTGAGGGATACGTTAGCAGCTTTGGCTAATAGCATTAGGCATCCTGAAGAGTATGTTAGCACGTCAAATATTTTCAAAACAGTACTAGAGAAAAGATTTAATGTTGATAAACCAACATTGTATAAAAGACTCTCATGGTTTATTCAAAATACCCGTCTGTTAGAAAAAGAAAAACAATCGGAAAACTACCGTTTCCGTCATGATTTACTAAGACATTGGATTTCTTATGACTTTCCAGCCGGTGAGTATATTGAACCCCTCGCAGGTGAAGATGAACTTGTACCGCCAGACCCCGGTCCGGAAATTAACAAATACCTTTTCGGTATTATGGGAATCGGGGGAATTGTAGCTGTAACGACATTTATGGTATTATTTTTGAATTCGCCACCCACTCCGGAAATTGATGTTTTGGATAAAATAAGAGATAGAGGTTTTTTGCGAGTTGGTTTGGAGCCAGACGTACCACCAATGTTTTTTGTAGATACTACTGGACAAAAAGAGGGTTTTGATTATCAACTTGCACTTCTCGTTGCCAAAAAATTAGGTATTCCCCAAATAGAAGCCGTAGAAGATGACCATAGTGATTTGCCCGATTTACTTTATGATGGAAAAACTGACATTATCATGGGAGGTTATACACGAGATACAGAAATTAAGAATGTAGTATGGTCAAATGGATACCTTGACTCTGGGTTATGTTTGGTAGTAAGGCAAGGTAGTTCAATACGTGAACTGCCACAGCTATCCGACCATAAAATTGGTATATCTGACAATCAAGAAACGGAGAACTGGATTAAAGAAAATATTTCCAATCCCAATATTTTTAAATACAAAGGGATTAGTTGGTTTAAACGGCTCGACAATGATACTGTTGATGCAATTGTTCACGATTGCCCATATTCGGATGAGAAACTGAAAGCATTTCCTTATCTAACCATTGTTAAAAGGAACTTGCATACTTTTGAATATGCTATTGGTGTTCCAAATGATCACGGTAAGTTACTGCCGGCTATTGATGAAGCTGTTACAGAGATAAAAAAATCTGCCCAGTATGCTCGGTTGATAAGAAAATTCATTGAAAAACCGATAACACCAATTAGTGAATTTGATTTTCTAGTTTGCGCTAGGGAAGCTGATAAAACTTGGAGAAGGCTCTTCTTGGTAAAATCATCCGGAGAAAAAGAACTTTTATTCAAGGAGCTTAAAAAATTCTATCAGCTTAATCCCAGTATGTCGAGAAATAAAAAGTTGCTCGTTTTCCAAAGAGACTTAGGAAAAAAAGCAAAGATATGCCTAGTCAACTTAGAAACTAGGACCATTATTGATTGCAAACACCCGGGCATAGCACCTTCCATTTCTCCTGATGGTAAAAAAATCGTTTATCTTCTTAATTCTAGAACTAAATCTCTGGAAATTATGTCTTTAAACGATTTTCAAACAGAGAGTATTCCAATAGTACTTTCACACAATGAGGTAGCTCGAATTGAAAAACCAGCTTTTTTGAGTGATAGTAAGAGCATTGTTTTCTTAGGGACAGAAACTACTTCAAATCACCGGGAAGTTGTGTTGTATGATCCTAGTCGTTCCGGTGAGGATAAGTTCAAATTTTTGACTAACTATGCTGAAAAAATGGTATTTCTTAAACCGGCTACGAACAGTAACGCTCTTCTTTTCGCGTTTAGTCATGTGCCTAAGGAATCAACATTGTTGATCATGCGTGATTTCAGAAAAGGAGAGATTGAAAAAATACAGTGTGATATTATGGCCAAGTTTCCGGTATTTTCGAGAAATGAAAAAAAGGTTTATTTCATATCCGGTAATGGTGTGAAATATATCGAAACCGGTGACACGTTAAAATGTGATGCCAAACAATATATCGGGGGATTAGATCTAATTAAAATGATAGATTTAATTCCGATTCAATAAATGAGGATAAGAAAATGAAAAAACGTCTTATGGTGATGGCTGTTTTAGTTTTGGTGACAGCCCTGTTTGCTACCGGCAGTCTGTTGAGAGCCGGGGATTATGTTGTCAAGCGCGGTGACTCGCTGTGGAAGATAGCGGGCGAAGTCTACAATGACCCCTCTAAATGGAAAAACATTTATGGGGCCAACCGCGATTCGTTAAAAACTCCCGGTCAGATAGAAGTCGGACAACGGCTGAAAATGCCGGATGCACCTACGCCTAGCAATGTCAAAGTTAATCTGACAGAGCCGGTATTTTCATCACAAACACCTCCAACTGCCGTTACTTACCAAAAAATGGTGTTTTTATATTTCAATGATTTCCACGGTGCCTTAGAACCTACTGTGAAAAAAAAGGTTGGTGAGGACGGGAAAAAACAGAAATATGAAGTTTATGGTATTGCCAGAATGGCAGCAGTGGTAAAAAGAGAGCGAGCGGCTAATAAGCGTGACAACATTCCCACTTATCTTGTCAATGCTGGGGATTTCATCCAAGGCTCTTTGTTGTCAAATTCTTCTAAAGGGGCTATCGAAGCTGAAATATTCAATAAAATGGACTTGTCATTTTATACCATGGGTAATCATGAGCTTGACTTTGGCCCGGATAATTTGCTGAGTTTGATTCGTTCCATCAAGGCACCCAGTGTGACTGCCAATTACAAGATAAGAAACCAACCGGTAGGCGAGTCACGCATTTTGGAAGTCAAAGGCATTAAGATGGGCGTTGCCGGTTTGATATCGGCCCTAGATTTTTCTCTCGAAATGCCCAAGGTCGATCCGGCGTTCTTAAAAGAGGGGCATGTTGAAGACGAAATCAAGAAAGCGAAAAAGATAGTGTCTGACTTTAAACGTCAAGGTGTTGATTTGGTAGTACTCGTTACTCACCTTGGGCTTGAAACGGATAAAAAGCTGGCGAAAGAAGTTGAGGGAATTGACATTATCATAGGCGGAGATTCTCATACGGCCATTAAAAAATGTGAGTTCGTCAAGAACAAAAAGAATAAAACTTGCATTGTGCAAGCCGGTGCTGAAGGACAGTATTTAGGTCATCTGAAAGTCACGTTGTGGGAGGGCAAACCTAGTAATTTTCGTGCGAAGTTGATAGCGCTTGATGAAAAGGTGACACCTGATCCGGAGATAAATCAATATATCCAGTTGAAGAAAAGCGAACTGGAACGGCAATATGGCAAGATCATAGCGACTAGTGATTGCTTCATGGAAGGAACGAAGGCAACGATTAGACACGAAGAAACCAATTTAGGTGATTTTGTCACCGATATTTTAAAAGACTACTTTAGGACTGATATTGCTATTTATAACAGTGGTGCTATAAGAGCTTCTCTCCCTAAAGGTGAGGTGACTATAGGAAATGTCATGGGAGTATTACCTTTCCCAACTAACCGAACCCACAGACTTGAATTAAATGGAAAAGAACTCCAGAAAGTGCTAGATTATAACGCAACTCAAGTTGGTAAAGGTGGATTTTTACAGGTATCTGGTATCAGCTTTATTCTAGAACCCAATCTTGGAGCACACCAAGTGGAAATTGATGGTATGCCCCTTGATCCAGAAGGAATGTACACAGTGGTCACTAACAGTTATATTGCGACCGGTGGCGATGGATATGACGTGTTGGCAAAAGTTCCAGATAATCGCCGTGGTTATGAACCGAATCCCACGCCCATCGTGATTGACTACATCAAAAAACATTATGGGGATGCTGGTAAACACATTTCTTATTGTCAGTCTCAGGATAGGATTACTATAGTAGAGTAGTCCATTAATTACATTTTTCCCCAATTCACCGGGAAGTCGGGCGTTTTGGGGAAAATTTATTCATAAGATTCACCCTCAACCCTACTATATAGTTTTTCGGATAAATAACTTCACAAAAACCTGACAGGTCTCCAAGACCTGTCAGGTTTACTATGAAAAATAACTTCACAAAAACCTGACAGGTTTCCAAAACCTGTCAGGTTTGAAGCTGGAAATTATTTGTCTGATAAAATTTATCATGAGGTTAAAATGAAATTAACGTTGAAAAAACTATCGATCATTTTTCTGATTTTGCCCTTCCTTTTTACTGACATAGCTTTTGCTGGTGAAGAGCGTGCAGATGAAAAGTCGGTTTTCTCAATTTTGTATTTTTCGCAACTCCCATCGTCACATAATGATGTCGTTGTGCCAATGCTGGAAAACTGGAAAAAACAAAATAGTGAAAGTGTCGTGATAGCAATGGCTGATGAAGTTCTCCTCAAAAACAAGGTACTTCTTGATAAAGTGGATATTCTTTGTCTCAGACAAGGGATATTGGAAAATCTTGCTCTATCTTCGGAGGTTTTTGAAAATCATGCTGATAAAATTTTCAATGGCAATGTTGTTCCTACATTTGCATTGGATTATCAAACGACAGTAAAAATGGTCGAATTAAATTCCGAAACCATTCTTCATCTGGTTAATATGACCTATATTGAAAATATTGATAACCTGTTAAGAAGGTATAATTTATATAAGCTCAACGATTTTAGTTTCTTATTCAAGAAACTCAAGCCTAATAAACGGAATATTGTTGTAGTGATTTCAGACAGCCCATTAGAGGAACTCAACTTTTTATTAAATTCTTCGGCTTCCCTTTTCGATATGATAATCAATGTGATTGCTATCGACGGACAAATGGAGATTCTAAAGACAAATGGTAAGACAGCTTTTCACGGCTTGCCCAATGGGCAAATTGGTATCTTGAATTTAAATTTTACAGAAGCTAAAGGGTATTTTTGGAAATGGCATAGCAAGAGTTTTTAAAAGCGACACCAATTTCTTGAAGCAGTTTTTTTTAAGAAATAAACCACAAGCTGGAGCAACCATAAAGTGTGACCTCAATTTGATGTAATGATTTTTTGTAGCCCACCATTTAAATTTAAGGTGGGTAACAAAAGGACGTTACCCACCCTACATTAGATTTTGTAACCCTTTGTGGTTGCCCTTTCACTATCTCATAAACCGTAACAATGAGTAATTATATTGAAAAAC
>Ga0233404_10000457_pt1 | contig 11186 bp, 4 predicted proteins | sample Na_oxic_2_MG_FD_179861 | JGI IMG/M metagenome (GOLD analysis project Ga0233404, IMG submission 179861) | Seawater microbial communities from Saanich Inlet, British Columbia, Canada - Na_oxic_2_MG | ecosystem: Environmental > Aquatic > Marine > Inlet | place: Canada: British Columbia | collected...
TACCCCTCTAACCCAATTCACCGCCCTACTCTACGAACTATACAAACAAAAACGAAAATCACCGGTTGACGTATTAAACCAAACTTGGGCAAAAGATACTTATACCAACATCAACCACTATCCCAACGGCAAAGAAATCCATCAATCCTTCGCAGCCTTCACCACTTTCTTAAACTATCAAAACCTAGCCGACTTAATTAACGCCCGTAAAATTACTACCACTTTACCCCCTACCGATAATGCCATTCGCCCCACTGTACTTATAGCCCTAAATCGTTTAGGCGCCATCGGAACCGAAGTTGCCACTTATCAAGATTCCACCAGTCGCGTCAATAAATTAGCTGCTCTTGGACGTGCCGGCGACAGCCTCGAAAAACTTAAAGCCTACACCAACACCGAAGTTATTGAGCCAGAACGCTATATTTTTCAAGCAATTATACAACAATGGCAACCACTCATCACCGCCGCCAGCGGCGAATTAGGCCAATTTGTCATTAGCGAACCGGTTACTAATCCTTATGTTGCCGGCAACCCAGTCACCGGGACATTATTTGTCGGGCGCGATGATGTGATGCTCCGCCTCGAAGAATTATGGACAGCGAAGGAACCACCCTCAGTAATTTTATATGGACATCGCCGCATGGGGAAAACCTCTATACTAAAGAATTTAGGCGCGCGGTTTAGCAATCAAGCGCAAATTATTGATTTTAATATGCAGCTACGCAAATCTATAAAAAGCACTGGGAAATTAATCTATAGTTTAGCATTAGCTTGTTATGATTGCCTTACCTCGGAACAACAAATAGCATTAGGAAAACCTACCCAAAATGATTTTTCAGATGATGATTTTAATATTACTTTTGTACATTTCCTAGAACAATTAAAAAAACAATTGCAAAACCAACGCTTGCTAGTTACTATTGATGAATTTGAAATAATAGAAGAAGGCATTAATAAAAAATATTTTGATCCGGATTTACTCTATTTTTGGCGTGGTGTAATTCAAACTTATCCTTGGTTTATTATGGCATTTGCCGGCTTGCATAACTTAGAAGAAATGCGCCATGACTACTGGCACCCCTTATTTGGAAGCATCAGAGCCATTCAAGTCAGCTTTTTAACTGAAGGAGCCACCCGCCAACTTATTACCCAACCGTCTCCAGATTTTTCCCTTGATTACGCAGCCGACGCAATTGCAGAAATTATCAAACTAACTCACGGACAACCCTACTTAGTCCAAATGATCTGTCACTCCCTCGTCAGCCGCTTCAATCGCCAAACCTTTGAAGACGGAGTTGAACGCGAACGCCGCTTTAGCCTCACCGATGTCCACGCAGTGATTGATTCCAAAGAATTTTTCCGCGACGCTCATGCTTATTTTGCCGGCGTATGGGCACAAGCCAGTGTTGATGAAGTACAACCTATCATCTTAAAAACTTTGGCTCCGTCTCCCGCCGGCTTGACACTAACAGAATTGGCCCTCCAACTACCAAACCACGAATTAAAGCCAGCCTTGAAAATGCTAGAACGCCATGATGTATTGATGCAATCTGGGGATAAATATGTTTATACTGTAGAATTGATGCAACGGTGGGTGGGACAATAAAGGATTTTTTCTGGTTCCCACGCGCCGGCGTTTTTTCTGGTTCCCACGCGCCGGCGTGGGAACCCATTCTCGACGCGACTGCAAAGTGGTCCACAATACCGGACACTAGCGCGTTTGGTTCCCACGCTGGCACGCTCATCGTTATACATAAATCAAAATGATAGAAATTGTAGGGTGGATAAAGCGGATACGCGGAGCGTATCCACCCTACAATTCATACCATCGTTTGGTTCCCACGCCGGTGCGTGGGAACCAGAATATACTGCGTTTTTGGTTCCCACGCCTTTGCTACAATGCCATTAAGTTAAGGGATATTTATTGGAATCCAAACCTTCAAATTTGGATTATGTTGTTTAAAATCAAACACTTCCAAATCTAAAGGTTTGGACTCCAATGCTTAACTTAACGGCATTGATGCCGGCGCGTGGGAACCAGAATATACTGCGTTTTTGGTTCCCACGCCTTTGCTACAATGCCATTAAGTTAAGGGATATTTATTGGAATCCAAACCTTCAGATTTGGATTATGTTGTTTAAAATAAAACACTTCCAAATCTAAAGGTTTGGACTCCAATGCTTAACTTAACGGCATTGATGCCGGCGCGTGGGAACCAGAAATTCATACCATCGTTTGGTTCCCACGCCGGCGCGTGGGAACCAGAATATACTGCGTTTTTGGTTCCCACGCCTTTGCTACAATGCCATTAAGTTAAGGGATATTTATTGGAATCCAAACCTTCAGATTTGGATTATGTTGTTTAAAATAAAACACTTCCAAATCTAAAGGTTTGGACTCCAATGCTTAACTTAACGGCATTGATGCCGGCGCGTGGGAACCAGAAATTCATACCATCGTTTGGTTCCCACGCCGGCGCGTGGGAACCAGAATATTCTGATTCAGACAAAAAATATATATGAACACAACCAATATTGAAACTCTCGAAAACCGTATTGAGGAATTAAAAATTCTCCGGGAACTTTATTATGTTCCCAATTCCATAGAATTTTACGATGATTGTGGTGGGCTAACTATTGCCGAGATTAAAAATGATCATGCTGTAGCTACCATCTCCGTTAAAGGTGGTCACCTTATGAATTTTCGGTTCCACAATCAAGCCCCATTATTGTGGCTCAGCCCATTTGCCCCACTTAATAGCAACAAAAGCATTCGTGGTGGGGTTCCCGTATGTTGGCCTTGGTTTGGCCCTCATCCCACTGAGCCGGATAGCAAGCCAGCTCATGGATTTGTTCGTAATGCGGTTTGGACAGTTACCAATGTGCAAGAAATGAGTGGAGCCACTCAAATTTCCTTGTCTCTTAATGAAAAGGATAGCCAAACATCGTTATGGTCTTATCCATTGGCTTTGCAAATCAAGATTATTATCGGTGCCCAATTGCAAATTGAATTAGCAACCTGTAATACTAGCAACGAAACCATCACTATTAGCGAAGCCCTCCATACCTATTTTGCGGTTAGCGATGTTAGTAAAGTGAGTATTCATGGGTTAGAAAATTGTCAATATATTGATAAAGTTGGAAATTTAGCTAATTTGTCACGCCAAACCCAAGATGGAGCGATAACAATCCGGGCAGAAACGGATCGCGTTTATCTGAATACCACCGCAGATTGCTTAATTGAAGATCCGGGTTTTCGGCGAAAAATTCGGATTGCTAAAGAAGGCAGTCAATCCACAGTAGTTTGGAATCCGTGGATAGACAAAGCTGATCGTCTAGGAGATTTTGGTTATCAAGGCTATCTACATACCCTGTGCATAGAAACCGCTAATGCCATTGACAATGTGATAACAATGGTTCCCGGTAGTGAGCATCGTTTACGAGCGGTTATTAGTGTTGAAACTTTATGAGTAAATTCGGCACCCTTCATATTCCCACAAAAATAGTGAACAATTGTTTCGGGAATGGAACGAAGTGGATTTCCCGAAACTTACACTTGGCTTTGGTTTCGGGAAATCCGTTCCACTCCATTCCCGAAACAACTGTCAACTATTTTTAAAAGGTGCCGTAAATTCAAACGTTTTCTCGTTCCCAAACTCTGTTTGGGAATGCCTGCCCCGACGCTCTGCGTCGAACATAGCAGAAAACTAATACTTACTACTTAAATCACTTTCTCATGAACAATAACTCTCTCAACTGGCAATTGCTAGAAAATGCTGAAGCTGTTGCCCATGAAGCTTGTCAGCGCATTGTAAACCTTTCTGAGCAAATGATTGATAAAAAAGGTTATTTTAGTATTGTTATCGCCGGGGGACGTACCCCAGAGCAAACTTATCGCCTCCTCACCAAAGCTGGTAGCAACTGGGCACATTGGCATATTTATTATGGTGATGAACGTTGCTTACCGGAAAATGATGGTGGGCGTAATAGCGTAATGGCAGCACCGGCATGGTTAAATCATGTTGCCATCCCGGCTACCCAAATTCATCCGATACCAGCACAGTTGGGAGCCATAGCAGCAGCGCGTAGTTATACTGATGTTATAAAAGATGCTTTACCTTTTGACATGGTACTACTTGGTTTGGGAGAAGATGGGCACACTGCCAGCCTGTTTCCCAAACACCATCATCCCCAAGATGAATTAGTTCATGCAGTTTTCAATGCTCCCAAACCACCGCCGGAGCGTGTCAGTCTGAGCGTATCCGCTTTGGGTAATACTCATGAACTGCTATTTTTGGTAACTGGTGCGAGTAAGCGGGCAGCAGTCGCAGCGTGGCGGCGTGGCGAAAATTTGCCTATTGCCCAAATACCGCCGGTTGCCGGGGCAACAGTGTTGATTGATCGTGCTGCTGATAGTAATTAAGGGAACTACCTAGATTGCTTATAATAAAGTTAAACGTAGGGTGGGCAATACCTTCGCCATTGCCAAAATTTGTTGTTTCGGGAATGAGGTACGATTTCCCGAAACCCAAGTAATGTTAATAGTTTCGGGAAATCCGCTACGCTCCATTCCCGAAACAAATATCTAAAGTTAAACGTATGGTGGGCAAAAAAAACTGCCCACCCTACCAAATATTATGCGTAATATTAAGGCATGGAAGTCACCGCAAAATCGGCAATCGTTTTTGGAATCGCCACGGTTGGGGTTTGTTTGCCACCGGTAAGTTTGCTCACGCCGAGCGATAAATATAAATTTAACTCTGTAAAACTCATTTGGCGATCTTTGCTGTAATCCGCTGCACCGTTTAACGCTTCGAGTAACACTTTGGTGAACGCGCCATTACCCCATTTTTCATCTTCCCAAGCTAGTTGTTTACCAGTCGCAGCCGCTATAACTACTACGCCATTTTCGCTACTGGCTAAATCATTGGATACCTGATCCACATCAACAAAACCACTACCCATCACATTGCCAGAATGACAAGTATCTATAAAAAACAAGGTCTTACTTGGTAAAGTGGTCACGGTGTTTTTAATGTCACGATAGACAACGCCAGTTTGGGTGATATTGTATTTATCCACATCACGAGGCAAGAAGTAATATTGCCCATCATTCTCATTAAAGCCATGTCCAGCTAAAAACAAGATTGCCACATCATCAAGGGTTACTTGATTTTTGAGCCACTTGAAGCCAGCAAGGACATCTTCTTTGGTGGCATTAGCTAGAAGCTTGGTGTTGACTTCGTTATACAATTCATTATCATGCTGAATTTTCAAGGCTTTCACAAAATCACTGGCATCTTTAGCGGCATAATTCAACCTCAGTTCTTTATCATCATAATGACTGACACCTACTGCCAACACATAAAGGTTAGGTTTTTCTGTTGCTACTTTGGCACCAGTCCAGCGTAAACGAATGGTAAACGGCTCCGAAGCCGAAAATTGATTTTCCGCAATCAGACTCACTTCCACATCACGCGGTGGTAATGAAACATGCAGCGTGTGTTCTTGTTTATCTTGCGGCAACGCACAATTTACGTTATCAGTTTTATCACTACTCACATTACGACTGACACCTCGACTGACACCACGCGCATTTGGGAGAGAATCACAAATGCTTATTGTGTCAGAATTGCTTTTCGGCTTAATATTTCGACTAACACCTCGACTAACGCCTCGACTAACGCCTCGACTGACACCGCGACTAACACCGCGTGTTTCTCCTAAAGGTCTTCCGTCCACCAAGACTTTAAGTGCTGTAACCGATTCACCAGAAGGGCGACGGAGACGGTAGCGCAAGATAATATCAGGGTTAGAAAAAGGGATGCCTTCACTGAAGCCTCGACTAACACCCCGACTAACACCCCGGCTAACACCCCGGCTATCCGGAGTTGCATTGGTGCTTTCCTCAGCGGTACTTTCCTCAGCAATAGATAACATGGCAATCACCGGCGGTAGTAATGCTTGAATGCGTTCTTGCACCTGTTGTTGAGATTTACCCAGATCCGCACGAACTGAACGCATAACTTCTTCCAAGTTCAATCCACCTACCACTTTAGCCACCAAATCAGAACTATAGTTATGGCCCAGTGATTGTTTGATACTTTGTTTTACTTTGGGTATCTCAGCCAATAATAAGGCTTCTTCGACTTCAAGGGTTTCCAAGAGTTTGGCAATCACATCCGGGCGATAAAAATGTTCCCTAAATTGGCCCGCTGGGTAAAAATCGGCGGCTTGCTCTGGTCCACGATTGATATGCCAACCCACGAGAGATTCCCCGCCGGACGAAGCTATATAATAGCCTTGTGGTGTCCACAGTACCCAGCGTTTACCATCTTGATGCGGAAAAAAAGCCAACAATTCTTCACCATCTTTTAGCCGATACCAACGCAACGTACCATCACCAAACGCCGCGATACCAACTTTGTCATTACCAGCGATGTTCACACTCCAAGTAGAGCCGGGCACAGATTGTTTCCATAGTTGGTTACCTTGTTTATCGAATAGCCGCAAATTCCAATCTGTACCCAGCAAAAAGTGTTCACCATCATTTGTTATGGCTAGGCTATGTGCCTTCTCGTTTTGTTTTAGGAACAGAGCAGTGTCATTGAATTTAGGCCCAGTATTATCGTTCCAACCGGTGATTTTTAAACCGGATGCAAAAGTGCGGGGCGCGATCAGATTTGAACTCTTTTTATCAAAGAAAAATAACAGGAAATCTAACGAAAGTGTACGTTCATTAAGAGAAAAACGGGCTGGCCGTTTGCCACCATATTCATAACCAAACTGCACAGTATCTCCCTCTTCGGAGGTGAACAAAACCGCATTTTCATCCCAACGAAAATCTCCAATACCGGCTTTACGCTCCAGCGTTTTTTCCCCCTCAGCATTGAATCGCCCGAAAATGGGGTCAGCAGCAGCAAAGACAATCTCACCGTCTCGCAAAGCACGAATATCCATAATGCTATTAGAAGAAGCATACCAAGATTTGTAACTGCCATGTCCCTCTTTTGACCAACGCAAGATTTTACGGGTATCACCAATTTCATACTCTCCCCCCGCATACAACCAACGTCCGTCTTGTGACCAAGCAACGGTACTCAGACTACCATTATTCAAATTTTGCGTTTTAGGACTGTACAATAAACTTAAGTTTTTGCCCGACAATATATTGACTTTAGTGGAATCACCAAAACCTACTGCAATCTTGTCGCCATTTGGAGAAAAACGAACACTATAAGGCTCATTACCACCGGGAGCTTTGCGTTTCGTCAACAGCCTGAAGTCGCTATCGTATAAGCGGATATAACCATCATCGCAACTTGTCACCAACCGCCCTTGGTTATCAAAGTCAGCTCCATTGCTACTTCCAGCAAAAATGTCACCATAAAAGGTATCTTTAGCTTGTAGGCGATAATCGCTGGTACGATAGACACGGATGCCGTTGCCCCCTCCTAAGCTTGCTACCAGATAGCGTCCATCGGGGGAGTAAGCTAGGTGTAAAATCACATCCTCATGCCCGGTGAGGCGTTGGCGTAATTCGCCCGTGGCACGGTTGAAGAGGTAAATTTTATTATTTGCGGATTTGGTCCATTCTCCTTTTGTCCACCCCCCCGCTGCCACCGTTTTCCCATCCGGTGAAATAGCCACCGCATAAATTTTGCCTTCATTCCCTTCACCAATTGGTGGACGCAATATGCGTAGCAATTGGCCTTTTTCTAATCCCCACACGCGCACGGTTTTGTCTTCAGAAGCCGTGACTAAATAACGCTCAGCGGCATCTACATCAATTTTGCTTATCCGTGTCGTGTGCATACCGGTTTCAACACGGAGCATGGGAGCTGTGCTAACCCCGGTTTGAGTAAAGGTATTGTGACTTAAAATATTGTATTCTTCAATATTCTTGGTGTCAGCAATTTGCTTAAAATAAGCGGTTTTATTGTGTTTTACCACATTACCTATAATAGAAACGTCCTTGGAACGATGAATCTCAAATATTCCGCCTTCTTTATCACGGCTCTCATTGTCGGTGATCAACATGTCTGTTATCGTCACCTTTTTGGCGTTTTGAATCCTAAAAACACCTTGGGTATTTTTAATCGCTTTGCCACCAGTGATATTAACATCTTCGACATTTGCCATTCCGACAGCATAAAGTCCGGAAGCCGCCAGCACGGAATCAATAATGTTGACATGCTCTGCCTGAAAGATAATTATCATCGGACGACTACAACAATCCTGCTCTTTAACTTTGGAACTGATGTCGAGATTTTTGAGGGTAATATTGTCGGAGTCTTGGATAAGAAAAACAGAACCATAGCCGGATGCGGTTTGAATTTGGGTATTTTCCTCAGCCGCTAACGTTAATTGAGATTTGTTAGCGATAGTCAGCACCGTGTTACTATTTGAAGGGGCCATTTTATGCACCCCGGCTTTTAGCACGATATAGTCGTATGGCTTGGCTTGATTGATGATGAACTGTAAGTTATCCGATTCATTGGCTGATACATAAATCATTCTGTGGATAAGGAGATTCATTTTAGCATCATTGAAGGCATATACTATGCCGTTACTACCGTTACAGCGAAAACTATCAATTCCGGAATAATCGGCATGAGGTGTATAAATAAGTTGGTCAATATCGCTGGCATTAATTTCCTGATTGAGAACCACCGGAGTCATGCCTAGTTTTAGCATACCGTGAGTAGGTAAGGCAGTAATCACAATCTTGCTAAGACGACTACGAGTTGGGGCGGTAAAATGGGCGTGGAAATCAGCCGCTGAAAATGTGATAGGTGTATCTTGATAACCCTGCTTGCGGATAATTTCTGTTGTCGAGAGTTCCTGTAGTTCCTGCCAGTAATTTTCAATGGGTTGTGGATAACCCCGATCAGCGTTGTCTGCCTTGATGTCATAACGGATATACTTATTTCCTTTGAAAAAATAAGCTTTTCCATTTCCCCAATTGATTGCCGCGTCAATGTTACTGGGCCAAATACTTGGCCAATTACCTTTTATAGGTCGCGGATAACCCCGATCAGCTCTGTCAGCTTTGATGTCATAACGGATATATTCATTTCCTTTGAAAAAAAAAGCCTTTCCATTTCCCCAATTTATAGCAGCGTCAATATCACTATCCCACAAGCCGGGCCAATCTTTAGTTATAGGCTGCGGATATCCCTCGTCGGGTGTATCCGTTTTGAGGTTATAACGGATGTATTCATTATCTTTGAAGAGATAGGCTTTGCCGTTTCCCCAATCAAGGGCTGCATCAATGTTGTTAGAGCTACCCGACCAATTTTTGGGGATAGGTTGTGGATATGCAGTATCAAACTTTTGAGCTTTGAGGTTATAACGGATGGATTCGTTCCAATTGACAAATAGTTCGATTTGTCCATCCGTCCAATTAACAGCAGCATTCACATTGTAGGAGATTTTTTTATCGGCTGATGACGCTTCAACAAAAACGCCATTCCAAGTGTTGTTGATTGACTCCATATTCTCAAGTGTTTTAGAACATTTTCTCCAGTCACCGATAAATAACTTTCCATCCTCACGCAAAAAAAATTCAAATACAAAAGGCCCTTCCCAAGCTTTGTTTGGACCACAGCTTGGATTACCAGTTTTTTTCCACCAGCCGATGAGGATATTTCCGTCAAGAATGCCGGTTATCCGTCCCTCGTTGTTAGCGTAATCTCCGGTAATAGATGAACCTTTTTGTCTCAGATACAACTTTTGAAAAGTTGTATTCCAAACACCAGAGATTTCAATATCGGCGTTGAAGGTGGTTGTTGAATGCCCAGTGGCATCTTCCGTTGCTCTCAACCCTAGTGGTATCCATAAAGCCACTAGCATGATAGTTAATAATACAGTTTTTAGAAAGTTCATAAATTATTTATTTATTTAATTAATTAATTTAGTCAATACCATCGCCAATTAGATATTTGTTTCGGGAATGGAGCGAAGCGGATTTCCCGAAACTATTATAATACCATCGCCAATTAGATATTTGTTTCGGGAATGGAGCGAAGCGGATTTCCCGAAACTATTATATAGGTTTCGGGAAATCGTACCTCATTCCCGAAACAACAAATTTTGATATTGGCGAAGGTATTATATTTGTTTCGGGAATGGAGCGAAGCGGATTTCCCGAAACCATTATAAGGGATTTAAAAGCTTCCATAGTTCCATAGGTTTCACCTATGGCTATTTACGTTTTACCCCGTTGGGGTTAATTTGCGAAGATGTTCCAACCCCGAAGAATAGCCACCGATGAAATCGGTGAAGAATTACGTTATTTTTTCCTTTTTATCATTCAGACGACATCAAGGGAAGTAACACATAAAATGTTGAACCCACACCAACTTGACTTTCTACCCAAATTTTACCGCTATGGGCTTCAACAAATTGCCGGCAAATTAATAAGCCTAACCCAGTGCTACTTTCTCCAGCGGTACTTTTGACACTGGTTTTTGAAAACGGTTGAAATAGCTTATCCAATTCCGATTCTGGGATACCTTGTCCCTCATCTGTTACTGAAATGAGAACATCATTTTGCTTTCGAGTTACGTGGATTTGGATTTTGGTTTGTGGGTGAGAATATTTGATCGCATTACTGAGCAAATTATTCATGACTTGTTGAATTTTATAAACATCAACCGTTATTTGAGGAATGTTCTCATTATAGTCGAAGTTCAACTGAATTTGTTTGCTCTCTGCTAAAAAACGAGTTAATGAAATAGCCTCCATAATCATTGGCATTAAATGAGTCTGTTCGAGTTCGAGTACTAAGTTGCCAGATTCAATTTTAGCGACATCAAGGAGATTGTTGACCAAATTGAGGGTAAATTGGCTGGCATTGTGAATTTTGTTCAGATAATCTAATTGTTCTTCATCAAGAATTTCTAACGCTTCTTCTTGCAACAGTTGTTGATAGCCAAGTATCACATCCAAAGGATTACGCAAATCATGAGCTGCTATGCCCAAAAATTGATTTTTGCGCTCATTTTGGCGATTGGCTTCTTCAAGGCGAGTGTAAAGTCTGAGGTTTTTTAATGCTGCGGCACATTGGGTTGTCATAATTTGGAGCAGATATTGATCATTATCGGTGAGGAAACCGACTTCTTCAAGATAAATAAAGCCCAAAATTCGATCATAAAGTGCCATTGGCAGTAGCAATGAGTGTT
>Ga0233404_10000458_pt1 | contig 11185 bp, 9 predicted proteins | sample Na_oxic_2_MG_FD_179861 | JGI IMG/M metagenome (GOLD analysis project Ga0233404, IMG submission 179861) | Seawater microbial communities from Saanich Inlet, British Columbia, Canada - Na_oxic_2_MG | ecosystem: Environmental > Aquatic > Marine > Inlet | place: Canada: British Columbia | collected...
TTTCGTCACTATATTTTGTAAACATAAAAGTTCTTATTATTTATTCAAAGTTAACGTCGTTTTGCATTTTACAACACTAAATTATTTATTTCAAATAGGGAATTTATTTCGTGACCATTCCTAAACACCCATTGGAGCATGACCAGAATAGGTTTCAAAATAAATCGGATGTCCAAAACAATCATGCACAAATACTTGTTCTAAGCATCCCATCACACGCCCTAGCATAGTCACTTTGCATGACTTGATATTTTGACCAAACTGGTTTAGTGTTACCATCTATGTAATAGCATAGAAATGGCAGTTCCAATTTAGAACCACTTTCTTTCCATTTTTCATACCAAAACGGAACTTGGGAACCCAATAATGATTCTGATATTCCAAGATACTTCAGTTCACGAAGAAATTGATCCAGTGTAGCCTGTTTGTAGTTGTATCCACAAAAGCCTTTTAGTGCATTTCCTAATGCAGCATTTACATGTCGTACTTCACCATTCAATGTTACTAAGGGAAGAGCTAATATTGCTAAAGCTTTTCGTTCTAGATTCTTTATGCTTGTATTGAAAATGTCCATGCGTTGAAGTTCCTTCTTGGAACGTTTTAATTCTATTGATGCAAACCGCATTTTTCGTATGCTTGGACGCTTATTATATCTTCTAGTGAATTGCCCTTTTGAATTTCGCCCTTTTTTATCTACTGGTTTGTTTGGTTGCGAATCAAGCTGTTTTTTTTCTACAAATTCCATAACACATTGTGCGGTGTGCTTAGGCCAACCCAGATGTATAGCCATTGCTGCAATCAATTCAAAACCAGCATGAGAGACTTGTAATGACTTCACTATTTGATCTTCAGTGTGTACTTTTTTGACACCAAGTCTTTTCAATATCCTACTCATTGTGCTACGATGTACTTGAGTACCAAATTCGTCAGCTATTGCCAATCGTGCTTCTTCAGTCCTTACATTCGGTTTGCTCTTAATAAATCCACGAAGAAATGCCATTTCAAATGAATTCAATTTCTGATGATTACCATCTTTTCGTTTATCTCTAAGGCCAATTATTCCTTCTCTTGATAATTTATTACGGTAACGGTAAAATTGTATCAAGCTAAAGGAAGCTCCATAACGTTGAATATACTCATTAGCTGATAATGTTGATTGCTCAATACGTACAACTTCTGATTTTATTTGTTCTTCTCGGGTATAGTTAGTAGGCATCCACTTGTTTTGGTTTTTTAAAAATAAGTGCTTATTCTAAAACGATTATCATTTAAATGCAACACTTTTATAAATACCCGAAAGTCATGTAGTAGTGAGTACCACGGTTGCCTGTGCGTCGGCAGCGATAGCTTGAAAACGCGAATCAGGACGGTTGCGTCGGGGTGGATAAGTGGGCACGGCGACGATACCCGCATACAGGCAACCGAAAAATGCCGCAATAAAGTCCAAACCAGCAGGGTAGAGTAATAAGGCACGCTCGCCGGCTGCTGCTATGCTCTGAAGTTGGGCAGCGATAGTGCGTACTTGTATATCTAATTGTGCATAAGTGAGGCTGATTTCATCAGTCTCGCCATCAACCAGAAAGGTATAAGCCCGCTTGTCGGGTTGATTTTTTGCGCGATTGCACAAAAGTTCAACTAGCGTACTTGCGTGAAGATTTTTAGTTAGATTGATATTCATATTTTAATCTCATTCTTTTACTCAATTCATTTTCCGTGAGGTAGTGCTGTCCAAAAACGCCCGTTCTGAAACCAACAAAGATACTTTTGAGACAGAGACGAAAATCATAAAAGTGTTTAGGCTCACTGGGTGGTATTTTTATACAGCGGTAGCGATGGGTGTAACATCTGATCAAGCCAGATTTCACGCTGGGAGGAAAAGAAGTAAAGGTGTAATAATTACCAACTATTACTATAGAAATGACAAAAGTGAGTTAAAATATAGCAGCAAAGAGAGAACTTTTTGATAAGGAATGGTCACGAAATAACTTCCCGTTTTGTCTTTTTGCTTTACCACAGGTTCCACCTGTGGTTATTCACATTCAACCCCTATCGGGGTTGGCAAATTATTTATACCGGATATAGGGAAAATATTTCATGACCATTCCTAAATTAAAATATTTTTATTTGTTTTCAGTCATTTAAATAAAAAATTTTTTTTTGAGGGAGAGCAATACGTCGTAATATCAAATGTATGATGAGGCCGGTTAAAATTTACAATAAGATTTAACTTAGCGTTCTTTAGCGGCTTTGCATGAGAATAAAAACAAATTTCTGGTTTCCACGCGCCGGCGCGTGGGGGAACCAGAACAACAAACTACTTGGTAAACTTCATTTCAATCACATCATCTAGCGAGTAAACAAGCTCCCTACTTTCAAGCAGTCGATAGCCAAAGTATACTTGCACGTCTCCAAGTATATCTAGTGGATTGTTCCAAATTTGTACTAGCACAACTGGAATTAATTTTACTTGGGCTTGGAAGGGGAGTAATGATGATATGTCCATATCCCAAAGCACCGGTGTACCATTGCTGTCTAACATGTAGAAAGTTGGTGCTGTGGCTCCCGGTGGCGTGTAAGCAGCAACTACCAGAATATCTGCTTTTTGGCTAATGTGTCTCACATCAGTTAGCACATTACCGAGAATGTCCACTTTTTTCTGCTTGCTTCTTTTGAACGTAACTTGCTTCTTATAGCGTTCAACACTACTACCATTTGCTCTAAATCTAGCTCCACCTTGTAGTCTAGCCCAAGTTGAAATACTATTACCTTGAGTGTCAGTGGCAGCGAGACTGGTAAGGTTTGGTAGTCCGTCAATGCCGTGCGATACCATATAGCTTTCGTGAACGGAGAAGCTGACATTTTCTCCTAACGTAATGCCGTCTTCAAATACCACATTATCACCAATTTCCAAATTAGAAATAACGCTTTGGGAACGAATGGTAACTGACTCAACTTTGGTGTAAGTCTGTTTGAAACGAGTACCGTTAATGTGACCTTTTAAGATGACTCTTTGCACTACTTTGGTACGAAATTCAACATTAGTGAAAGTCACATCTTCGCCGTAAGTTATGTTTTCCATGAGAATTACGTTGGAAACGCGGCTCTTGGATTTGATATGCAATTTTTCCAAAGTAGCTGGTTTGTCGCCATCGCCATTTATGATTCCAGCGATACGATCAAAGTTATCATCAGAACCAATTAAGCGAGTTCCAGTTCCCACAATCTGCGTATTCGGAGCTAAATTTACATCTTCAATAACTCCACCGATTTGACTGGCAAGAACGATTTTACCACCGATAGTTCCGACTACTTCACCAGCTTCGTTTTTGCCGTTGATGGAAGCACCGACAAATACAAAATTGGTCATTTCACCTTGATTTTGAGTGGTTCCAGTAACAATACCACCATCAATACTACCATTGGGAGTAATGGTTTGATTAGACACTCGGCCTTTATTGGTCAAGTGAGTATCTAAGATACCTTGGGCTAAGTGACCGTGTTCATCTACTTCCAGTTCTGTGATGACTTTTTGGCCAGCATTACAGCTTGTATTGAGCAGCCCAGAAGTTTTGCAATCCGGCATTATTGGTGGGGTGGGACTAACGATTGGTATTACATCAGTTGGAGGCACTGAAGTAGGTTCTGTTGCTGATTCTTCCTGAGTAGGTTCAATTACTGGTTCTTCTGGAGTAACCGGAATTATCGGCTCTGGTTGGACAACTAGTGGTGCTTCGTCGTCATCTACAATAGTCAATATCACAGTGTCTAAACCTAATTCGGCATTCTCTGCATTGCCTAAACTTAGGGTTAGGTTTTTGTCATCATCTACTTCCATATTATCAATGACTGCAATTGAAACTGTAATCGCAGTATCATCACCATTTGCCCAGAACAGAGTTTGGTCAACTGAGTGATAATCAATACCAGCTTCAGCAGAATCATCCGCAGTTGCTAAATCAACACTTATTTCTCCAATAATACCAGTACGGTTGACAGTAATGTTTACACTTTCCGCATTTTCTTTAACCGTATATGCTTGCTCACTGAAACCAACATAGTTTACTTCTGTTACTGGTGGAATTACAACTGGCGTGGTTACATCCTGCGGTTCAGTATCAGGTTGAGGTGGTTGGGTAACATCCGGGGTGGTTGGAACCACTGGTGTGTCATCTACTGGTTCTTCTAATGTAGGAAGCAATTCAAATGACGCAATACAGGTTCCAGCAGTTGTGGTAAAGAATTCACCATTGGCACAGTCACCATCCCAGCCGAGGAATTTAGAACCTTCAGCTGCTTCTGGAACTAGTTTATACCAGCCAACTGTAAGGGTTGGGTTTTGGCAACCACCACTTGAAGAGTCACAACTGAAACTACCACTACTACGCTCATGGGTGGTAACATAACCGCTACCATCACCAGCAAATAATAGGGAAAAACCTTTCTTACTTACTGGGGTTGATCCAGTAGGAGCGGAACTTGGTGTATAAGTTGGTTTTGGAGGTGGTGGCGGAGCATCAGATTTTTTAGCAATTGTAAACGTCTGTGGAACATCAGTAGCAACGGCATAAGTTGCATTCCCTGCTTGAGAGGCTGTTACGGTACAACTACCAACATCCGTAATCGTTACGGTGGAACCAGAATTACTACAATTACCGGTTGTGTCAAAAGTAACTAAGTTACCAGAAGCCCCACCAGTTGCACTAACAACAAAATTTGCATCACCGTAGGTTTTGTTTGATAAAGCACCAAAGATAATGGTTTGAACAACTTTAATAGTGACAGTTTTACTGACTTCAACGGCATCCAAATACAAATTATTACCCAATTGATTTGCTTTAATGATACAATCACCGTTACTGATAATACTGATAGTTTCACCATTGTCACCACTTGCACTACAGATACCATTAGAACTTACTGCAATAGAGAAAGTAACCGAATTACCAGAAGCTCCGCCGGTGGCTGAAACTGTAAAATCAGCATCACCAACAGTTTTTGTAGTGGGTGGCGTGAAGGCTGTGATAGTTTGATCATCAATTGATGATGACATCAAAATGCTATCACAAGCACATTCCGTGAAAATATAGGTCTTAAAGACACCTAACATGTCATTTTGCCAATTAAACTTGAAACCATAGGTGTATTCTCCAAGTTCATTTTTAGGCTTGGGGTTGCTACCGTAATCATAAGGATTATCGGGATCATTAGTACTGGCTAGAACACTTGTATTTGCAGCAAAATCAAGACCTTCTGCTGCTAATTGGGTAGCATCCAAGAGCGCGAAACCATCATCATCAACCTTAGTACCAGTATCAATTGTTGTGGGCATTTTAGCGGTATTGCCAAAGTAGCTGTTATTAATGATGGGGATATCCCCCAATGTTGGCGTTCCGCCCCTTCTTTTAATGTACTTTTTGTAAGTATTGAAGTTTCTATGTCCCAAGTTATCTATAGAAACCGATTTAGTCACAACATCTTTGTAAAGACCCAGTGCCGCGCTACCTACTGTGGTATCATTAAGTTCATCAAAACGAATGCCATATTGTGTGCCATCAAAATCGAATATAAAATCACCCCAAGATGACTGCACACCGTTATCACTTACGCCGCCCATTGGCAGACGACTATTGATAGCGACAGTCACAGTATCCCTATCTATTTTCACCGCAATAGCGTATATCTCAAATACTGTGTTACTTACTTCTCCAGAAAGACCTGAACTATCGTCAATGGAGTCTTCAGTATAAGTCCATTTGGCGGCAAATGTTGGTAAGCTTGTGCCTATAAAAACTGCCACGAATAACCAAGTTATAACCAAGCTTATTAAGTTAGAACCCTTTTGAGGATCCTTGAATAGATATTGTTCACACATATTTTTTCTCCTGATTTACAGTTGCCATACTGGTTACTGGATTCTCATTCTTCGGGATAAACGAATGGTGCTATAAATTTGATATTGTATTACTATAGAAATGACAAAAATGAGTTAAAATATAGCAGCAAAGAGAGAATTTTTTGATAAATTAAAATATTTTTATTTATTTTCAGTCACTTAAATAAAAAGTTTTTTTGAGGGAGATCAATACGTCGTAATATCAGATGTATGATGAGGCCAGTTAAGAATAAATGGATATAAAAAAAGATGGCCTGATCCATTTTCACTAAGAATTCGGGCTTAAACCACCAAGTTAAAAGGGTTAAAGTGGAATAGGACAAAATGGCTAAGATAACTTGAAACCAAAGCATATTGGGGTGGGGTCTAATTAATGGGGCAATCAGAATCAAAATAGAATAAAGGTAAATAGGTGCGCTACTGGGGCCTGAGTCGGCCATTAATCCAAATAACACTACAATCGAATGTAAACTTACAAATAAATATTCAGCCAGATGATGGTAGCGTGGTTGTTCATAAAGATGTTGTATGAACCGGATACTAATCAAATCGAAAATCGTAATAATCGTCACCAATTGATGAAACACTTGATTATGATTGGGTAATTCCAAAACCAGCATATTAAATAAATGTAAAGCATAAAGTAAAGAAACACCAACCAGATGAGTTGCGAATATCGGTTTCTGTCTAGCCCAAAGTACGAGACGTTGCCACAGATTAGGTGATTTCGCCTGAATCGGTTCATTATGTAAATAGCGGTTTAAGTCATCTGCAAGTGCTTGAGCCGATTCATAGCGATGTGCTGGATTTTTCCTTAAACATTTTAAGCAAATGATTTCCAAGTCTTTGGAGATATTCGAGTTAATTTGTCGCAAAGGGATTGGTTCTTCTGAGGACACTTTTTTTAACAGCGTCTCACTATCTTTCGCTTCATTAGGTAAAGAATCGGTTAATAATTGATACAAAATCGCTCCCAGTGAGTAAATATCAGACTGAAAACCAACCTGATATTGACTACCGGGTATTTGTTCTGGTGCCATATATTTGGGTGTTCCCATCATCGTCCCGGTACGGGTTAAGCTGATGTCTTCATCTAAATGTTTGGCTAAACCAAAATCAGTAATTTTTAATTGGGGTAAATCTTCGACAGTAGAAAAAACGCGATGAAATTCCCAAGGATCATTTTCATTATTATTTGGTGAGAGTAAAATGTTTTCTGGTTTCAAATCTCGATGAACGACCCCTTGGATATGAGCATAGTGAATGGTTTCTGCGAGTTGTTTCACTAAACCAGCCAATAAGTGATTGGACAAATTGTGTTGTTTTACTAGGGTTAATAATCCCTTGGGATAAAGCAATTCCATGACAAGGTATAAGCCATCTGGATGCGTACCAATACTATAAATGTTAACAATGCCTGGATGTGTTAAATTGGCGATGGTTTCGGCTTCATGACGCAAACGATGATGACATTCTTCTGAAGCGTATTGACTAACGACTTTAATGGCAATGTCACGTTTTAAATCAGGATCATAAGCACGATAAACCACACCCATACCGCCATGCCCTAATTCTTCTAGCAAATAATAATTATCAATATAATGATTGGTATTTTGAGTTTCTTGGGAGGGTACAGAATAATTATTATGAGAACCTTCAGCAATGCTTTCCAATTTATCTACGCAAGCTTGGCAATTTTCCAAGTGAATCTCTATCCAAACAGATTGCTTGGCATCCAATTTACCATCTAAGAATTCACTTAACTGCTGAACATTAGGATGTAAGTTATCTAATTCGTTAGTCATTGAGTACCTCTTTTATCCAGTCAATATCCATTTTACGCAAACGACGCAACACTCTTGAACGAATAATATAAACCTGTTGTTTAACAATATTATGTTGCTTGGCAAGCTCTTCTGCTGAAATTTCTTCCAACATGTGTTGTCTGAAAATCGTTAAGGTTTTTTTCTGAAAATAGGGTTCGACATCATTTAATAAGGTTTCAACCATAGCTTGTTTATTTTCTTGATCGAACAATTTGCTTAAATCGCTGTTAGAATCAACTAAATTATCAAGAATTTTTTCAAATTCCTCATTAGAAACATTATTGGTTGTATTTTGGCGTAAATAATAACGAGTAATATTGACCGTAGTGATTCGTAACCAAGCACGAAAGGCCCCAACACGTTGATTATGTTTAAATTTATTAATATTTTCATGTAAAAAAATCATGACTTCTTGGGTAATATCATCTGCTTGAGCTTCTGTAACCGCATATTTACGCATCCAACGTATGAGTAAAGGTTTATAGGATTTGTAAAATTTTTCCCAAGCTTGCTCATTTTTATTGGATAGTGCATCTAAAAGACTAAGCTGAGTTTTTTCCATCATTCATTCCTTTGGAACCGTCATAAAATTCGTATTTATTTTTGTCCGCAAAATCAATGAGCTGATTATAAAATGATTGTTGAAGACACAAAGTTGAGCGTTGACTGGGATGGTTTTTCCCTGAAATTGGGACGCATAGCAGCGTACCATAAGCGGTTCTGGTACTTCACGATATTTTTCTTGCCAGTAGCGTTTGGCTTTCACAAATTTTTCCGACTTAAGATAGGCTTGATCGTTTTGAACAAAATCTTGGTAAGCGTAATTTTTCTGCTCACTCGTTTTTCCGGTTGCTAGTGCATTATAGGCAGCAACCAGTTGGACAATCAGAGAAATACCCCATCCATCAACGATAAGATGATGGTACTTTTTTAACCAGTAATAACAATTATCCGAGATTTTGCATAATGCGAATTGAAACAATAATCCGTCATAAAATTGGAAAGGCTTGATAAACTCTTGTTGCATCCATTTGAGGGCCAACTCGTGAGCATTTTCCCGTTCGGAAAAATCATAAAAGTCCAATTTGAGGTGAACATTTTCGGCAAAGGTTTGGGTGGGCAAACTTTCTCCCTCGTGAAGGATGATGCGTAGGGCATCATTTTTGGCAATGACTTGATTGAGGGCTTTTTCAAAAATAGTCGGGTTAATAGAACCATCTATCTGCACATAACCACCAATATTGTATAGCGGTACATCAGGATGCAGAATTTGGTCAAACCAGAAATCCAGTTGCGGAGAGGATAGGGGATAGTGTTTAAGAATTTGGTTTGCAGTCATGCTAAAATGAGTTAAGCCAGCGTAGGGTGGGTAGAGCGATAGCGAAACCCACCATATTTCTCTCTCGCAGAAAAGGGAGCCGTAGCATACGATGTTAAGAATAATAATTAAGTCATCCTCCATAACGTGATTGCGGACACTCGCCACCATACGACACATCGCTATCAACTGCAAATTCCACGCGCCGATTAATCTGGTTAATTTGCTTGCGGATATAACGGCTCGGATCATAGGGCCTAACTGGTTCAGATTCACCTTTGCCAATAGTTGTAATGTTAGCACGAATCCCAGCTTTAACCAGATGTTTTTTCAACGCTTGAGCCCGGCTTGACAATTTGCAATTATGCTCTTTAGTACCTATGTGATCTGTATGGCCCACTAAAATAATTTTGTCAGGCTCTTCATGTTGGAGGTGTTTGACTAACGTATCCACATTGCCCTTAGCTTCCTCGGCAAAGATGGCTTTTCCAAACACAAATTGCACCGGAATCGGATGTGCCTTAATTTCAACTCCGCGAATATTACTACGCATAGTACCACTCGGTTGCCCGGAACTTCTAACCGTCGTCATAGTCCCCGCCAATAACAAACTTTCACTGGCTAATTTGAACACCTTATCAATTTCAGCACGGGAGGGCCTTTGTGGGGTTGCTTTGGGATCCGCCATCAAATTTACACCTATTAAGATTATAATTGCAAGTTACCTAATTTAATAGGGTGTGATTAAAAGTGCATGGGTGGGAGTCATCCAAAATAAATTTTGGACTCCCAACTGTCCAATTTTGGACTCTAACACCCGGTTTAAGGAATCCAAAATTTATTTTGGAAACCAAAAATTAGCATTCCATGCACTTTTAATCGCACCCAATTTAATCATAAAGGAGAAGAAGACAACGATGTTACTCATCGACATTGAAACGCAGGTGAAACCACTTTCCAGAGCCGAGAAGTGGCAGTTGCTCAAAGATGTGCAAGAGATGTTGATGCAAGAGGAAGTCTCGGAATTACAGCATCTTTCACAACCAGGGCTAACATACCCGTTATTCACCCCAGTCGGGTTGGAACCGGGGGCTGCTACATTGCAAAACTACCTTCATGAGGGCAAACTATGACCATGCAGCGTTTTTCCTATACCCCAATGCCGCCGTTTTCGGGAGGAATGCCAGTAGTAAATGTTCACTTGGCCCATGAAGAGCGTTCTATCATAACACCGGCTCTGGTAGATTCTGGAGCCGCGATGAATTTACTGCCGTTTGAATGTGGAGAGCAATTAGGATTTATATGGGAAGAACAGCGTCTCTCTCTTCCAATGGGAGGCTTGTTACCGAATACAAAAGCCTTTGCCGTTCAGGTGACATTCACACTTGATCCGTTTCCTCCAATTGAATTAGCATTCGCTTGGACAGATGTGTCACACGCAAAACTCCGAGTCCTGTTGGGGCAAATCAATTTCTTTCAGTACTTCAAAATCACATTTACGGCCTATGAACAGTACTTTGAGGTTTCCTCCAGACCAGTGTGACAGGCTAAGTGGTGACTTACTTCTATAAAACGAGCATCATTTGTCCATAAAACACTACATTTATGGGTAGCCAGCGTAGGGTGGGTAGAGCGATAGCGAAACCCACCATTTCTCTCTCGCAGAAAAGGGAGCCGTAGCATACGATGTTAAGAATAATAATTAAGTCATCCTCCATAACGTGATTGCGGACACTCGCCGTTATGCGACACATCGCTATCAACTGCAAATTCCACGCGCCGATTAATCTGGTTTATTTGCTTGCGGGTATAACGGCTCGGATCATAGAGCTTAACCTGTTCATATTCACCCTTACCAATAGTTGTAATGTTAGCACGAATCCCAGCTTTAACCAGATGTTTTTTCAACGCTTGTAACGAAATAGGGGACAGACCACATTCTAATACTAATACTAATAATTGGGGTCAGAGTAAAATTAATTGCACAACAAATAAACGAAGGTAGTCCTTTGGCATTTGTTGTGGATTTTAAAATCAAAGTACTCGGTTATAGCATTCAGTCAGCGAGCGTAGGGTGCGTCACGCCCCATTAATTGCCATTCTTGCCGTTTAGAAACGAGAGAAAAGACGTTGCCCACCCTACTTGGC
>Ga0233404_10000460_pt1 | contig 11176 bp, 9 predicted proteins | sample Na_oxic_2_MG_FD_179861 | JGI IMG/M metagenome (GOLD analysis project Ga0233404, IMG submission 179861) | Seawater microbial communities from Saanich Inlet, British Columbia, Canada - Na_oxic_2_MG | ecosystem: Environmental > Aquatic > Marine > Inlet | place: Canada: British Columbia | collected...
AAAGACGAGCCGTTATTACAACAACGTGCCACTGAGCGTTGGTATGTTGCGGATCCAAGCAAGGCTCAGGATTTAGAAAAACTGCGAGAAAACCACTTACTGCGAGAATTCAAACAATACTGCCAAACCGAAAAACGTTTAAAAGAGTTTCGGTTAGAAGTGATGCGAGCCGGTTTCAAACATGCTTGGGGAAAACAAAAATATCAAACCATTATAGAAATGGCAGCCAAAATCCCGGAGAAAGTATTATATGAAGATGAAGTGTTGTTGCAACTATATGACTTAGCAATGGTGCGAGTGGAAGGGGTGTGAATATTCGTTTATTTCGCTAATTCGCTGTACTCTTTTGTCTGAATTAACAAAATTGATTTACAGAATGAAAACCTAGTACATCGGATTGACGAAATAAACGGATTACCTTTTAACTAAATCAACCAAAGAAAAAATCAGGTAATGAAGCTAATTCGCTGTACTAAACAACCAAATAAAACCAACCATTCTGATAATTCTGTAAATTCTGGTTCAGACAATTAACTGCATCTTACAGGAGTTTTGGGGTAGGGTAGGTAGAACTTCGTTGCACCCACCACACGTTTATCATGTAGGGTTGGTAGAAAAAACCACCATAACCATGCCATTAGTAAAAGAGATAATAACATCAATGGGAAATGATGGGTTTACTACAACATTAATCCAAGCTACGCTTTTTTGGTCTTGATTCAGACAAAAAAAGCCCCTTGGTATTAACCTGTGGGGCTTTTTTCTATCTATTGAAGAAGACGTTCCAAAAAACGACCTTCTGTACAATCTTCACTTTTTCCAAAGTTAGTCATTTCCTTTTGAATTGCTTTCTTGAGCTGTTTTTTTACCCAAAAATCTTCATTTAGGTATCTTGTTATCAAGTTAGGAATAGACTTCCCCAATGTTGGAGCATCTATTTGTTTTAAATTTAATGAAGCATCGACTATAACAAGTGAACAGATATCCCCCTTTTTTTTAAAAGAAGGAGCCAAGTCAAATTTTACAGGGAATTTATGGTCATCATACCAAATAATGTGTGTTTCAACATGTTGCAACGGAATGTCTACTTGAGAACCACTTAAAATATTTTCTACACGTTGCCCAGTTAGTTCCATAGAAAAAACCGATTTGTACTTAATACCTTTTACTACGAATAATGTTTTCTTAGGCAATTCTCCGAGATAAATTCCACTAATATCACAAGAAATGACTCTATTTTCCAATTTACATTGAGGTTCTTTTTCAGTATTGGAAACTGCAAACGCAAGAGTAGAAATCCCAAAAAAGAGTATACCACTCAAATAATATTTTTTTAACCTCATGTTTTCCCCTTTTGTCAAAGAAATTTTACCTGAATTTATTCTAATTAATCACTAAGCATTTTTTGTAGTAACTCAGCCAAAATCTTAATTATTTCACAATGATCACTTTTTCCAAAATAAGTTACTTCATCCTGAAGAAATTTTTTAAGTTGTTTTTTTAAATCTTTATTAAGATGTATCTTTATCAAATTAGGAATATAATTTCCCCATTTTGGAATATCTATTTGCTTTATATTTAGCGAAGCATCGACCATAATAAGCGAACAGATATCTCCCTTTTTGGTAACAGAAGGAGTTAAAGAAAATTTTCCTGGGAATTCATGGCCATCAAACCAAATAATAGATGCTTCAATATTTTCAAGTGATACCTTGATATGAGAATGGATGATAGTTTCTACGAGTTGAATTGGCTTTATAGAAAAGTTAAATTTGTATCTAATAACTTTTACAAGCTGTGCAGTTTTTTTGAGAAGTTCTTCTCCTCTATAAGTCCCATTGTTGGAACAAGAAATAACAGCTTCCTCAAAATTACAACTCAATTCTCCATTATAAACTTTACTAGTAATATCACAGGAAAAAAAAGTCCAATCATCATCCAAATTGCATTTTAAATTAGTATCAGATGCCAACGCAACAGAAAATAGCACGAGTAAATTTAAAAATAGCCCAATTAAAAGTGTAAGTTTCATAATTACGTTATAATTTAGGGCCTTTAAATTTGACCTTGTCACAAATGTCTACTATTTTTTGTATATCTATATTGGAATCAATGATTTTAAATAATAGCTTTACACCTTCATTATCTACAACAACTTTTTTTTCGATAGGCGCAGTTGAGATAGCGTGTACACACTCATTTTTGATGATATGACTTTTGATAATTTTTGGGAGATTTTTCTTTGCCCATGAATTTACAGCATCGTTCACACTCTGAATCCAATCTATTGGAATTGGAATACCAAAGATTTTAACTTTTTTAATATCCACTTTCACAAAAGAAGGTATAAGATGCAGACTATGATCCTTTATAGCAACACTTAAATTTCCCCAAACCCAACCTTTGGTTTCTGCCAATTCTACATGTTTCTTAGTAAGCAATAGATTGATATCTTTATACAATTGTGCTTTACCCCTAAATTTAATTTTAACGGCTTGTTTAGGTACGTCAAACCCATCAAAACTAAATGACCATAGTTCAACTTTTTCATTACGGGTGTTTTTCACCAATTGAGGAGGAATTTGATCTATTTGCCGAAGTCCTTTTGGTCTAATAACTAGGGTAAATTCTCCCGGGTTTTTCTCGGTAGGTGCAAGCACATCATAGTCTTCTCCAAGTTTCCATTTCTCAGCAAAAACAGTTTCACTAGCTAAAGTAAAACTGGTTACAAAAACACAAAACACAATCACAAATTTGTTCATAAAAAATCCTCATATATTCTTGATAAGATTGTTAATTAGGTAAAGAACAACAAGCGAATTTTACACCATTCAAACCTACATTGTCCTTTTCACAATCATTACCATCTTGATTCTTTTTAGAAAGAATACCAGTACGGGTTTGAATACCACATATTGCTGAGTCAGAAGGACAAGCTTTAGGAGATTCTTGCCAATGTCCCCAATACATGGTTCTGGGGGCTTCAATTTTTTCGTTATCAGCACCGGTACAATAAAATAATAACGAATTAATTGCCGAATAATCTCTATCACATACATCTTTATCATTTGCATTATATTCTTCAGACTTTACATTAAAGGATTGAAGAAATTGAGAGTTTTTGCAAAATTTACTCGCACGCAAATAACCTTTCCAACCTACATTACTTGTAATGATGGCCACTTTTTCTAAATGAGATTCATTGTCTATTTTCTTTTCACAATATAACCTAATCCCATTGGTTGCTGTATTATCAACATGTGTATATACGGCTGTCTTCATAGCATAGCCGGTTGCAAAACTGCCATCAGGACAATATTGCCATTCTCCCCACTTTCCTTGCATTCCTTCTTCAAACTGAATAGGCTTCTTTTCTTTCATATCTGTTCTTGCTTGAAAAAAAGGAGCATTAAATTCCTGTGATTCCATATCAATTACAGCCATAAAATCACGCACAAGTACACATCTCTTTCGTTCGAGCATTGTTCCCAAGAAATTGGTTAAAACACAAATTTGACCATTAAGATTATTAGGATGAAAATCAAAACTAAAGGGCTGGACATTGTTATATATCTTTATCCTATTCTCATTAAAAGGTTCGCCCGATAAAAATTCCACAACATTTTTTATTTTCTTTGATACACCGGTTGTATGATAATGAATAAGTTCCAAATCAATATTGATTCTATTTCTGTTAACATCGGCTTGTTGTAAATATACCCTACTACTATTACCCTGAGAAAAATCGTTGTCCTCAAAAAATTGTTCGATTTTACTTTGTCCTACACTTTTTTCTCCTTCTTCTATTCGAGCAACCACATTTTCTAGGTATTCATTTTTACATTCAACTCCTTTTTTTCCTCTCAACATTAAATTAAGGTATTCCACCGGAACGGCATAAGCAGACTCTCCAACTTTTGTTACCATACCAACAATTTGCCCACCCCGTATAACAGGACTACCAGAACTTCCTGAATCAACCAATTTTTTTTCAAAAGTAATCTTATTTCCAACCAAGCTTTTAATTGTAGTGTTGGTATAATCCCACTCAAGAGATTTACCATCTACTGAAGGATGTCCAATGATTGTAACATCATCGTTTTCATTAAGAGAAGAAGAAGATAACGCTAAAGAAAGAACCGAAAAATTATCTGGCAAATGGTTTTTCTCAATTCTTAAAATAGCTATATCATCCATATTCCGTACCAAGAACTTTGCCAAAATCGGATTATCAAATTTCCAAAATTTGATGTTAACATCAATAATTTTACCTTCTCCAAGTACATGAGCTGCTGTGAAAATATAAATATTTTCTTTATCTTCGCATCCAACAAAAGCAGTACCAACTTGTTTATGCGAATTAATTAAATAATCACCGATTTGTTTACGCGAATTAGTTTGCGCTTTGTCCGTCACAATAATTTCTTGTTTTACTTCGGTAATTTTAACCACACCAAAATTTATGTCATCATCTGCAAGAACAGGTAATGAAACCATTGCAAAAAGCAAAATCATTATTGAATAAAACCTATTTGTTATAGTCATGAACTTTTCTCTTTATTGAAAATACTTTTTTCGTAATGTTTATCAAGAAGTTATTACATCAGGAAAAGCCGTTCTGAAAACCATTCTCAAAGGTATGACATCGCTGCATCTTCAGGTACTTGAATTATTAGGGGTACTACCTTCTGTTTACGATGGCCTTGAAGGGCCGTGGTGGAAATTTCAAAATAGTTAATGCCTATTCGTACAATTTTTACTAGATTATCTTATTGTTTTATAACAATAATTTTTTACAAAACTTAATTAATTATTATTACGAGTAAATATTTTTTAATCGAAAAACTACTTATTTTTACTGCGAAATGTAGGTTGGTAAACCATTATGATTAGCATTATTCCTGTGCTTAAAATAACGACTAAAAAATTTAATCCCAATATAGAATTAAGATATTGTAAACATGTTAAACGTTTATCATGCCCATCAACCTCTAATCTTTTTGCTTTACCAGTAAGGATAAAATTAATCGTGTTTTTTGATATTTTTAATTCCTTAATCAAAAAAATTGTTTTCGGTTCAAGGGTAATTTTTTTCTTACCTATTGATATTTCTTCTTCAGAAAATCTTGGATACTCAATGGTCCCTGTAATAACAGAAGTTATTTTTTCCTCTGTGTTACTTAATTTAGAAAAATCCACTTTTTGAACTGGAATAGGATTTCTAAAAGCATTGTCAGTTCCGTCATCAGAAGCAATTTCACTAGAAGTAAGAATAAACGTTAAGTTAGCCCCGGTTATTTTTGCCGACGGTACAATATGTTCGGCGAGTTGCGGCACTTTATGAAGAGCCGAACTATTTTTACCCAAATGTTTAACTTCTAACTTAAATGGATGAGAAAAATTGATATTGGTATCTTGATGTGCTATCTTGTTTACTTCAAGTATAAGTATATCTGTTTTGTTTACTTCTAAAACTATTTGGCTGTCTTTCCGAAAATAAATAGCCTCCAACTGTCCTAATACTGAAGGCATGCTTTCAAGAGGCTTGCTTTCAAGAGCTTTAAAGGTAACTTTTGAATATGAATCATTGGATTTAATTTCTTCAGTTATATAATCAGTTATTATAGATTCAAAGTCTCGTATGGTAAGTAAATCAAAAGCAAGCTGTCTAACAAACCAATTATTATTTTCTGCCCAATTATCATTTTCCACATCATCTGTAGAAAAAATGGCACGACTAACACTCATATTTGCCCTTATTTCAGTCGAAATGTGAATTAAGTGCATAACCAATGTTATTACAACCAAAATGATAGGTATTAACATTAAACGAGTAAAAATATCTTTTCCTTGATTTATTTGTATTTCTCGAATTTTTTGAGAAATGGTTAAAATAAATAATTTTCGGCGAACGCGTAGATTTTCCCCTACAGATGTAATGTAGGGACGCATCTTTGTTATCATCCTACTAAAATCTTTCATCATTTTTTCATCTCATTGACTGTTTGTTTTTTCTGCAATTCCTTAATCACTTTCCCTTCGCATTTATTAACCTTTTCAAGTGAATCTATTAAATCTATTAAATCCATCTTGTCAAATTCTAATTGATCTAAATTAAAAACACATAATTTGCTTTCTGGTTTAGATATAGGAATTGGCACCGGTTTAATTTCGGTGATACTGATATTTGGTTTATGATAAAAATATGCCTTTTTCCTTAGCGTATCAGTTGACTCGTTTTCATTCCCATACACAAGTAAGAAATAATCACCCTCTACTACATTTGGCTTGGGTGTCCAACTGAATGGTTCAGGCATAGAACTATCCGTCTTTATTGTGGAAGGGCCATCAATTTTCTCCGACGATTGCGCTTTGTAAATGGCCCAATTCAATTTAGCACTATTCCTAGTTTTTAAGGTAAATTGATATTTTTTCACCTTTTTTGGTAAAGAAGAATTACTATTATAAAAAATTACCGGAAAAATGGTTTCTTCTGTTGCAGCAGAATGGGTAGTAATAGAACGGGCTACAATACCTAAATCTAACGGAAATTTATCCAATTTTGGTTCAACAAGCTGTTGAATAACCTCTTGCGTAGCCCATTCAAAATCATTGAATCCCATTTTCCATGATTTTTCATTAGGAGTCATTCTGTAATCATACGGTGTTGTTTTTACCGCACGAACTTGAATACTAACGTTTGAGTCTTCTTTTAAATAAAAACGTAACATCAATTTTTCCGGCATTGTCTTAATCGCTTCACTATATGCTAAAGCTGATAGTAACTCAATCGTTCCTCCCGAAACGTCTTTTGTGTAAATACCTTCAAAACGATCCCCTCTATCTTGATATAGCGAAAAATCATCCGTTGCGAGTAAAGACATACTAATAATAGAGAACAAAATAAAACTGACAGCTAGATTTATATTTTTTTTCAACATCTTAATTCCTATTTCTTAATTCCTATTATTTATCGGTAGTTCCTACAACAGTTAATGTGAATTTAATTTGCAGGGACTATTCACATTTTATAATTATTGATATGACATTTACAATACAAATTTGTTACTTTGAAAATTGGGGACATACCCCACCACGCCAATGGAGCTGCAAAATCACCAATACTTTAAATTCACGCAATAAAATTGTCAACTTGTGCATTTGAGCCAACCCTACGTTCGTCTCAAAAACCAGAATTCATCTGGGAGCTCATACTACTCCCCTTACTAAAAGGATGTCAAGTGTTAAATTGAAAAAAATTGAAAAAAGATTTTGGAGAGACAGACATATTATACTATCAACGCTTGGGGGGTTTACGTGAAGCTCCTACCCACCTACGAAAAATGTCTTAAATTGCTGATAAAAACGGGGGTCGCATTAAATAGCATTATATATTAGTATTAATGGTAATTGACTACAAAGATTGTATTTTAGAAAGGATTGGATCGTGGGGTTATTTGGGTTTAAATCCTAGCGAGCGCGATTGGTTGGCTCCACCATTTCCTTAAAAAGCGTCCTTCAACCCGCCAAAAAATCCACCCCAAATTTACCAAACTCCTGTCGTAACCTAACCAAAGATGAGCCATTATAACAACAACGTGCCACTGAGCGTTGGTATGTTGCGGATCCAAGCAAGGCTCCGGATTTAGAAAAACTGCGGGAAAACCACTTACTGCGAATTATGAATGGTGAATGGTGAATTTTTTCGTTTTTTAAGCCTTCGCCGGTTTGCAACCGGCGAATCACGTTTCCATTTCGATCACATTCATCACATCTTCCAAGATAAAATCCAATTGCCATCTTTGATATGATTTATTCTCAGGCTCCAAGTTTAAGTCACCGTGATGAAATGGAATTTTTATCACCTCATTCGTTTCTGCCGAGGCAACAACATGCGGTGAATGGGTTGTGACCCTTCACACCAATCAATGATAGAAAAAACAATGGCTAAAAACGATTTAAAACCACTTGACAATTCTTCTAAATAAACATCGAAGCCATTGACTTCAAAAATCGGTTCTAAATCTCTTTCTATTCTAACAAAATGAAAGTCCATTTCTGGTGGCGCAATTTCCGGTAATAACTCCATTATTTTTTCCCAATTCTGAGACTGTATTTCTGACCATCTTTTATCAATAGAAAAATAACGGTTTATCATCCACTGTTTGATGTCAGGAAGTGGTGTACCACCATCTAAAAGTTGAGTTGCATTATCTTGGTAGGCTCTTTTTCTTTCTTCTCCAATGGCTTCTCTTTTCATACCCTCTATACGTTTATAGCCAAAGTAGCGATATGCACCAATGACATAAACATTATTAGGCACTGGCTTAAATGTTGAGCCACTGAGGTTGAGATGCTGGTTAACGAAAGGAATTTGCTGATAATGTTCATCCGCTGTTATCGTAAAATCACTTTTATAATCGCTTTCCTTCCAACGACTAATCGCCCAAACTTCAGCCGGTTGTCTCCATCTTGAATGATTCAAGCCTTTCACTGAAACACAATAAGTAATCAATCTCAAGATAGACGTTTTTCCAGAACCATTTGCGCCTATTAAGATATTTACTTTGGGATTAAATGTAACATTTAAGCAATTAAACAACCCTATATTTTTTACGTGCAATTTTTTGATATACATGTTTTGGCTTCAGTTGTTAAACAGAACTTCACGAAAAACTTTGGAGATTTCCAAAACATCGGAGGTTTGGCTCCACCCTTATCGCGCTGGACGGGGTTTGTTTGTAACTGGGGGAGTTAAATTTGTCATGATTTTACCAATTTTGGAGCCCCAAATAGTTCCATAGGTTTCACCTATGGCTATTCATGTTTTACCCCTTCGGGGTTAGGAATTTTCAAAGATGTACCAACCCCGAAGGGGTTAAATGTGAATAGCCACCAATGAAATCGGTGGAACTGGACGAGGTTTGCAACCCCGTTCGTAACGTTTTATTTACAATGAATGAAGGATCACTATATAACTTTCACTCCTCTAATTCTTCTACTCATCAAAACCTTTATGGAAACGCTTGATGCGCCGCTGGATTTCATCCACAATTTTGTGTAACTCATTTAAATCAGAATGGCTCAGATGAGGCTCAAGTTGAGTTAATAAGGATGACAAGTTAGGTTGATAATAATGAATGAGTGTGCCAATGTCATTTTCATAAAGTCCAACCCGGGCAAAATTACTTTGACGATAGAGGGAGGGCAGCGCGTAAAGTTTTAATAACAGAAGTCCTTCAACGGTTGCACAAGGAATTTCATGTTCTATAAAGGTATGAATTGTGGTGTATTCATTTTTGACTTTCTCAAACAAAAGGTTGCGTGTTAGGAGAAAATCAATTTGAAGTGTCTCAAATTGCCCCCGTACAAAATCTTCATCCTGATTGAGTACGGTAATTTCTGGCAATTGTTGTATGGATTCTAAGGCTATAATAATATTTATATTTCTAGTATTGCGTCCTTCTATATATTGCAACATAGCAATCCCACCAACTAACACGTATTCAATTTGCCTTTCGGAAAAAAGCTTAAACAGGTAACTTACTGATTGTAATAATGAATCTGTATTCATGATAAGATTATCCGTCCAGTTTTTAAGGTTAAAAACCTCTGCATCACGGATGATACAACCAATAGAAATAGTACTTGGAACTGTCTCGGTTTTTCTTAGCATATTTGGAATATCAGTGAACGATATGATGCAAAAATTCCAAATATGAAGGTTTGGATTCCAAAGCTTAACTTCCAAATCTGAAGGTTTGGATTCCAAAGCTTAACTTAATGGCAGTGACGCCGGCGCGTGGGAACCAGAAATAATTTATACTATCAAAAACCTTATGAGAACTAAACACTATGTCCAATTTATTTGTTTTAGATATTGAAACCCATCCGGCTGAAAACCGAGCCACTCTCAGATTACGGGATCAGCAGGGGCAGCATTTGGCGGCTCAGCAAGTGCGGATTGGGGATGATCATGCGTTTGAGTGGGTGGGGTTGTTTAATACCCGCGAGCATGTGGAGCGTTATGCTGATAAGTTATTGCCGGATAAGTCGCAAACTTTGTCGGCTGAGGGATTGATTGCTCAGTTGGGCGCATTTTTGGGGCGCAATGTTTTGGGGGAGGATATTTTGCAGCGTTTGTATGCCGGAATCCCCCAACGGACGGTGTTGATTCGCTTGCCGGCGACGGAGGGGGATCGGTTGGCGGCGGCGTTTGCGCGGATTCCGTGGGAGATTGCGCGGCCGGATGTTACGCAAGAGCCTTTGTTGGCGCGTAATGTGGCGGTGCGGGCGATTACCGGGGTTGATTTACCTCAGGATCGGGAAATTGCGTTGGAGTTGGAGCCGAATGAGGTTTTGCGGGTGTTGTTGGTTTTTGCGGAGACTGAAGATAATAATCCGTTGGCGGCGCGTTTGGAACGGGAGCAACTCCTGACATTATTTTATGACAAGATTTTGCCCCGGCGTTTGGTGCAAATTGATAATCTTTGTTATGGGGTGACGCGGGCGACGATTGCGGAGCAAGTGCGAGCGGCGAAGGGTTATCATATTGTCCATTGGAGTGGGCATGGTAATCAGGATCGTTTGGTGTTGCAGGGCGAGGAAGATAATCAGATATCGGGTGCTGGGCTCGTGGAGTTGTTTAAACAAGCCGGGGGATTTGTGCCTAAATTGGTATTTTTGAGTGCCTGTCATTCGGGGGCGTTTTTTAATAATCAAGACCTGACAGGTTTCCAAAACCTGTCAGGTATCAACCGGGATAAGGATTTGCCAACATCTATTAAAAATAAGCAAGGTTATACCAGTACGGCGTTGGCGTTGTTGATGGCTGGGGTTCCGCAGGTGGTGGCGATGCGTTATTCGGTTGGGGATGCGTATGCTCGCCAATTGGCGGTATTGTTTTATCAACATTTGTTAGCCGAACAATATAATGCGGATGCTGCGTTGGCGACGGCGCGGACTCAGTTAGTTGCGGAGCCGAAAATTGCGGCGATTGAGCATACCACGCCATTATTGTTTGGGGAGAATCGGTGGTTATTGGAAGCGGCAAAAAAGCGGAATGCGGTGCAGTTGAAACAACGTTATCCAGAGCGGCGGTTTCAACCATTATTGGCTGATGAACAGTATGGTTTTAAGGCGCGGACGCATTTTGTGGGGAGAAGTCGGGAGTTGA
>Ga0233404_10000461_pt1 | contig 11168 bp, 5 predicted proteins | sample Na_oxic_2_MG_FD_179861 | JGI IMG/M metagenome (GOLD analysis project Ga0233404, IMG submission 179861) | Seawater microbial communities from Saanich Inlet, British Columbia, Canada - Na_oxic_2_MG | ecosystem: Environmental > Aquatic > Marine > Inlet | place: Canada: British Columbia | collected...
GCCGACGCTCAATTATATACTGTCGATGCCCTTTTCGGGACATTATCACTCGTCGGTGCGATTGGCTTTGATAACGTTAAAGCCTTAGCTTTTCATCCATCTGGGCAATTATGGGGTGGCTCTGATCTTTATTGCAAATCGACATTAACACCGGAGCCGGCACTATTATTGGCCCCATGCCTCCCGGTTCTATCAATAGCCTCGCGTGGAACAACGAAGGGACACAACTATTCGCCACCATCAATGACCCACCGCGTGCAAGTACACTTTGGGTATACGACGGTACCAACGACTGGCAACTCGCCTGCGAGGGCCTCCCCAAAAAAGTTGAGAGCCTCGAAACCACCCCAGACGGCTCCCTAATCTATGGCTTTCACCAAGATGCTCAGCTCGGCATTCACACCCTAGATGCCAACGCCTGCCAAACTCTAACCGATGCTCGAATTGATACACCTTATAATGATATCGAAGGCATTGCTTGGCCCGCTACTTGTGGCCCAACCAATTTAGATGCTTTACGCGCCTACCTTGAAAATCTTGACGGGGTAGAAAAGGTTGACATTCAACCCTCGGGTGCTATCGAAGTCACCCTCAATGGCGAAATTCATCAAAGCCAATTAGCCGAAACCGTCAGCCCCGGTACCCCGTCGGCTGAAGGGCAATTGCTAATGGAGCCGATTGCGGATCAAAATGATGATGGCATTGACGACTTTCAAATCACCTATCCCAGTGGCGATCAACAAATCATGTACTATTTGGGGATCAAAACGGACGAGCCTTCAGAATGTAAAACCTTAGTCGTTCCCCCGATTGATCCAACCGTCATCAGCATCCCGGCTTTGGTAACGAAATTTTTATACACCGGCTCAAATCCCATCCAAACCGGTGTCGCCACCGATACGATTAATCTGGAACAAGCCGCGACAATCCGAGGCTCGGTTACCACCGTGAATGGTGAACCACTGCCCAATGTCATCATTACCATTAAAGACCATCCCGAATATGGACAAACCCTCACTACTTGTGATGGTACTTTTAACATGGCAGTCAACGGTAATGGCACATTAACAATTAACTATAAGAAAGTCGGCTATTTACCTTTACAACGCACCGTCACAACCGCATGGCAAAAATACGCGGTGCTAGATGACGTGGTCATGAAGGAACTTGACCCCTCAGTCACAAAAATTGACTTAACCGCCAATACCCCGATTCAAGTTGCTCAAGGTAGCGAGGTTACCGATGAAGATGGCACGCGCCAAGCAGTAGTTTTATTCCCCCAAGGTTTAACCGCAACCATGACTTTGCCGGATGGTAGCACGCAACCATTAACCCAATTGGATGTCCGCGCCACCGAATACACCGTTGGCGAAAATGGCCCTCAAGCCATGCCAGCCCCCTTACCCCCAACCAGTGCCTACACCTACGCCGTCGATCTCAGCGTTGATCAAGCCATAGCCGTTGGTGCCACCCGAGTCGATTTCAGTCAGCCAGTCCCCCTCTACGTCGATAATTTCCTTGACTTTCCGGTTGGTGGCATCGTGCCAGTCGGTTGGTATGATTACACTAAGGGTGCTTGGGTTCCCTCTGATAATGGCCGCGTTATAGAAATTATCAGTATAGACAATAGTTTAGCCATATTAGATGTCGATGGCAACGGTCAAGCCGCTAGTGCCTCGGCCCTCGCCGAACTCGGCATAACCACGGCTGAAAGACAACAACTCGCCACGCTCTACGCACCGGGCAAAAGTTTATGGCGTTCACCCATTACCCACTTTACGCCTTGGGATTGTAATTGGCCTTATGCTCCACCTGATGATGCAGAACCACCACCTAATGATACAGAACCAGAAGTTAAAGATGAACCCTGTGAATGTAAGCCTAGGGAAGAATGCGGTTGTATTATTGAGGCTGAAAATCAAGTCTTGGGAGAAAGACTTACAGTCACAGGTACCCCATTTACCTTAAACTATCGTAGTAATCGTGTACCGGGACTTAAAGCCCCATACACTTTAGAAATTCCCTTACGTGGTGACTCGGTGCCAAACAGTCTGAAGCAAATTTCGCTAGAAATTAGTATTGTTGGTCGGGAGTTTAAATACCACTTTTCACCATCAACCGAAAGTACCACTTTTGTTTGGGATGGTCTAGATACTTTTGGTCGCCGTTTGCAGGGTCCTCAAGAAGCTAAAGTGGATATTGGCTATGTTTATGGTGTAGTTTATACCAATCCTTCCGAATTTCAGCAAAGTTTCGCTCGTTTTGGAGAAGAAACAACTATTTCAGGTGGACGCGGGCAAGCTAATATAACTTTAAGGAAAAAATACACTAAGAACATTGGTGCGTGGTATCCAATAGAAGTTGGACTTGGCAGCTTTAGTTTAAATATTCATCATGTTTATAACCCGATGAATAAGGTTTTGTATCAAGGAAATGGGAAACAGCGAGGAGCGAATGTAACGAACTATGCAATTATCAACAGAGTGGTTGGCAATGGAAATCGGTGGCAAGAACTTGGTGATGGTGGATTGGCACTAGAAGCACGCCTCCTTGATTCAACAGATCTTGTTTTTGGTCCTGATGGCAATTTGTATATTGTGGATTCAGGAGATTATCGTATTCGCCGAGTGGATGCAGATGGTATTATTAATACGGTAGCTGGCAATGGAAATAATGGTTTAAATAATGGTTTCAGTGGTGATGGTGGATTGGCAACGGAAGCAAGTCTATACTATCCAACTCGTATTGCCTTTGATTCAGACGGTAATTTGTATATTGCAGATTCATTAAATAGGCGCGTTCGCCGAGTGGATGCAGATGGTATTATTAATACGGTAGCTGGCAATGGAAATAATGGTTTCAGTGGTGATGGTGGATTGGCAACAGAAGCAAGTTTTTCTTACCCAAACGGTCTAGCATTCGGTCCTGATGGTTGTCTGTATATTGCAGATGTTAATGCTAACCGCATTCGCAAAGTGAGTGGAGATGGCATTGTTAATACAGTAGTTGGTGACGGATTTGGATATGGGGGCAATTTTATAATTGGACGTTTTAGTGGTGATGGCGAGTTGGCAACAAAAGCAAGTTTATTTCATCCAAGGGGTATCGCTTTTGGCCCCGATGGCAGTTTATACATTGCAGACTCAAACAACGCCCGTATTCGCAGTGTTAGTGTAGATGGTATAATTAACACAGTAGCTGGCAATGGAAATTGGGGTTTTAGTGGTGACGGTGGTTTGGCAATACAAACAAGTTTGACAAATCCATTTGATATTGCATTTAGTGCTGATGGTAGCTTGTATTTTGCAGATCGTGAGAATAACCGCATTCGACAAGTGACTGTAGATGGTATTATTACGACAATAGCTGGCAATGGAGAGCTGGGCCTCAACGGTGATGGTGGATTTGCAACGGAGGCAAGTTTGTCTTTGCCATCAGGTATTGCCTTTGGTTTTGATGACAGCTTTTATATTGCAAATTCTTATTCTAATTTTTTTATTAATGGCCGCATTCGCCGTGTGGGACTTGCCTTACCCGGATTTTCTCTAGGAAATATCTTAATTCCTTCAGAAAATGGTGCATTATTCTATGAATTTGATCCTAGCGGTCGTCACTTACGCACCCTTGATACTATCACCGGCAAAGTAGTCTACGCTTTTTCATATACCGATAATGGTTATTTGAAGGAAATTAAAGACCTTGATGGTGATATTACTCGCATTGAGCGTGATGGCGATACACCGGTTGCTATTGTTGCTCCAGATGGTCAGCGCACGACTTTAGATTTGGATGATAACGGCTATTTGGCTTTTATTACTAATCCAGAAGGTGAAGTTCATGAACTACATTATAGTGATGATGGGTTATTAAAGGAATTTATTAATCCACGTCAGCATAAATCCATTTATCGTTATGATGAATTTGGGTTGCTTGAGGAAGATACTGATGCGGCTGGTGGTGGCTGGCTATTGGCACGTACCAACCATCCTGAAGGTGGTTATACTACTACGATGACTAGTAAAGAAGGTCGCGTAAATACTTATCAGGTTAAACCGCAGACAAATGGCGATTTGTTACGAGTTAATACTTCTCCTGATGGTACAGTAACCCAAACACTCAAAAAAACTAATGGCGAAACTGTGATAACCAAGTCTGATGGAACTACAGTTGTGTCAAAACAAGGGCCAGATCCGCGTTTTGGGATGCAAGCTCCAATCACGAAAAAACTGACCATCACCACGCCAAAAGGTTTAAGTGCCGAAGTGACGACCAAAAAAACCGCCAGACTCACCGATAACAATGACCCATTCAGCATCAAAGAACTGACCACCAAAGTCACCAGTAATGGTCGTACCAGCTACAGCATTATAAATGCTGTGAGTAAAAGGGTGACAACCATCAGTGCTAAAGGCCGGCGAACGGTTTCCTATTTTGATGAAAAAGGACGAGCCATATCAGTCGAAGTGCCGGGTTTGGCAAATGCCTATTATGCCTATGATGAGCGAGGGCGTTTGATTTCAACAACTTCAGGTGAAGGTGATGAAGCACGGACGACTTTGATTAGCTATGATGATAAAGGCCATCTCAGCCAATTAACCGATGCGCTTGGACGTTCCGCTCAATTTAGTTACGATGCGGTTGGCCGAGTGACGACTCAAATCTTGCCCGACGAAAGGCAGATTAGCTACGGCTATGACAAAAATGGCAATACCACCGCCATTACGCCTCCCGAAAAGCCGGTGCATGAATTTGATTACACTGCCGTGGATTTGCAACAGCAATACACTCCACCGGCACTCACTGGCGTATCGCAACCGCAGACGCAATATGAGTACAATCTGGATAAACAACTTATCCAAATTCGTCGCCCCGATGGTCAAGTGGTTGATTTGGTTTATGATTCTGTCAAAAAACGCTTAAATCGTCTTCAATTGCCCAACTTTGAATCCATCCGCTACACTTACGATGATTCAACTGGCCAACTGGTAACCCTTACCGCACCAAATGGCAGTACTTTGAGCTATACTTATGATGGCTCTTTGGTGTTATCAGAAACATGGGGCAATGGGCCAATCACCGGTACATTGAGCCAAGGCTTAAATAACGACTTCCAAGTGACTTCAACCAGTATCAATGGCAGTCATACCGTTAATTACCAATACGATAATGACGGCTTACTCACTAATGTCGGTAATTTGAGACTAACTCACAACCGGCAAAATGGCCAACTGATAGCAACACAATTGGGTAATATCTCCACGGGGCGCACCCATAATACTTTCGGTGAAATGGCAAGTGAAACCGCGAGTTATAATAGCAACCCACTTTACCACACCGAATATCAGCGTGATAAATTGGGGCGGACTACCCAAAAAGTGGAAACCATAGAAGGCATAACCACCACCGACGAATATCATTATGACTTGGCTGGGCGTTTGGTTTCAGTCAAACAAGATGATGTAGTTGTGGAAGCTTACACTTACGACGACAACGGTAATCGTTTAAGTGCTAACACGGCAAGCGGTTCTGTAATTGGTAATTATGACGACCAAGATCGCTTAACCCAATACGGCAATGCCATCTACACTTATACCGAAAATGGTGAACTACGCCGCAAAAACGAAAATGGCCAAGTCACTACATATAATTATGATGTGCTTGGTAATCTTCACTCCGTCCAATTGCCAAATGGTAATAAGATTGAGTATGTCATTGATGGTCAAGATCGCCGTATTGGTAAAAAGGTAAACGGTGTTTTAACCCAAGCCTTTTTGTATCAAGGTAGCCTTAATCCTATCGTTGAGTTGGATGGTAATGGCAATGTGGTCTCGCAGTTTGTCTACGGCTCGAAAGGCAATGTTCCGGACTACATGCTCAAAGGTGGCAAAACTTACCGCATCTTGAGTAACCATTTGGGTAGTCCAAAACTGGTGGTTGACATCAGTGATGGCTCAATTGCCCAAAGAATGGATTATAATGCGTTTGGGAATGTCACCTTTGACTCTAATCCGGGGTTCCAGCCATTTGGGTTTGCTGGGGGTATCTATGATTTGGATACTCAGTTGACTCGGTTTGGGGCTAGGGATTATGATGCACAAACTGGGCGATGGACAGCTAAAGATCCGATTTTGTTTGCTGGTGGGGATACTAACCTTTATGGGTATGTGTTGGGTGATCCGGTTAATTTTGTTGATATATACGGATTAGCTTTGGATGACTGGCATGGGTTTCCATCAGAAAAAGAGCACCAAAATAGAAATCAGCATAATGCTTGTCCAAAGAAAGAACCACAGGGCTGCGGCTTTTGGGATAAGGATGAAGGGGTGTTAGGAGACAAATATCGCTCATCAACTGGTTTTGAATGTGCCTATGATGCTCAAGGAAATTTATTGCCGGATGAAAATGGAAATTACACGTACAATTATGATGGTGGTACATTACCATGGTTTAGTCCCGGTCATTATTGGAAAGATGTAATTCCACACTTTTTTTATGGAGGGAACTATACGCCTAGACTAACAAAATAGTACCGGAGTCATTGAATAGGAAGGTTCTATATTAAACTTGTCCCTAAATAGGCTAGCACTTGTTAAAAAATAACACATAAAATGAATAGCTTACTTATTAAGGGACAAGTCTATTAAAACAGATTTGTAACCTATTCTTGAACGTTTCTATTTTGAAATCATAGTTATGAAAAGCTACTTAGGAGTTGTAAACTTCGTCCAGCTCAAGTCATTTTCTCTCATTAAATAAACGTTCCCAGTACCGTTTTTTTTGTGAATCAGATAGTTTCTATAGAGCAGACACTTAAAAGTTAGTTAATTTTTGGTACCTGACTAAAGAAACTACCGATTTTTAAATTATCTAACAATTATGAATTATGATGAATTATGAAAAATATCAAGAACAAGAAATTGTTATTAGCTTCAGTAGCATTTATTTGTATATTTTTGGCAAGTATGATTATTTCCTACAACAGCCTTTTACCTGACAAATTTTCTTTTGAAAAGTGGTTAATATTAGCTATATTTATAGCTGAAGGACCATTTTATGGATGGCATATATCCTTAGTTAAAGGAGCATTAATAAAAAGTGCTTTATTTTTAATAATTGTTTCTATAATACCAATTTTTTTCTTTTATAAATATTTCAAACATGGAACAATTACATTGTTATTTTTGGGTTCTGCAATTTGGATTTTAGAAGGTTTCATATTTGCTGTTGCTGCTTGGATTTAAATGATTTATTTTCTAGCGGAATAAAAGGGGTCAGTACCCTTTTTTAGCCAAAATAGTTTAACTGATAATTTCGAGGTTATCTCAACCGCTTGTTTTTGATTAAGTTGTTGAATTACAAGTATGAAAATGCTCTTCAATAAGAGCGAGCGTAGGGTGCGTCCTACGCACCTTACTTTTCTCACTTCCAACTTATCAATCAGCGAGCGTAGGGTGCGTCCCACGCACCTTTTTATTCCAACGTTCCGGTTGGAGCCTTTTTGGTTTCTGCTTTAAAATCCCTCCTAAAGGCAAATTCACTACCACAATTATGAAAATGGCAACAACACCGCCAGAACTAAACCCGAAAAGCGAGCGTAGGGTGGGTTTCGCTTATGTAACCACCACCTTAAATCCTCTTCCCTTTGAACCCCAACACATTTCTCACGTTCTTTTGAGCTTTGGCACTCCCATGCGTATTTCGACGCGATTGCAAAGAGCGAGCGTAGGGTGCGTCCCACGCACCTTACTTTTCTCACTTCCAACTTATCAATCAACGAGTGTAGGGTGCGTCCCACGCACCTTTTTACTCCAACGTTCCGGTTGGAGCCTTTTTGGTTTCGGCTTTAAAATCCCTCCTAAAGGCAAATTCACTACCACAATTATAAAAATGGCAACACCACCGCCGGAACAAAACCCTCTAAATCGGTGCATTAATTTGATTACACCGCCGCTCCCTTGCAACAGCAATACACCCCACCGACACTCACTGGCATATCTCAATCGCAGACGCAATATGAGTACAATCTGGATAAACAACTTATCCAAATCCGTCGCCCCGATGGTCAAACGGTTGATTTGGTTTATGATTCTGTCAAAAAACGCTTAAATCGTCTTCAATTGCCCAACTTTGAATCAATCCGCTACACTTACGATGATTCAACTGGCCAACTGCTGGCACTAACTGCGCCTTCTGGTAGTACTTTGAGCTATACTTATGATGGCTCCCTACCACTGTCAGAAACTTGGGGCAATGGTGACATCACTGGTACGTTTAGTCTTAGTTATAATAACGACTTCCAAGTGACTTCAACCAGTCTCAATGGCAGTCATACCGTTAATTACCAATACGATAATGACGGTTTGCTCACGTCTGTCGGTGATTTGAGCCTAACTCGCAACCAGCAAAATGGCTTACTCGAAGCGACACGATTAGGTAATATCTATAGCCAACGCACCCATAATACTTTCGGTGAAATGGCAAGTGAAACCGCGAGTTTAAATGGCAACCCACTTTACCGCACCGAATACCAGCGTGATAAATTGGGGCAGATTACCCAAAAAGTGGAAACCATAGAAGGAGTAACTACCACATATAACTATCATTATGACTTGGCTGGGCGTTTGGTTTCAGTCAAACAAGATGATGTAGTTGTGGAAGCTTACACCTACGACGACAACGGTAATCGTTTAAGTGCCAACACGAAAAGTGGTTCTGTAATTGGTAATTATGATGACCAAGATCGTTTAACCCAATACGGCAATGCTACCTATATTTATACTGAAAATGGTGAATTACGCCGCAAAGATGAAAACGGCCAAGTTACAGAATATAATTATGATGTACTTGGAAATCTTCGCTCAGTCCAACTACCTAATGGTAATAAGATTGAGTATGTGATTGATGCTCGAAATCGCCGCATAGGTAAAAAGGTAAATGGTGTTTTAACCCAAGCCTTCTTGTATCAAGGTAGCCTTAATCCTATCGCTGAGTTCGATGGTGATGGCAAGATGGTGTCACAGTTTGTCTACGGCTCCAAAGGTAATGTCCCAGACTACATGCTCAAAGGTGGCAAAACTTACCGCATCTTGAGTAACCATTTGGGTAGTCCAAAACTTGTGGTTGACATCAGTGATGGCTCTGTCGTCCAAAGAATGGACTACGATGCGTTTGGGAATGTCACCCTTGACTCTAATCCCGGATTTCAGCCATTTGGGTTTGCTGGTGGTATCTATGATCTGGATACTCAGTTGACTCAGTTTGGGGCTCGGGATTATGATGCTGAAATTGGAAGGTGGACGGCTAAGGATCCGATTTTGTTTGCGGGTGGGGATACTAATTTGTATGGGTATGTGTTGGGTGATCCGGTTAATTTTGTTGATCTTTATGGATTGGAAACTGGAGTAATTACTAATGGCCCTACATCTGGAAATCCATTTGGTCATTCTGCGATAGTTTTTTCTGATTCGGATGCCGGCGTATATAGCTTTGGTAATAATGGAATGGGAATGTCTATATCTGATTATGTGAGACGTGAAGCAATGCGTAGAACTACCGCTATAACCATTATCCATACCTCTCCGGAACAAGAAAAACTGATGCGTGATTATTTAGAAGGTCTTAAAGACAAGCCTTTGCAAATATGGCCAGATAATTGTGCTAATCGAACCAGCAGTGCTCTTAATGAGGGTGGATTGCGTTATCCTTGGAGTATGTTTCCTACCACTAGTTGGCCTGGCGATGTTCTGGGCATGGCAGAGTTCTGGAGACAAATTATAGGTGGTGAAACCGTAACTATTCTTAGAGGCAGCACTCATGTACCGGAAAGATTATTATCGTTCGAACCATAGTAATTAAATTTTGATAGGCTGTATCACATACAGTGTGATGTGCTACAAGCCTATCATTCACAAATTTGTGAAGTGGAGCCCAATTGACAAATTATTTAGAATGCTTATAGGAGTTTTAGATGATTAGCAATTCAATTGTGAGAGGTGTTCTATTTATGAATCTGATTTTTGCATTTACTCTGATTTTTGTATTTAGTTGTACGTTAACTTTTGAAAGCAAATTTGTGTCGGCTGCTGGAAATGGAGACTTAGAGCAGGTCAAGTATTTTCTGAAAAAAGGAATCAATGTGAATTGTAGAGCTAATGATGACTGGACTGCGCTAACTATAGCAGCAACCGAAGGACATCTAGAAGTAATTAAACTTCTTGTTGACTATGATGCAGATGTTAATTTCAAAGAAGGTGGTGGTAATACAGCACTTTTTTGGGCTGCACACTATGGGCATATAAATGTTGTCGTATACTTGCTTGAGCAAGGTGCTCATCCTGATAAAAAATGTTTTGATTGTAGAACTCCCATAGAAGCAGCTGCGGATAATGGGTATCAAAACATAGTCAAAGTTTTGAAACAAGCTAGGTAATTTGGATTAACAATGCATAGCGAGCGTAGGGTGGGTAGAGCGACAGCGAAACCCACCATTTCGTTTTCTGGTAGTCCTGCACAAAGTAGCGAGCGTAGGTAGAGGTAGAGCGATAGCGAAACCCACCACCGGACTTCAATCCTCTTCCCTTTGAACCCCAACACATTTCTCTCGTTCCTTTGAGCTTTGGCACTTCCATGCGTATTTCGACGCGATTGCAAAGAGTGTGTCCCATGCATTTTCTCTGAAGTATTCTTTCAAAACAGTTCCCAAACTTACGACGATTCAACCGGCCAACTGATAACACTAACCGCGCCTTCTGGCAGTACTTTGAGCTATACTTATGGACTGGTAATATCAGTGGTCGTGTCAATTATGGTTATAATTCTGATTTTCGTCTCCAATCTACCAATGTCAATGGGTTAGTAGATATTACCACCCAGTATGATAATGATGCTTTGATAACGAAGGTCGGGAATTTGGAACTCACTCGCGCTTTGAATAATGGCCAACTCAAAGGCACAACGTTGGGTAAAGTCCGCACCGAGTTGACCCAGAATCCGTTCGGTGAATTGCAAAGAGAAACAAGCACTTATGATGGTAACCTCCTTTACAGTGTCACGTACACACACGACAAATTGGGGCGCATCACTGATAAAAAGGAAATGGTTGTAGGTGTTACGACGACTTACCATTATGAATACGACTTGGCTGGCCGTTTGATTTTGGTAAAAGTCAA
>Ga0233404_10000462_pt1 | contig 11122 bp, 8 predicted proteins | sample Na_oxic_2_MG_FD_179861 | JGI IMG/M metagenome (GOLD analysis project Ga0233404, IMG submission 179861) | Seawater microbial communities from Saanich Inlet, British Columbia, Canada - Na_oxic_2_MG | ecosystem: Environmental > Aquatic > Marine > Inlet | place: Canada: British Columbia | collected...
GCATTACAAATTTGAGATAAGTCGTTTTTGGTCAATTTTAACAGATTTAGTCGTGGGCCAAATTTTCATAACACGATGATATTTATCATGAAAACAAAAAAAATAGTTTGTCAATGCGTAAGTCCTACAAACAATAATGCCAGCATGTTCCGGTTGGAGACGGTGGAGACGAATAAAGTGTTTACGATTAATAGTCAACACCGCCCGCTCTTCTGCAATGGCAAATGCCAGAACCGCTTCGTCAGACACCCCCTGTTTACCTTTTCCAGTGTCTTGGATAGTGACTACATCATGTCCTAACCGACGGAGTTCCTCAATAACCGGTAGTGGAAAATTTTCATCCCCATAAAGTTTAGGTTTAATCTTCTTCATTTTCACGGATTTGTTGTTCAATTTCAGTTTGGTGACAACGAACATAACCCCACGCATTGGTCAAATCTTCCGCACGTAGGCTCGGATAACTGAGCAACAAATCCGCTTCACTTGTCCCTAAACGTCTCGCCTGTTCCAATACCCAAACCGGTATTCGGGTACGAACAATACAGGGAACACCGCCACAGACACTCTGATTGCTCTCAATACCGGGTGCAATATTCCCTAAATCACGCACAACCCATTGAAGTAATTGTGCTTTCTCAGATTTTTTCATACTCAAAAGCAATTGACTGGCTTGTTCGAGTAATGTCATTTCTTTTGCAAATGTCGTCATTTTTAAAATTTTTATCTAAGCAAAGATTTTTGGTAGCAAAATATCATGATGGAGTATAAAGGAACGGGTAGTCCCTACAAATCAGTGGTGGTGTTGAAAATCAATAACTTACGTTCCTAAATATGACAAAGTAGAAATATTCATTTTACCTCAAATCCAACTTGCCCACTTGCCCATTCATCATTTCGGAGCAACACTCGTCCTCGGTGCCCATCTATCGCATTCACTAATACAATAAATCTAATTGGTTCGGTTGACTGAGGAATGTTATAATATATTCTAAGGAAATTAATTTTACTCTGACCCCCGTATTAAAAATTATGAACAATCCAGTTATTATATGTGTTGACGATGAAAAGACTATTTTAGATAGCATTAAAGAACAACTAATAGATTCTTTTACAGACGAATATAGCATTGAAGTGGCTAGCGATGGAGAAGAAGCTTTAGAATTATTTAACGAGTTGCTAGAAGAGCATCGTGAGATACCTTTAGTTATTTCTGACTATATGATGCCGAATATCAAAGGAGATGACCTTTTAAAACGTATCCATGCAATTTCTCCTAAAACTCGTAAAATTATGCTTACTGGCCAAGCCAGTGTTGAGGGAGTAAGTAATGCGGTAAATTATGCTAAATTGTACCGTTATATTGCCAAACCGTGGTACAAAGAAGACTTAATTTTAACAGTCTCTGAAGCAATTAAAAGCTATTTAAAAGATATGGAACTAGAAAAAAAGATTACCACTTTCTATAAATTTGTACCAGCTCAATTTATAAAAAATTTAAATATTCAAAATTATGAATATATTGAATTAGGTAGCTGTGTTGAAAGAAATATGACAATTATGTTTTCAGATATTCGTTCTTTTACCACTTTATCAGAAAATATGGCTCCTCAAGAAATTTTTAATTTTCTCAATAATTATTTGAGCCAAATGGAACCAGTAATTGAGAGACATAATGGATTCATTGATAAATATATTGGCGATGCAATTATGGCATTATTTCCAAATGTGGATGATGCAATGCGCGGTTCTATTGCTATGCTAAAAACGCTTACTAAGTATAATGAAATTCGCCAACAAGCTGGTTACTGTAAACCTATCAAAATTGGTATTGGACTCAATACTGGCCCTTTGATATTAGGTACGATTGGTGGTAAAAACCGCATGGATAGTACTGTGATTTCAGATGCAGTAAATTTAGCTTCCCGGGTTGAAAACTTAACTAAAACTTATAATACTCCTTTATTAATTACTGAACAAACCTGTAAAAGTTTAGATAATATTTCTGAATATAAGATTAAACCTATTGGCCATGTTAATGTCAAAGGTAAAACAGAAACAGTGATGATTTATGAAGTTTTATATTGATAGTTATTAAAGGCACTGGGGGGATGGGATTTTTCAGAATATTTGTTCGGAAATCAAAGCGCGTAGGTTGGAGTGAGCTTGCGAACTCCAACATTCAAAGTCAATACTTGTTTTAAAATGTTGGACTTCCTATCGTCAGTCCAACCTACGTGCTTAAAGGTATCCCAAACAAGTCAGGTCTGCGACTTTTTAGCTGATCGTAAAAACCTTTAATATTCACACTTGGGGTTCGGTGATTCCAAAACGGTTTTTTTGAATTGGAGCAAAAATTAAAATAATTTAACAAAATCAAAAATATAGCCACAATTTAAACCTCCGAGTCAGTTGGGTCGAGAAATGATTTCAAACTATAAAAATCAATCCTTAATCATAATTAATATAATTATATTTCATCAAGCTGAAATTTGTTTCTATTATTCAACATATTGCGTATTTATTAGCCAACTTTCCAATTTACAAATTCTTAGTTTGGAATCACCGAACCCCAAGAATAAAAGCTACGTATTTGAAAGAGGTAAAGAGTATCTTCTTTTTAAAAATCAAGTTTGCTGCTAAAATAAATTGTGGTCTGTCCCCAATTTTCCTCCAAAGTTCTTCACCTTCATTGTCTATCGCTGATGTTATGTACTCAAAATCTCCAGCTTTTTTTCTAGTAACACAACGTTACTATTTACTCTACTACCAGCACTTTCAGTATCATCTTCTGCTTCTACAATAACTGATTTCGATGAAACACGTGACTCGGATTGTTTTTTAACACCAATCCCATCTACCAAAATTAACACTTCTTCCGCCTCAGCATCATAAACATCAACTTCTTGGTTTATCTTGGGAAGACATAAAGTATCATCTTCTAATACGCTCAGTGCTTCAGAATTGACCTGTTTGCTAACCTCTAGTGCTTTGTTTACAACTGTGGTTTGGATTGATTGATCGCTCAATTGTTTTTTACAAGTGGTTCTTTCTACTAATTCTTCTGTTTCCTCGTAGCTTAAACGGTTAGCATAATAAGTCGAAAATTCTTTTAAGCCGTCGCTTACATGCCCATCTTCAAATTGGTTAGTTAAGCCTAAGTATGTGTGAGAGGTTTGGTCACAGTTATTCTCCAAAAACCTCTGATTCTTAAATGGAAACGAACCGTTTAACGTCTTAATTGTAACCGGAGTTTTTCCGTTACACCTTAAACTACTTGGTTTTTTTTTGATAAATTCTTCTTGTGCCTCGAATAGCAGTTGGCCTTGTAAATCAGGCAGCATTTGATTTTTGAAATTTATAACAGCTTCCTCTATACCATTGAAGCCTTTAGTTTCTAAATCAAGTTGATATGTGTTTTTTTTAGGGTCGTTAGTGACATTGCCAAATTCGTCGCTAATGGTGATTGTTACGGTTCTCATTATTCGTTTCCTTATGGACTGATAAAAAAGGGTTGATTTTACGTAAAACAAGCGTTATTATACATCACAGGTTTTTTTACAGCAAGAAATCTTTTGCTCCCAGCGAACAGTTTATTCTATTATGCTGGAAGCAAAAATAAAATGTGGTCTGTCCCCTATTTTTCTGATAGATCGGCCTCCAAGATAAAGTTAGAATTAATTTTACTTTGACCCTGACCCCAATTATCCCAAACCATTTATGAGACTATAATTCTAGACACAATTTTAAAAAATTTAATTACTAGGAGGCTTGTTTGTTAATTCAGAAACACCAAAGGTTAAAGCGTTTTGATCGATGACTTCAAGAACAGCACTATAAACTACTTGGGAAGAACCTTCTAGCGTAATGCAAGGTATGTGCAACGTACCATCTGATCGATAAATGACGGTGCAGTCTTCGGGTTTTGGCCATTGTTCTTTTATCTTTGAAAAGACATCAATAGGATTATAACCACCTAATTCATCTATTGTTTCAAGTCCTGCATAATTACTCGGGAATGCGTGTAAGGGATAAATGGTATAATTCTCATACTGTTTAACCACTAGAAAAACATGCTTAGTTGAAAAGACTTGAACAAACCAACTTTGCTCAACCTCAAGATTTACTAGCTTTTGATTGAGCGTGTGAAGTTCTTCAGCAATGTTAGAAGAACCGAAACCGGTAATACTTAACGAATTATTACAAGAAACATCTAGCCAAGAAACTGGTTTGTCTCCTAAAAACGCTGGTACAAACCACTGTCCTTGGAATTTCAAGAGAGAAATAAAATCAGGTTGACCAGTCGTATCATCAAAAGCATTTTCTGGCAAAACGGTATAAGCCGGAAAAGGTGTTCCGAAAATTACTTTCATTCCAGATGTGTCTTGCTCACCAAAGAACAACGACATTCGAATTCTCCCCTCCCATTCATCTTGATGGGTAGAAACGAACTGACTCACTTGTTCTAACGAGACATCAGTACACACGTCATTTGCTTGCCCAAAAGCTGGTATTGTTGATAGCAGTAAACTACCCAAAAAACACATAGTTAATAATCGTTTATTTTTTAACATAGTTTTTTACCTTAGAATACTCATCCAGAAAAGTTTTGTTCCCGGTAAAAACCTTCAAGCTTTTAGAAACCTTGAAGGTTTGGCGCGAAACTTTTCTGGACAACTATAATAACGAAGGATTTGTAAAGCGCATTTTACGCATTATCTTGAAAGTAAAATCAAAGAGTCAGAGTAAGTATTGAAGCATAAGTTTTATTACTTTTTGGAGTCCAAAGCTTTGGCTGTTGCCAAATTACTTATTGCCAAAGCTAAAGTTTTGGACTCCAAAATATTCGATAATTTATGATTCAGTACTTACACGCATTTCTATGCTGGAGCGTGGAACAAGAAAATCAAAAAACTTTTTTTAGTTTAACTACAACAGTAGCACAAACATCGCAAATTGGTGCAATTGTAGCTTCTTTATCAGACTGAAATGTCACACTGATTGAAAGTCCGGGTAACATTGGATCTAATATATAATCTTCTATGGAACCAACATAAGCTGCTGACAATGTTTTTCCATAAGATTCTAAACGAAGTAAGTCAATAACAACTACTGTATTACCATTTTGATGAAATGAATAATAGGCTTCTTCATTATTTGTATCTTGCCACAAACCGGTTACATCTTCTGACAAGTAAGTTGCTGGTTTTGTAGAAGACTGAAGGTCATCCGGTGATTCTTTTACCTTATAAGCAGCTGGGAAAATAGCAATTGGATAATAGGCATCTCTATCCGAAAACCGTTTCAAGAACAACTTGATTGGAACGCCCTCTTTAAGTGCTGCATGAATCGTAGAAGCTTTATGAATGATCAAATTCGGTTCTAAACCTTTTTCGACCTTAGTGACTTTGCCCTCAATTATGCGTTCTGTCCCCTGTTTGTCCAACGGCATGTCCACACTTGGCACATAAATTACTATCGAATCAGCAATAAGTTCTGGTGATATAGCATAATCAATCAAACCTTCATTGGAACGATCACCAACCTCTTGCGCGTTGACACATACTGAAAATGCAAACATGAATACTAGCTTCAAATAATGTTTCTTCATTAAGTACACCTTTTAAGTTTAACTGAAACTCACTGTTCCAGTCAGAATTTAGCTAAAATACCAATATAGCGTTTATTAATAATATTAAGTACTGAAGTACAAATTATTGGATATTACGGAGTCCAAATCTTCAGATTTGGCACACAGTAATTTAGTCACGTCCAAATCTAAAGGTTTGGACTCCAAAAATTAAATACAAGTATAACTTTTACTTTACCAACGGTTTTCCATTCTGATGGTGTGTCGCTCTTTGAAAACCATACAACATACCCTGAAGGACCTTGAGAGCTTGAATCTACTCCATACTCCCATTGTTCATACATACTCCCAACATCAAGTAATGGTTCACTACAAAAAGACCTAGATTTTATTTCAAGGTTTCTTATTCTTTGTGGAACACCCAGTATTTTTATAGTTTCTTGGCGACTTATATCGTTTTGAACAGTATTAAAACGTTCTTCAAATGAGGTGAATTTACTTGTGTAATTGTCTTCTTTGAGTTCAAATGTTCCAGTGGGAGTGATTTCGCCACTACTCAAATCACGACCATTAACTTTATATGAATAAATACCAGCCTTTAACCCATAAACAGGTAAACCAACGGTCGTTTTAAATGGCTTAATATCTGCCGTACATGTAAACTTCAGAGGATCCGGTCCGGGAGCTTCATTAATCGAGATTTCAAATTGCTCTCCAACCAAACGTTTATTGACTGCACCCAAACCACCACACCCTATAAAGTGTCCACTAATTTGCAAAAAAACTTGCACAGGAAAAGAATCGGTTGTAACAATATTCACATCGTCTATATAAGTAAATTTGAGAATCTCTTGATAATCCCGCAACTGCCATATTCCTTGCTCATTCAGTTCAAATACAACATTTTGAAACCGTCCAACCTGCTCAGGAATATCTACGCTGGGTATAATCAGGAGATTATCCTGATATTTTACATTATCTTCTGCAATTGCAACTTGTTGAAACCATACAACTGTGATAAGCAAAACTAATATTTTCATTAACTGTATACTCTCTAATAAATTGTTCGCGAAGCTTTTTTTAAGTACTGAAGCACAAATTATCGGATATTTTGGAGTCCAAAGCTTCAGCTTTGACAATAAGTAATTTGGTAACAGCCAAATCTAAAGGTTTGGAGTCCAAAAAGTAATAAAATTTATGTTTCAGTACTTAGCAAAATTACTTCAGAAATAAATAGATGGGTTTCTACTTCATTCCTCAATGCTACATATTATCCACTAAGCCAAGCACACAGGTAGATATAATGTGTCTCTAAAAGTAACTATAGTTTATTTTTTTTATATGTCAAATCAAAATAAGGAAAAAGTATGTTAGCTAACAGAAACACGGGATATAATGCGTTGCTTATATTATTTCATCACACGAAACATGCGCATTAAAAATAGAGAACAGCCACAATTTTTTTGCTTCCAAACGAATAACTTTTCTATTATGTTGGAGGAAAAAATAAAACGTGGTCTGTTCCCTATTTTCCTTCAAAGCGTTCTTCTCTAAAATCTTTTGCCTCCCAACGAACAGTTTATTCTATTATGCTGGAAGCAAAAATAAAATGTGGTCTGTCCCCTATTTTACTATTTTATTCATTAACGTTGGGCCGTATTACCACTCAAGGTGAATGAGAGACTGCGTTAGAATCCATTCTGTTCTGCTAACGGTAAATAATCTGCTAGGGTGCCAAATTCAATAATTTCATCATCCCATAACGCCGGGTTGTAGCCATAGAAATGGCTGGTTTGTGGATTATAACCCGCGTAGGTACCGCTGTCAGGGTAATAGCGTGCTTCATAAGGTGCAATCTTCATGGTTTGTTTGTCTTGTGGCGGAAAGAGTTCTGGATAAAGCTCTTCGGCCCAATTCATCACTCTCTGCCAGTCAGGAATAGATGAGCTGTCTTTATCTAGGATTGTAGTGGTACTATCATCAGCTTGTACTTCTACCGCACCAATGTCACAGTTTGCACCATAGGTACGCCCCTTCCCACGTTGGTCATAATCGGTCGTACAATTTGCTGCATCCAGTGCAAGACTATTGATATCTGGTAAATGACTCAGTGTGGTACCTTTATTTTTGACCAATGCTTGCAAAGCAATTTCATCATGGAGTTTTTTGCCTAATAAATCACCATCCACAGCCTTCCAATTATCGGTATCACTGAGGTTGTCACCAAGTGAGGTAATAACACCAGTGCCTTTATTCCAATTTCCAGCATTGTTAGCTATGCCGCTACTCATATTGCCGGCCAAAATGCTGCTTTTAATTTGAGCATGACTTTTATACAGCATTAAGCCGCTAGGATAATCGTCAATGATAGATTCATTACCATATAAAGTTATGTTGGTAAGGTTGATGGTACCAGCTTGACTAGTAGTGTCCATGATACCACCGCCAGCTAAAGCTTTATTACCACTGATAGTGGTGTTTTGAATGATAGCTGTTTCAGTAATGATAGCCCCACCAAATTGACTACTTTCATTATTCACTACCGCACTGTTGAGTAAGTTTAAACTGCAATTAACCGAACAATTGATACCTCCACCACCATTGCCAGATTCAGTAGTAGCTATGTTATCAGAAATACTACTCCAAGCAATTTCCAAGGTACCTTTTTTGACGTACAAACCGCCGCCATACTGAGCACTATTTTCGGTTACTTTTATTTGATCTAAACTCAGCGTACCATCACTACTATCAAAATGGATTCCACCACCATAGCCTTCTGAAATTTTACCACCACGTAGCGTGAGTGCTTGCAACTTCAAGTTCACGTTCTCAGATTCAGGTACATGTAAAACTCGATCAATATCTTCGGCTTGAATGATGGTATTTGTCATACCGGCACCACGAATGGTGATACTACGGGTAATATCCAAGTCGCCGGTGAGATTAGTATCTTCATCTTTACCGTTTAAACTCAGAGTATAGGTTCCGGAAGGTAAAGTGATTTCCTCAGTGATAGGACAGTCAGCATGAACCGACGAATTGGCGTTGGCATTAGCGATAGCTTCACGTAAAGTGCATTTTCCATCCGTTATCAAGCTGTCACTAAAGTCATTAACTGTACCAGCAGTTTCCACAATAGCAATGAGGTTGATGATTACGGTATTTTCATCATTGACGGTTAATTTAAGATTGCCATTGATTTCATCATTATCAAGTCCACTCGCTGTCACAGTAAAATTTGTGCTTTCTCCAGCACCTAAGTTAGTTGCAGCCAATTTTTCAGTCAGAGCAAAACCGTCACCGCTGATTTTGAGGTTGCTCAAATTAAGTGTACCACTACCACGATTATACACAGTGAAAGTTTTTTCTAAGTTATTGGCTTCTATCAAGGTTCCGAAGGAAAACGTATTGCCATTGGTAACCAAAATACTGTTTTGGCGTAAATCAAACTCCGGATCGTCGAGGGTTTTATTGCCACTGATAATCAAAGAAAAGGCCTGATAATCACTACTTAGGCTATTTTTATGGCTAATATAAACAGTAAAAGTACGATTGCCGGTTGTCGGATTGTCGATGCGTATTTGCTCTACATTATCCACCTTGTTGTCACCAGTACTAGCCGGATTTTTGGGGTTTTCTTTATCCAATATCCAAGGTAAATATTCCTGACCATCTTTAGCTATTACCCTTAAATCCAAATCGTTTACCAACAGACTATCTGCTGGGTCAAAGCTTGAGGTTGGAGATGAACCGGGAACATCATGCCAGACTAAGGTAACACGTAATTGTTCTGTGTTAGCTGGAATATTCAAGTCAATAGTTTCAGTGCTATTTTCACCTAAACTTAACTCATATATATGCAGAAATTGATTGCCTTTAGCCTTAGCTTGCTCACTGATAGTTTCAGTCATAGCAGAATTGTTGAGATAACCCCAACCGGTTTTATAATCCGGGCCAAGACTGTCCAAATCCGTTGCGGTGTGCAATACCAGTGCCTTTAGGGTAGCAGAGTGCATTGCAGTATCATTGTTCAAATCACGGTAATACTGTTGGATCAGACTTAACGAAGCAGTGACAGCCGGACTGGCCATCGAAGTGCCATCCTTCACAGTATAATTACTTTGGCCCAAACTGCTGGTAGAATATACACCCACTCCGAAAGCTGTCAAATCAGGTTTGATACGTCCATCATCAGTAGGCCCCCAACCACTGAATTCACTGATGTTGAAGGCCTCATCCACTGCACCAATAGTTAGAATATTTTTTGCGGTACTACCCGGCATCAAGGTATCATATCCATCATCATTGCTACCATCACCACCGGGTTGCTTATTGCCAGTGTAAGTGATGAAATTATCACATGAATAATCAAAATCTACATCGACTAGATCGCTCTTAACCGGATTGTCTGTGCGATCATTACCAGCAGCCTTCACAATAAGATAATAGGGTGCATTATAAGCAATTTGGTCTAGATTTTTAGCTTCGTTGCTGTAAAAACCAAACTTATAATCTTCCATTTCACTCACATTAGGATTACCATACCAACACCATTTATCCTTGTTATCACTAGTACCCATATTGACCCAACCAGACATGACACCATAAGAATGGTTGGAAATCGTCAATCCATTTGCTGCTGTCGCTATTTCGCTGTCTGCGTTTTCCCAATCATAAGCTTGCAGACAACCTTCATAAGCAATGCCTTGGGCCATAGAATCGGTTCCAGCAGAGGTAATAGTTCCCGCCACATGGGTAGAATGATCACTCGTGCTATTCGGAACATCGCCTTGTGTCACCCGTTCACTAAATTCTTGATGTGAAGTTAGCACTGCACCTACGTCCCATATCCCCATACATTCTATTCCGCTACCAGTCAAGCCTAACTGCCATAGTGCATCACTGTTAGCCGCAATAGTCTGTGGAATAGTAGCAGTAGTAGTGGAAATAGGTGTGTCAGTGCCGTAAAAAATGGGTTCATTATTCGTTACCCTAATCATAATTTGTTCACCACGGGGCAAAACTTGATGCATTGGTACTTTGAAACGAGCTGTGAATGCTTCAATGTTAGTCTGTTGTGCCTGCCAGTTTATATGGAATAAATTTGCCTGTTCATGCAATTCTTCGTGACGAGTAGAGGTACCCGGCAATAAATTCGGTGGTGGCGATAAAGCCTTTGGTTTGACAGTCACTTTCGGTGGAGGTGGTGACAGTATTTTTTCCAACATGATAGGCGGAGGTGGTAATGAAGCATCCTTATTTTTAGGTGGCGGCAGGAAAGCCATACCTCTATCTGGTGGTGGTTGAGTCCCACTATTTGATGGTGGTTTAGTCCCACTATTTGATGGTGGTTGAGTCCCACTATTTGATGGTGGTTGAGTCCCACTATTTGATGGTGGTTGAGTCCCCAATACCCGTGAATGAAATTTTTACTGGCAAAATCAGTTACTATTGCTTCCATTTAAATGTTATAATTAAAAATAGGAATTAATTAATTATCAAACCTAGTAAATAAAATATGAATATCAAAAAAAA
>Ga0233404_10000463_pt1 | contig 11120 bp, 6 predicted proteins | sample Na_oxic_2_MG_FD_179861 | JGI IMG/M metagenome (GOLD analysis project Ga0233404, IMG submission 179861) | Seawater microbial communities from Saanich Inlet, British Columbia, Canada - Na_oxic_2_MG | ecosystem: Environmental > Aquatic > Marine > Inlet | place: Canada: British Columbia | collected...
CAACTAGCCATTCCAACAAGTTCTGGTACAATTACTGGTACCGTTTGTCCAGAAAGTAAAGTCACTTTACCTCCAACATGGCCCGGCACTGAAACCCGCTCAACCCCTTCATTGATTTGTGCTGATAAAAAATCAAGTAATTGTTTGTAACCAACTTCACTGAAGGCTCCCACTGGTTGAATGGCGTAAATAGGAGTCTGATCAATATTGAGCGTCCAAGTAATTCTTGTCACAGTATGAAAATTACTTTTCCAGTAATCACCAAGATTCAAATACTCAAGTAATTGGATCGGATTGTTCGGATTTTGTCCACCCATATTCTGAATAAAAGAATCCCGTCTGGCTTCAGAGCCAAAATCGTAACCAATTTTTCCAAGCGCATAAACCAAAGGTGGCTTGTTACTATTACAACCCCCAGCACATGCCGTCGGATTAATTTTGTTAGGCACGACTGTTGATGGATTTTTTTCCACCGTGCTTTCTGGTAGATTATCTATTTTGGACATGGAAATTGAATCGCTATTATCCTCGGAATTTAGGTTATTGTTTCCGGTTAGTACTTGAACATCTACATCAGATGTCGATTCAGACATTCTTAACTCCTTTCTTTTAGTTGGTTTAATTTTACCTTGATCCCAGTTATTGGGTAAAGGAAATTGATGGTGGATATTGCCAATCCTTGGCTTACTCTTTAGAACCTACCTTCTTTAACTTAAAGCGTTGTCTGGATGCATTGACTGGTGCCCATCGGCACAACCATCCTGACCCAAATCCGAGCACTCCCTTAAAAACATCAATTATTTCGTTATTTTGAGTGACACCCACCCAAAGCGACTTGGACGAAGCGAAGAAGGGCAGAGCGTGTCATCAGGATAACATCGCCCTTCTCCCACGCAGCTTTTTGTGTCGCAAGTTAGAATTAATTTTACTCTGATCTCAATTGTTCCCAATTGTTTTCATTAAATATTATTTCTCTGGTAAACGCCAATCTTTGCTTACTAATTCAAATTCCGATTGGGGCAATTGAACCAATACAGGTTTTTTCTCTATTTCTAACCAAGAAACTAGTTTTTTCATTAAATTGAAGGCCATCGCCGTACAACCAACAGTTGGCTTATTTGAATTACGCCAAATGTGTAGAAAAATACACGAACCTCTTCCTGCTATGGTTGGAAAAGTATTGTAGTCAACTATAACTCCTAAACGATATAATTCATCATTTCGTTTCATTTTTTCATAGCTTTTCCAGTCTTTCTTTTCGGCAGACGAATCAACTATTTGATTATAAAACATCGAATTTTTATCATCAACACATATCAGAGATTCATCCGCATGAAAATATGGCATTTTTAAATGCTTCATTTTGTTTTTCAAAGCATAACCAAAAACTGAACTAAGATAAAATAAACCTGCTGGGGCTTTTTTATCTCCTTCTCTTTTCATAGAACCTTTATAACCTAAAGTATAAATATCTTGACTCCATCCTAATCCATTTTTACCAACAACTATTTTTTTAAGCGGGTTCACCGTAACCCACGATGCATAGGCATGTTCTCGCTCAAAAAACTGGATAGTTCCACCTGAAGCATTTAAATTTGGAGTTATAACAACAACCATCTGTAAACTATCAGGGGGAAATATAATTTTCTCTTTCTGGTTGTTTGCCAGTACGTGAAAAGGAGCAAAAAAAGCAAAAATAATAATATGTAAGGAAATAATGTTTATTATGTTCATTTTACTGTACCATATAGTCATAATTTTCTTCGATAAGCCACCTTTTGCCATGCTGCTTCTACGGTAAATATCACTAACAAAACAAGTGACATAATAGATTGGCAATTTTCTCAACATTTATTTCTCAACCTCCTAATTTTGATAATTGCTGCCTAATGCCAATGTTGAGCAGCACTTTCCATGGACGTAAATTGTCCGATCCAACGCTATCCTAAGCGACAACCGTCCGTAACGATAGAGACTAAGGAATGTGCATAAAATAATTTCATCAACCTCCCAATCTCTCCTTTGTAAGAAAAGGTTGGAGAAGGTTTCTCATTAAGTTGTTCAAATTTTATGCACGTTCCTTACCTAGTTTTGCTACCAATCTGAATTTTCAACTGTAGATATCAAGAACCCACGTCGTGGTTGGTAGATTAACTATATCTTATCTTTCTTCCACTCAATAACCCAATCATAATTTGGGCTTAAGTCGTAAGAATTCATAATCCAGTACATCACGCGAGGCTTTCCAAGTTCTTTTGCTTTAGATAGCGTAACAAAAAAGTTAAACATATCAGCATAAGACACAAGTACCTTTTTTTGGGGCTCATTATCTACTGTCACGATATGGTTATGCTCATCATCTGGGTTACACGTAGTATCCGGCTTACACATAGTAACAGCTTTCCACCACATTTTTGGCTGTGTCGTCAGGGTTATGTAAAAGCTATTTTTTGCCGTTGCTTTCCTCTTTTCAGCTTTAATACAGATATAGTCGCCATCCTGCAATTTTTGACAATCGCCATCAGAGCCATTAGCGGCTTTTTGGGTGTTTACGTAGAAAGCCTGCTTTTCGTAGGGCCTATCTACCACCATACCCGTTGCTTTCCAAATCTTATCCAGCGCAGCTTTCGTGATCTTGATGCCTGTTTGTTCAGCCACTTCCTCTGCAACTATAGGAAGAACAGTGTGCTTAGTCTTTTTATTAACCTCAGCCCGTCCCCACATCTGCAAGTATGCTTCAGCTGAATGCATGATGGCTTCATAGACCTTATCAGGCTCATCGGAATCTTCATTTCGAGTCTGCATTCTAATGTCTTGCAGATGATCTGCAAGCAATCCGTAATGGGCAATACCATCCTTGTTTAGATCAAAAACCCGCTTACCTGAGACTTGCTTATCGAATACAAAACCGAACTCAGATGTAAAAGTGTTGTAGTCAAGTGGTTTTTTATCTACATCACTTCGAGGACCGGGCTGGTCTCCCAAGCCACTCATATCTGTACCAAAACCAACACCCTTGACGTAAAGTGTTTTTTTCAGTTCGTCCAAGTGACGTAATATTTTTGAGTTAAGGGATTTGTGGTCTTCAGGGTCATTAGAGATAGTAGAGTTATAGGGCGCAATATAACCTCCTGCTTGAATTAAACGTATGGCATTGCCGTGCAGCAGGCCTTCGTCGTCTTTAGTTTCGTCTTTTTTGCCTTCATTCATCCAGCCATGGGAAGAAACAACACCGCTATACTCCCGAGCTTCAACAATGTCCATTACCGCTGTTGCCCCTTCAGCACTTAGATGATCCACATCAATCAACATTTTTTTATCGATCATACGATTAATCAAGTAAGCACCCAACTGGCTTAACCCATGTACGTTACAATGCTCGAAGGTTTCGTCATCGTTATACTGAGGATTTATGCTACCTATACCCAAGACATCCTTAATAACGGCTATTTGCCCAACCATCGGCAAACCGGAAGCAAAATGCGATCCTTTAGTCTTAGAATCACATTCTTTGGTTTCAAAGAAACGCCCCGTGGATAACCATTGTCCAAGGTTGATGAAAGTATTTTCAACACGAGAACCGCTGAACTGGTTATCAAATTTATGGGCAGGAAAAATTGCCCGAACGCCAAGCTCATACAGTTCATTCAGTCCGGTATCAACAGCATCACGATCACATTTTTTATCTTTCAATCCGCAATTAAAGGTTTCTGAGGCTTCCACGCCCATCAATACAGCCAATTTGCCATCGGCTATGACTTCTCGCGCCTGCATTGAAGACGTTACTAATCGGAACCAACCTTTTCCGGGACCACCAGCTTGAGTATCAATGAAGTCCTGCATTTCTTTTAAACGGCGAGCTTGCAATCGGATGCTGTCCATTGTGTTACACTTATTAGGCTGAGTCCTATCCATTGGATTTAAGTATTTTTGCAGTTTTGATTGTGCCCCACAGAGTGCTTTGTTTTCAACTAGATAAGAGACCATCAAACGCAGTCCGGAAAGATGCGCTCTTTCAATCCATTTATAGTAATATCCCATATGGCTCAATTGTTTGTGATCAGACCATCCTTTCAAATCAGGCCAACCTTTGGTCTCGTGAGGTTGAAGAATATCCTTAGTTCCTCCCATTAAATTACCAATGATATCCGATTTACCCTGTAGTCCATGAGTACTTCCGATGCCGCAACCGTTCAATGCCGCCAAAGGACCTAAATAATGGAATGGTTTTCCATGCATCATCTTTCCACCTAAAAATTCATAAGAGGTAATATGGGCATGGGAATCAACAAAACCACGAATAGTAGCATCACCTTTTAAGGCATCAAAATCCCCTGTTACGTTGACAGAGATTTCGGGGAGTGAACAGTCAAGATCATCCCGAGGAATGAATTCAAATACTTGACTCTTATGATCCTTCCCTCTATCCTTCCATCGCTCAATATTGCCGAGACCTCGAGGAAGTAGCCTATCAGTAACCGTGACAAATTCACCTTTGGTGTTTTCCTTAAGCCTGAACTGATTTTTGGTACCCGTCCACTCAATATGAAAATATAGAGTCTCATCACCAACAAACTCCCACAGCCGGATATTACCTGTAACTCTATCAACTGACAGGAATTCAGGATATTTCTTGTTAATGAAGTAATACCCCCCACCAAGACGAGGCTTCACCATGAACAGTTGCTCTTCACCACCAGTACGCGCCCATCTAAGCACATTGCCATTAGAACCAACTGCAACCCGTTCTCCTTTTGTCATCTCTTTTATCTCATAGCACCTTGAGCTAGTGTCAATGTCCTGTGAGACATCAATTACATCCACAATTTCAACACCACAACTTGGATCTTTGACATCAAATTCTCCCCACATTTGACCAGTGTTTACACACCGATCCGCTCCGGGAAAGTGTTGGTTGTTTATGCTAGCAGGAGTTGTTGCACATGCTTGTTCCCAACTTTGTCCCCCAGGGATATTCCAAAGAATTGACGAGTATTGCCGTTTGCCTTCAGCAACACAATGGTCCTTCTTAAAATCACCCCAATTAGTAGCCAAGGCACTATTTGTAAAAATGGCTAAACTAAAGAAAAGGGTTGTTACAACAAAGAGCCTGAACAAATTGTTTTGTTTAATCATAAGTTACCTATATAAAATTAATAGTAATGCTAAAATATAACATTGTCAAGTTAAAAACCGTTTTGTAGCAAACCTCCTTAATTTGGTGGAACAATAATAAAGTGTAATTTAATAGCAGTTACCCTACGCTCGTTATGTAGGGGCAATCCTTTATGGTTGCCCTTAACTTAATGGCAGTGACCCTACGCTCACTATTGATGTCCCGGAGCTTATTGGCAGGCCACAACCACGGAATCAATATCCTTCGTCTCGCCGATATAGGAAACCGATAATAGGCAACGAACGCCCGGTTTTTTCCATACCTGGACCGTGCCCTCGTGAGCATCGGCTCCATCAGTGTATTTGAAACCAACACCCTGCCATTGAGCGGTGATAGCTTTTGCGACTTCAGGTCCCTGATCAACGGCCAACCCTTTGGTTGCAGTAATCATGCAGGTCATAGTGCCTTTGGTTAACCAAGGCCAATCCCCATTATAAGCTGCTACTGTCTCCCGGAGCGGGGAAGGCACCAACGGAGCCAGACTCGTTTTTATCAGTGTACATCCTTTTGGAGTAGCGGGATTAATAGTATCCATCTTTGCGGATGCTTTCGCATTCAAACAGGACATATCAGCAGACTGTTCTGCCATTGTGCGGGCTTTTTGGTTCTGGTTACTCTGTGGAGACACTTTGCCAACAACACATATATTGTCAGTAGTGATTTTACTAACTACCAGCTAGGATGTTTTTTTCTGGGGTTTTTCCGGGTTTTCCGAAACATTAAGACGCACGATTATACCAACCGGGTTACCGGATTTTCCGGTTTTATAGCGCCACTCTATTTTGGGACCAAGCTCACTCCAATTTGCGGAAACCGTTTCCAAAAAATTGAGGGGATAATCGGTTCCCTTTCTGTTCAGGGTAATGGTTTGACGTAAGTCTCCTTCAATCACTTTGACCTTTATGTCACCAAATTTTGGGCATGATTGAACACTTCCCGCCTCATGTGTTTCCAATGTAGTACAGTCTTTTTCCTTAACGGATGTATAACTGCTGTCAAAATTACCGGCATATACCGGCAATACACCAATTGAGATGCTTGCTGCAACCAGCATCCGTATTTGTTTCATTTTCATCATGTTTAGTCCTAAATAGTTTGGAGAAACCTCGAATTTTGTTAGTGAAAGTTATTTATCTGAACATCTGGCAGAGGGGTCATTAAATCAAAGTATTACCCGATGATCAAGTTTTTTAGCAACCAATTTAATAACTACAAGGATTTGATATAAGAAAGGCATAAATCAAATTAATTGCTTGAACCGTTAAAATTCAAACGTTTATCCTTTTTTATGTAGTGGTCAACATAAATCTGACCACATTTTATCCTTTTTTATATCCAATTTTCTGAGGTGCTTGGAGTCCAAAGCTTTAGCTTTGGAACTCTGCCAAAGCTAAAGCTTTGGACTCCAATTAAAAGTTTTTTTCCCACGCTGAGTATAGCTATTTGATCTCCCAACCCAGTGATTTAAGAACAGCGAGTTGCTTTGCGTTCAGATAGGGTTTGAATCGTAGTTGGTTAGCTTCAGTCTCTTTCAGTATCTGTTTCAGGGCTTCGGATCCACTGATTTTACCGTTTTCTTTAGCAATGATGGTTGCTTGTAGCTTATCCCATTCATCGCGTTTAATCAGTTTAAGTGCCGCTTCCTGTTCTGGAGTCAATCCTATTTCTGGACGGTAGTAGATGCGAGTTTCGCGCTGATAGAAATCATCAAAACGCTCGGTTTTCCACCGCTTTGACCCTTCATCGTAGCCTTTTTGATATAAGCTGTTGAAACAACCACCACTAGTGAGGGCCAATCCCAAAATTAGTATTGTTGCAAGTTGCTGAAAGTTTTTCATTAACATATTATATTCTCATAAGAACAAAAAGGTTGAATAGCCTCTAATTTAATAGAATAGCTTATTAACATAAAAAAATAATTGGGGTCAGAGTAAAACTAATATGGTATAAAAATGCCGGTCAAAAAGAAAAGTTAATCAATTAATTTTACTCTGACCCCAATTATTCTTGACCCCAATTATTCTTTAATCCACTTTTTCACTTTTCAGATAGATGATGGTGGGTTTCGCTATCGCTCTACCCACCCTACGCTCGCTACCCACCCTACGCTCGCTATTATTGACAATTAGGCCAAGCAATCCCTTCTACATCATTGTAACTAGTAGAAATCTCTTGTTCAGAAACTATTTTACAAGTTTCCACATCTATTACACCAAGAGGTAAACTAGTTTTACCATGAAGACCAAACAATAAGGTATCATCTGGCAAAGTGTCCAAAGCCTCAATTTCAATTTCTAATGACTGAGTAAGTTCTTCGCAAACAGTAATAAGTGTATTCCCATCATAAGCCAATAACTTAACTCCAGCATCTGGATTATTTTTCACATTCTCTACGCCAAACAGCATAGTTCCAGATGTATTCCACGTTAAATCTTCCACTTCACCTGGGTATGTGGCAACCAAAGTTGCTTGTCCAGTAGCAGTATCAATAGTGACAAGTCCATCACCAGTTGCCCAGCCCCATAACGTACCATCAGGATGGAATGATAAACCATCAATTTCTTTAAAACCAGTAGAACCAATTGATGTAAGTTCACCAGTTTTACCATTTAATTGATAGAGATGACCTTTTATCTTGGTATCTTTTCCAGAAGCAGCAAATAATTCTGCGGTTTGTGGATGAATATCAAGAGCTTCAATGTCGTGGGCTTTTTTCATTTTACCGAGAGCTTTTATTTCAAATGTTTTGGAAGAAACAGTGAAGAACTGGGTATTGTTTAAACCTTCGTCATGGACACCGTAAAGTTGGCAAGCTGTTGTAGAAACACACTCATCTCTACCGGTATGAAGTGATTGGATTTCGCACTCGGATAAGGCACGATTGTATATGCGAACATCATCCATCACGCCTTTAAATCCCAATGTGGCCATATATGAATCGCGGGATGTACCAATTCTCAACGGTAAATCATTTGTCTGTATGGAACTGCCATGATTTCCAGAACCGTCTGCAATCCCATCCAAATAAAAAGTTGACGTTCCGTTAGAAAAGGTGACTACCAAATAATGCCACTCATTAAGGGAATAAGCGGTATTAGCAGAGGCACTTTTGATTCCACCAGTTAAACGCATTATTTTGCCAGTGCTGTTATCATAGGTATCAAAACCATACCCGTCGTGGACTCCTGGAGTAGTTTTATCAACTAATCTATAACCAAGAGCTTGAGCTTGAGCTTGATTGATCCAAAGAGAAATTGTAAAAGTAGCAGTTAAGTCGAGTAGAGAACTATCTTGAACTTCAATGTAATCATTGCCATCTAATCGATAAGCACTATTTGCGTTCCCCAACCGGTCCTCAGTCAAAGTAGCACCATTAACTGTCCCATCATTCCCATTGCCACTTTCATCATTAGCATTCCCATTAAACGGGTAATGAGCAACTAACCCATCATTCAAATCGGCTAACACGGAGGGAGCCATAATGTATGACAAGCTCCCTACTAAGGCTATTTTAGCCAGTTTTTTCATAATTTATTCCTCATTAATGTAAGTACCTAACACCGTTCTTGAGCCGCCGCTTGGTAGGCGTTAGAATTAATTTTACTCTGACCCCAATTATTCTGACCCCAATTATGGATTTGATATAAAAAAGGATAAGTCAAATTAATTGCTTGAACCGTTAAAATTCAAACCCTTGTTAGTTATGGTTAAAAAACTTGATCACCGAGCATTAAGTATAAAAAGCAAACACGTCTGTCCCCAAAACAATCATAATGAAATGCTCCCAGTGCTCGGACATTCTACCTACACTAGCTATTTGATCTCCCAACCCAGTGATTTAAGAACAGCGAGTTGCTTTGCGTTCAGATAGGGTTTAAATCGTAGTTGGTTAGCTTCAGTCTCTTTCAGTATCTTTTTCATGGCCTCGGCCCCACTGATTTTACCGTTTTCTTTAGCAATGATGGTTGCTTGTAGCTTATCCCATTCATCGCGTTTAATCAGTTTAAGTGCCGCTTCCTGTTCTGGAGTCAATGCTATTTCTGGACGGTAGTAAATGCGGGTTTCGCGCTGATAGCAATCATCAAAACGCTCGGTTTTCCACCGCTTTGAGCCTTCATCGTAGCCTTTTTGATATAAGCTGTTGAAACAACCACCACTAGTGAGGGCCAATCCCAAAATTAGTATTGTTGCAAGTTGCTGAAAGTTTTTCATTAACATATTATATTCTCATAAGACATGACTTTCGGCTATTTGCAAAAAAGTCCACATTTAATTAAGACCGTTCAAGCTGAAAGCAAAAGAAGCATTCGCTTTTATTAATTTAACCATTTGTTTTAGAAATTAAAATTTTATAGGAGCCGGAGAATCAGAGTCAATTCATCGTCTCAGAAGTACTACTGAAAATAGCTTCTAATCTCTTTTGAGAATAGCTTCTAACCTCTTTTGAGGTAGCTTCTAACCTCTTTTGAGGTAGCTTCTAACTTTAAAGACACTTAGGTATTTTGGGCGATAATTTTAAAATATTTTTATATAAACAATAATATAAATGCAATTACGTCGTCAAAAATTGCGGAACTGAAAACGGTTTTAGAGAACCAAATTTGGAAGCTGTATGGAAGCTATATGCCCGTTAGAAAAAATTTAGAGCATACTTTATAAAAGGTGAATTTTAAAATAACTATACGTTTTATATGAACTATTATTTTATTCAACCAGACCAAAAAATCATACAGTCTTAAATAAATGTAACGTTTTTTTCAAATAGCCGAAAGTCATGTAAGAACAAAAAGGTTGAATAGCCTCTAATTTAATAGAATAGCTTATTAACATGTATTCCACCTTTAGTGCTATACGAATCTTAGGGCTTCCAAAAAATAAATTATCTCTAATAATTTAATATGGTTTTGGCATCCTCTTCATATTCCGACAAAAGTAGTGAACAGTTGTTTCGGGAATGAGCGGAGCGATTTTTCCGAAATTAAAGCTGTATGTAGGTTTCGGGAAAGCAACGATGTGCAATCAACGAAACAACTGTCAACCACTTTTGAAGGGTGCTATGGTTTTTTGCAATAGGTGGGCAAGAAAAAGACCTTGCCCACCCTACATAAAAGTTTAAATTGTGCCCGTGAGCAGTATAAACACACGCTCTTAGCCTTTTATTTAGCAGAAGGCAATTTAAAACCATTATCCTTAACCCTTATTCCCAAAGAGTTTCTCCAGAGTTTTGTTGGGCGGTTTGAGGCGTTAGAAACATTCGCACCCGTTGGATCCGCAAAAATTAGGGCTGGTGGTGAGACACTTTTATCAAGGGCAATCACAGCATAGTTCTTAGAAGAGAGATAATCAATTTCATGGACGACATCTCCACTTGCGGAAGTAACCTTCTTCCCTAAACGGAATGACTCAACCGCTTTGGAACTATCTGTCATCTTAGAACACTTTTGATCTCCATAAATCATCATAAAAAATTCAACTTGATTGTTATCAAAAGAGGCGGCAATTCTTAAATTTTTATCGCCAATTTTACCACAAGACGAAACCCATGTCCCTTGAAGATCGGAACTGGAAGAAATGGCTGACACGATTTTAGAATCGCCATCTTCTTTTCCCTGTACTGCAACACCACTCACTAAAGCTAAGATAGACAATAGAGAGATTAAGGGTTTAATTTGTGCTTTCACACTATCCTCCTAAAAGTTAATGGTATTAGTTAGACTTGGAAAATCTAACATTCAAATTCACCCGTCACACGAGCGAAAGCGAACTATACGTTATTAATTAATCAAATGTCAAGCACTCATGTGTAAATTTTTTTTCGGCAACTCACAATAAAATTAAGATACCAGTTAGGGGCATCAATGCCATTAAGTTAAGGAATATTTGTTGGAATCCAAACCTTCAGATTTGGATTATGTCGTTTAGTATCAAACACTTCCAAATCTAA
>Ga0233404_10000464_pt1 | contig 11119 bp, 7 predicted proteins | sample Na_oxic_2_MG_FD_179861 | JGI IMG/M metagenome (GOLD analysis project Ga0233404, IMG submission 179861) | Seawater microbial communities from Saanich Inlet, British Columbia, Canada - Na_oxic_2_MG | ecosystem: Environmental > Aquatic > Marine > Inlet | place: Canada: British Columbia | collected...
GGCCATTTTTCCGTCAAATATTGTCTGGCTGCTTTTTGCATAGCTATCTCAGCGTTTTGTTCGGAACCCCATTCTGCGTTAAGAAGCGCGTTAAATTGATGGATAACGGCTTGTTGACTTTGCTCTCCTACTTCAATCTCCTCCTTTTCAATCTCCTCCTTTTCAATCGCGATAGGTATAACTGAATCTTCAACCTCTAACTCTTCCGAGTTTTGTCTCTTGATTGCTTTAACGGTTTTTGGTAGAATAGCAGTTAAAGCCGCTTCTAATTCAATCATTCGAGTTTTAGCCTGTTTAAGCGTTAGACTCAATTCTTTAACTCGCATGAGTTCTTGATTTAACTGATTGATGAGTAAGCTATTTTTAGCTTCCAGCTTTTTGATTTGCTGTTGTAATTTTTCAATAGTAGCCTCTTTCTCATCACTATATTTAGCCGCAAGCCGAGTATCAATTTCTGACAGACGTTGAGTAAATAACAATTCCATTTGTGCCATTCGCGTTTCAATACGAAAAAAGGCATCTTGCTCAAGTTTATTATTATTACTAAAAAGGATATCTTGCTCAAGTCTTTTATTATCTTGACTTGGTTCCTTATAGTCAGTTTGAGGCGTAGCCTCTTTTTCAACCTCTTTTTCAACCTCTTTTTCAACCTCTTTTTCAATCTCTTTTCTAATTTGAGAGATACGTTGGCTTGAGCCACCGGTTATCTTACGAATTTTTTCAAGAGAGGGATAAATGCCTTGTTGTTTAATGGAGTCAATGGCATTTTTGACTGCTTCTTTAGTTAATAATGTACGTTTCATATTAGAAATATTTGGAGAACAAAAATATTCCCCCCGTTTGTGCAATTTATGACGATGTATAGTATAACAGGGAAACTATTATAAGGGAATTGCCCCTACAGTACCCAATCAGCCTAATTTTTTAAAAAAAGAGGGCAACCATAATAAAAAATTACCCTATCCAATCAGATGTAGGAGTATAATTCCTTGCTCAAGCTCTGATTAGTTACAGTATAAGTATTTTTGACTTGATAAATTAATTTTTAAGGCAATTTAACCTAAGTAAGAACATAAGGATATTTTAACATATATGCAACACGTCGTCGCAGGAGTCATTTATAACTTCCAGGGTGAAATTTTACTCGCACGTCGCCCTGATCATACGCATCAGGGTGGCTTATGGGAATTTCCAGGGGGAAAATGTGAGGCAGGAGAATCCGCCCTGCAAGCATTGATACGAGAATTAGAAGAAGAATTAGGTATCACTGTCCAACAGGCGCGTCCCCTTATTTGTATCATTCACGCTTACCCAGATATAAAAATCCGCTTAGATGTTTGGCAAATTGAACAATGGCAAGGATCCGTTTGGGGGCGCTTCGGTCAGGCGGTGCAATGGTGTCCACCTAAGCATTTGAAAAATAAGCAATTTCCTGCTGCCAATCGCCCTATTATAACAGCCGTACAACTACCTTCATTGTATTTGATTACCCCTGAACCGGTTTCATTGACCGATAAAAAATTCTTTTATCGTTTAGAAACCTGTTTGGACGAGGGCATCAGTTTAGTACAATTACGTGCTAAAAATTTATCGGAGCGTGATTATTGTTATTGCGCTGAAAAAGCGTTAACACTTTGTGATCGTTACGGCGCACAATTATTGGTGAATGCTACCCCCGAAATGGCCTTATCAGTGGGAACGCCTGGTGTGCATCTGAATCGTGAACGACTTTTAGCGTGTGTTGAGCGTCCATTAAAAAAAGATTTATGGGTAACTGCTGCCTGTCACAATTTAGAAGAAATTCAACAGGCTAATCTTATCGGTGCTGATTTTATCGTACTGAGTCCTGTGCGGAAAACAGCCTCTCATCCAGAAGCCAGCCCTTTAGGATGGCTTAAATTCTGGGAATTAACGGAACAGACGCATTGTCCAGTATTTGCTCTAGGCGGAATGAACCGGGAAGATGTCCCCAGGGCAATGGCACACGGTGCTCAAGGAATTGCTGCTATTCGAGCATTATGGTATTAAGCTGATAACTGATTTGCTAACAAAAATCCGATTTTTTCAAAAAATCGGATTCTTATAACTCATAACTGATAACTTATAACTGAAATGGTTTATCTTGACTGTAATGCAACCACACCAATGGAACGCCTCGTGCGTGACGCGGTGTTGAAATATATGACGGAAGAATTTGGTAACGCGGGAAGTCGCACCCATGAATTTGGCTTGAGAGCCAAACAAGCTGTTCAAAAAGCGCGGGTTCAAATTGCCGAACTAGTTGCAGCTCAACGCGAAGAAGTGATTTTTACAAGCGGTGCCACTGAAGGTAATAATATCGCTATCTTAGGTTTAAAAAAATATGGTGAGCAATCCGGCAAAAAGCATATTATCAGCACCCAAATTGAACATAAAGCAGTGCTTGAACCTTTTGCTGCCCTTGAAAAAAGTGGATTTGATGTGACTCTGGTCCCGCCTACTAAGGGCGGTTGGGTTGAGCCTTCGGTTATTAAAAAAGCCCTCCGTGATGACACATTATTGGTTTCAGTGATGCACGTTAATAACGAAACCGGAGTGATTCAACCAATTATTGAAATTGCTGATTTGCTCGCGGAGCATCCGGCTTATTTTCATGTCGATGCTGCCCAAGGATTCGGTAAAGAAATTTCCCCGCTTCGTCATCCACGCATTGATATGATCAGTGCCAGTGCCCATAAAATTTATGGACCAAAGGGCATCGGGACTTTGATTATACGTCGTCGCGATCTCCAAAAAATACCACTGACACCCCTTATGTATGGGGGAGGACAAGAACGGGGTTTAAGACCTGGGACTTTAGCAGTGCCTTTAATTGTTGGATTCGGAGTTGCCGCTGAATTGGCTTTAAAAGATATTCAAAAACGCACCCAAACTTGTCGCGCCTTTCAAAAGCAAGTGTTAAACGCATTAGCTCCCTTAAAGCCGATCATTCATGGTGATTTAGAACATTGTTTACCTCATGCGATTAATTTTTCCATTGAGGGACTTGACTCTGAAGCAGCGATGTTAGCATTAAAAGGACTCGTCGCCATTTCTAATGGTTCAGCTTGCACCTCTTCCAGTTATACTCCAAGCCATGTTCTCAAAGCCATGGATTTATCAGAAGAAGACACACAAGGTGCTTTAAGAATGTCTTGGTGTCATACCACAGAACCCGTTAATTGGGATGAAGTGATTAGTCGCTTAAACCAAGTGATTGTTTGATGGGAGATGGAAATGGGCTTGTTATACCTCACTGCAATCAAATATGTGAAAATTGTATTCTCAAAATTTCAGGGTAAAATGAAAATAGAGTGAATAAGCAGAAAGCCAGGTAGGTCGGGTTAGATTTTTTTGCGCAGCAAAAAAACGTAACCCGACATTTATCTAATAGCCAGGCACCGCAAATTAATGACTCTCTGGTAATTTGCGTGGCTTGTAACTTATTGATTACAAAAGATATATTTATCTTCCCTCAATATTCAAAAAGTTCTGTTGAAACAGGTGCTAAACCAATAGAGATCGGAATAGATATTGCTTAAATATTGAACCTCTTGTTATTTAAAGTTTTTTTCAAAAAGTGCCCGTCGCAGATTTCGGTTCAAAATGCCATAGTGGGCGGTTCAAAATTTTCAAGCGAGGCTCAAGCCACAAAAAATGGTGCCCAGTTTCCGCAATGCCATTTGCGTTAAGGGCAGCGAGCGTAGGGTGGGTAGAGCGAAAGCGAAACCCACCATCATCTGAATCTGAAAAGGTGGGTGTAGTGAAACTACTCACCCTACGCTTGCTACCATCGGCGCAAGGCATAATAATAGTAAACTAGCAACGAGTGAAAAGTTCGTTTTATAAAAATGAGTCATTTTTTTCCTCATTGGTAAAAAAATCTGAGTGAAATCGCCATTCTGTTGTTAAGTATTAACATCTATTGATGCGAATTAAGGGTTGCCAAACGGATGAAAAATTTTAAAAAGTGCAGATGTTGGAGTCCAAAGCTTTAGCTTTGGACCCACTTAAAACACCAAAATTTCAACTCTTAATTCGCACATTATACACTGTTACATAAGGAAATCAACTCTTAATTCGCACATATAGGTATGGAGTAGGTGGTGTTATGCTGTTCTTAGGCGGGCAAAATCTATGTACATAAATATCTGCACCTATTTTGTTTGTGAATTTGAACAACTAAAAGATATTAGATTTGCAAAATGTAAAATGTCATAAGGGCTATCCTGGATACAGCGAAGCGAATACAATAACTTGAGTACCCAATTTAATAATTCCTAATTTAGGTCTTAATTTAACTCTTAATCTCAAATTTTGATTTAAACCTAATTTGATGGTATGATATTTTGAAAACTTAATTTGGTTAGACTTAAAATTTATGGTTTGTAATAACTATATATAGGTATGGAGTAGCCTGTATTATGCTATTCTTAAGGCGGGCAAAATTTATCTTTGCATTTATTTCTTTTGTTAAAATAGTGAGGTGCTCAATAAAGAGTTGTTAGAACTACTATAAAGATATTAGATTTGCAAAATGCGAATGGGATAAAAAATATGGAACTGAAGAAAATTTGGTTAGACTTTATTTCTTTTTTTCTACCAATGGTAAAGAAATATTTTTCTGAAAATTGGGTTGGTTTTGTTTGGTTTATACTCACTTTTCTATTTGCTTTAATGATACCGTTTGTAATAAGCGTTGTCATTTCACCTCAGTATACGTTTACCAAGTTTCTTGTAGATGGAGATGTAGCACTTTTTTCAGTGGTTATCGTTACTTCTTTGATGATAGACAACTTTATGTTCGAGGAAGGTTTTGCGATTTTTCTTAACAATGGAAAAGAACCAGAATATATCAAATTGTTTAAAAGGTTCATGGTTTTTATTTTTCCGTTATTAATAGTAATATTTGGTTTAATTGCTTATATGGGAATCAACATGCTAGAAAAAAAAGTAAATATGTTTGCAGTGGCAATAGAAATAGCTGTTTTTTTCGCTACAGCTAGTTATGCGGTTCGTATTAAACAACTGTTGTGGAATAAGAAAAAAATTCTTTAACGAATCAAAGTAAAGTAGTATTAATTTTCAATTAGGAGACTAAAAAACCTTATGATAGACATGATGGAATTATTTAAATGGCTTGCTATTATTGTGTTAGGAATATCTATTGGTATGTTTTTTGCCTCTGCCATTTTTTTCCATTCTTATTCAGAGCAGAAAAACACTTTTATTATTTCAAATTCTTTTCTTTTCGGTAGGCAAAACGAAATCCGCCAGCTTGCCGACAGAATTAGAACCGGGCAATCCAGCGCGATTATCAGTTTTTTCAGTGAAGAAAGAACTTCTATTCTAGGCTATTTACGCAATGAAAATCCGCAACAACGTGAAGAACTCTATGGTGATAAACCGAATAAATTAATCTTTTCTTATCTTGATATTGCTTTTCTTGATAAAGCCTGTTCACCACTTCAATTTTGGGAAATGGCATTAGCACCGTTACATAGAAAAATGGCACCCGATTCAGAATTAGATCAAGCTTATCAAGCCGGTAAAAACAATCAATTCAAAAAAATAAATCTTGACATTTTATTTGGACTCATCAACGAAGAAGGTTGGCGATTAGTATTAATGTTAGATCGGTTTGAAGAATTATTACAACGCCCATTAGGGGAAAATTGGGAATTTATCACGAGTTTTCGCCTGGCAGCGTCGCGTACCCCTAGCCCTTTAGTTCTGATTATTGCGACGCACTTATCACTTAAACAAATTCATCAAAAAATCCAAAAAATAAGCCCATCGACTTCTCCCGTTTTAAGTTTTATTGAAGCGGGTACGATTTATTTATTAGGAAATTTGTCAAATGCAAAAATGGATCAATGCCTAGAACAAGAAGGGCTTTCCATTGAAACGCGCCAATCGATCAAAAAAATGGTTGGTGGACATCCTTATTTATTAAAATTAGCCATTGAAGAATTGAAAAAATTGTCACAGGGCGAAAAGCAAAAATCTTTTGAAACCATTGAAAAAACTTTTTATGATAGAATCAAACCGCTAGTCGAAAATGCCATCAAAAAATCATGGACTCCCCGTATGTGTCAAGCATTTCTGGCAGTGGTACAACAAGACGATGTTTTAGACTTTGAAAATGAATTACAAAAACTTTCGGGGTTGGGTATTGTTGTAAAAGACAATGGGGTATGGTATAATCGTATTGGTATTTTGGCAAGATTAATGACCGATAGGCAATTGTTGTGCCAAAATTAAATTATTGAACAGATTACCTCCAATTTTTGACCATTGTTCTGGAAAAAGTTCGCTGAACAAAAATATGGTCAAACTATAATAATGGCAAAGGTACGTTGAAATGATGAATAATAAAACGCAATTAAAGCCGTTTTTTGATGATATAAAACACAAGTTTTCTTCCATCACCAAAAGTTTTTCGTGGTTTACCCTAACCTTTACTTCTGGATTATTGCTGTCATTGGTAATATTGCTAATACATTTATTTGTTCCCTTTGAAGAGGATATTTATAAAAAATTAGTGATAGAGGGAGGAATACTGTCTTTTTCAATCGCCATGGTATCTTCATTAATTATAGACTATTACATTTTCTCACAACCGTTTTTTTCTTCAGAATGTTGGAATAAAACGGCATTTAAAACTATTCCAGGTATTATAATAGGCGCATGTTTATTTTTATTTTTGTTATGTTACTTGAAACCTAATGAAATTACCTTTGAGATCATGTTTTATGCCCAAATGGGAATCTTTTTATCCGCAACCATATATGCCATTATAATTAAATCGGTTGCCTTCAATAAATGTGTGTAGGAGTAGATATTTATGTGGACATTTATAATTTATTTTTTAATACCTTTACTAGGAACGGTGTCAATATTTTGGATAGCTGCTTATTTTCTTCCGCTCCATTTCTTTATCACCAATTTTTTCCTACCATTTTTGGGTATTTTAATGGGGTTGTCTATAGCCGGTGCCATCTATGGACCCCGTCGTTCAAAATCATCATTCCCTGATGAATTAAAAAGCCGAAAAAAAGAAATTCGCCACCTCGCCGATAGAATTAGAACAGGGCAATCCAGTGCGATTATTAGTTTTTTCAGTGAAGAGAGAAGAACCATTTTAGGCTATTTACGCAATGAAGAGCCGAAACAACAAGAAAAACTTTATGGCGATAAAGCAGATAAGTTAATCTTTTCTTATATAGATATTGCTATGGATATTGATCAAGAATGCTCATCGCCACAATTTTGGGAAAGGGCTTTGGAACCATTATTAAGTTTAAAGGATTCAGAATTAGATAACGCTTATCAAACAGGCAAAGAAAATCAATTTAATCGGCGAAGTCTTGAAAACCTGATCAGCTTAGTCAACCAAAAAGGTTGGCGATTAGTGTTATTATTAGATAGGTTTGAAGCGTTCTTAGCACATCCGCATTTTGAAAAAAATTGGGAATTTTTTACGACATTACGTGCATTAGCTGCTTTACGTACTCCTAGTCCACTGACTTTGGTTATTGCAAGTCAGTCATCATTAGGAGCATTTCATAGAAAAATTGGAGATTTAAGTCCTGCGACTTCGCCGGTTTTAAACTTTATTGGACAAATAAACGTTTTAGGAAGTTTATCTGAAGCAGAAATTGATAACTTATTGAAACAGGATGATTTGCCCTTATCTTCAACCAATCGTCAATGGATTAAGGATATGGCGGGCGGGCATCCTTATTTGCTAAAAATAGTGGTTGCTGAATTTAGAAAGATTCAACAAAATGGCGAAATCAAATCCTTTGAAAACATTGAAAAGGATTTTTGTCAAGGCATAGAGCATATGCTAAAAAATATGTTACAATCATGGCCCTCACGGACCTGCCAAGCATTTTTCCGGGTGGCTCAACAAAATGAACTGGCTGATTTTGAAAATGAGTTAAGGGAATTAGAAATGCAAGGTTTAATTGTCAAAATCAATGGGCAATGGCAAATTCGTTCTTCTATTTTTGCAAAATGTTTAGCTGACGAAAACACTCAACAATTATGTACCTAAAAATTAGTGCTAAAGATGTCGTAATTTATCTGAAAAAACCTGACAGGTTTTCAAAACCTGTCAGGTTTATATCACTACTTTTGGGGTACGACTAAAATTGGGAATTTAAGCAATGCAATTTAATTGGTTCAAAGAAGCTCAACCTCTCCAACGTCCGGAAAATCCTTATGTCACCGGTACTGTGGTGACTGGAGATCAATTTATCGGGCGTGATGATGTTTTACGCAAGGTAAAAAATACTTTATCCCATGCCAATCAAAATGCAATTACATTGTTTGGTCAACGGCGTATTGGTAAAACATCAGTTTTAAGGGAATTAGAGGCTAGATTAGGAAAAACAGTAGATTATAAACCGATTTACTTTGATCTACAGGGCTATGTCAATCAACCTTTAGAAGCTTTCTTAGATGAGCTTGCGGACACCCTTTGCCAACAATTAAAGCAAACTAAACCGCAATGGGGTGATATTAAATCGCAATTCCAAACTTGGTTAGCAGAGTTATTGATGGAAAGGGAAAATGACTTATCCGATGATTCATCAGAATCGGAAAAGAAACCTTTAACAGGAAAATCGCTGGTGCTACTGTTTGACGAGTTTGATGCCCTCAAAGACACGCAAGCGGAAAAAATGCGGGATGATTTTTTTCATTATTTAAGACAGTTATTGTCCATAAACACCAAACGATTAAATATGGTATTTGCCATTGGACGCAATATAAATGATTTCAAAGTGGCGTTGGCTTTGCTCAAAACGATGGACAATTACCATGTTACCCTGCTTGAAAAAGAAGAGGCGGAAAAACTCATCCGCCTTTCAGAAAACAATCAGAGTTTATCTTGGTCCAAAAAAGCGATCAAAAAAATTTGGGAACTGACGCATGGACATCCTTATCTGATTCAATTGATTTGTTCAAATATATGGCAACAGCTTTGGGATCGGCAGCCGGTCAAAATTCCGAATGTCACCTTAGGAATAGTCGAAGAAAATATTCACCGTATTAGTCAATTGCGTTTAGAGCAAAACCCCCTCTCTTGGTTATGGGATGGGTTACCAGCAGCGTGTAAGATAGATACAGCGGCATTGGCAGGAATCGGGAAAAAAAGCATTTCCCAGAAGGAATTAATTCAGCATCTACACGATAGTGGTATCGGTGTGGTAATAACGGAATTGGAAAATGCACCAAAATATCTTAAAGAATGGGATATTATTGAGGGCGATGAACAGAAAGGCTATTGTTTTCGGGTTGAGTTATTCCGTAAATGGGTGGCTGAACACCAGCCCTTAAAACAAATTTTGCCTGAAGAATTAGGGCGTATTCGCGTAGAGGCTGAACAGTATTATCAAGAAGGGAAATCTCGTTATGAAAACCAACAATTTGACGAAGCGATTAAGAAATTAGAGAGTGCCATTAGGATCAATTTTCAATTTATTGAAGCCCGTCAATTACTCGCTAAAATTTTAGTCGAACAAGGAAAAATCGCAGAAGCACAAACCGCATTAGAAAAATTCTATGAGTGTTGTCCGGATGCAGCACGTTCGCAATTAACGGAACTGTTATGGCAGCAAGTTGAATCAGCGACTCGTCGAAAAGAACAATTGACTTTGTGTGAAGAAATTTTAAAATACGATGCTGATCATGACCAAGCGAAGAAAAAAAGAAAAGGTATTTTCAAATGGCAAGGGCAACGATTTGAATCTGACGAAAACTATGAACAAGCCATTGAAGCTTATCGGAAAGCAGGGTTAGAAGATAAGGTACGCGAGTTACGAAAGAAAGTTTTTTGGAATAAGTACTTGAAAATAATTTTATTTCTAGCGGTATTTATCGTTGTGTTGCTTTTCTCCTTTGGGATGTCCTTCCTTGAAATAACGGTTAATTTGTCCGATTCTTGGTGGGTTTGGGGAGCAATATTGGGTATGATACTAGGCTCTGTTGTCTTCTTAATAGACAAAATTCCTTTCAACAAAAAACCAAAAATCGAAAGATTTTAAGGATTATTAATTATGGAATGGCATATTGTCACGGGTAGCAAAGGGGGCGTGGGTAAAACCTTGCTCACTTTACTTTTACTCGCCTATCACCTTGAAGAAAAAACCAACGAAGGTATTTTGGTATTAGACTTGAATGCCATGAATACTGATACCGTGGCAATACTACGTTATGGAAATTTGCAGTCTAACAGTATGGATGTTACATTAAATGAACCAGAATCAAGAATGATTACACTGCGAGATATATCTTACGAGGTGTCTTCTGAAAAAAGTACCTTTGCTGTGGGCTGGACAACTAATCCGTTTTTAGTGTATAAATATCAGGATTTTGCTGATTTGTTAGTTGGAATAAAAAAACATGCAGAAACCATTGCAAATAAGTTGGGTATGAGTCCTTTACAGCATGTCATTATTGATAGCAATTATCATTTTTGTAATCTATTTCCTCCGCAAGATGGACAATATGATAAACGGTACCAAGAAATTTGTGCGGATGATCATTTCAATATTTTGTTTTTATGGGTTTATCGGCAACTGAAAAAAATCTTAGAAAAACCTGATGATGCTGAAGTAAAAATTATCCAGCAAACAGCAGGTGCCATTGAGCGTGTTTTTGGACCAAATAGGGGCTCGATTATTCATACTTATAACCCCCTAGGGTTATTGCCAACCGAACCTAAAAAAGGTAATTGGGGATGGGTTCAAGAAAAATTACCCAACCGAGATGAAGATTATGTCATTGAAGACTTGAAAAAATTAGAAAACTTAAATGGTGTCGGTGATTATATTAAGTTTACAGCATGGATAAACCAATTGCAATACGCTAAAAAAAGCCAAGGCAAAATTAATTCTGAAGATACTCATCGGCTGTTTAGTGCAACTTTATATAAGGCAGTACAAACGCTTGCCGAAAATGAATTACCAATTAACATTTTCCCTTTGTCCATTTATCAACCCGCTTTAGAGGGTTATACCGATAGAGAAAGAGACAACGTGATAACTGAATTAAAAAAATTAGATACTTACAAAAACTTTAAGAAACTGTT
>Ga0233404_10000465_pt1 | contig 11108 bp, 7 predicted proteins | sample Na_oxic_2_MG_FD_179861 | JGI IMG/M metagenome (GOLD analysis project Ga0233404, IMG submission 179861) | Seawater microbial communities from Saanich Inlet, British Columbia, Canada - Na_oxic_2_MG | ecosystem: Environmental > Aquatic > Marine > Inlet | place: Canada: British Columbia | collected...
CAGCCGCTACCTCTCCCGTCGTTGGTGAATTACGTTTGGACACCGAAATCATACGTTTGCTCCAAGAGTTTAAGACTTATCCGAGCCAAGTTCGTTTAATTTTGCGGGTACAACTATTAGACATGGTAGCACGTCAAGTGGTAGCAACCCGGGTGTTTGAAGTAGTGGAAAATACACGAAGTGAAAATGCAGAAGGGGGTATGGAGGCAACCAATCTAGCCGTTACCCGACTCTTAAAAAAATTGGTAACATTTTTGGAAAAACAAATTAAGGAATTTCCCCCAAAATAATTTGTGGTAGAATTTGACTTGCCATTGTCATAAAACACCGGCTCGTAAATTTGTACCTATACTGCACACGGGAACAATTTAAATTTTTATGTAGGGTGGGCAAGGTCTTTTTCTTGCCCACCAGCTATTAGAAAAGTTAAGTTTGTTCCCGCGCTAAGTACACCAAAAGGAAAACAACAAACATGAAACATCTAAAATTGTCGGCTTTAGTTACTTTAGGCTTACTGGTTTGTGGTACCGTTCATGCGAAAGCACCCTCCATAGACTACCAATGGACTGAATTTTATGGAAATAGTAGGACTTGTCTCAGTTCTGCCAAAGGTGCCATGCGGGATGCTGGTTTTAAAATAACCGGTTCCACTGGAACGAAAGAAGTAGTGGGGCGCAAAGGAAACTACAAAGGGGTAGTTGCTTGTTTTGTCGATCATGGTCTTGCGGTTTTTACCGTGGCAGGGCCTGTCTATAAAACCGCAGAACGATATGCTAAAGCCATTAAGAATAACTTTTAGTGGAATAAGTACTTTTGCCGGACGGGGGTGCGTGAGCGTTGTATCGCTGCGCCAGCCCTGTCCGAAAGTCCAAATAGAGTTAAACGAAATTAAAAGATTTGCCGGATAAATGCCTATCATCAATTAATAGGCTATTGCTAATAGTTATATAATATACTCAACGCCGGCATAAACTTAACTTTTTAATGAGTTTTTTGGTGGGCAACAAAAGGACGTAAGGAGCCCTACATAAAAGTTCAAATTGTACCCGTGTGTAGTATAGTTAGACATTGACTATTGTGTGATGCCTAAAATTTTAATTTCCACAGAATTAGAAATTTATTATTATGTTAAAAAAAGAAGTCATGACCTTAAATGATTATTACGCTCATTTTGAAGTCGAAGAAGGAATTATTCGCAAAGTGATCACTGAAGCATTATCAAACGGTGGTGACTATTGCGATGTTTATTTTCAGCACCAAATTTCTAATTATATTGGCTTGGAAGATAAAGCCGTTAACCGCGCCTATTCAAACGTAGACTTTGGGGTTGGTATTCGAGTCCTCAAAGGCGATCAAACCGGTTATTCGTTTACAGAGGAAATTACCCCACAAGCGATGCAACTTGCGGCTAAAACCGCTGCCAATATTGCGGCTTCTGGGAAACCGGTTAATCCGGTACCATTAAAACTCCATTCCCATTCCAACTATTATCCGATTGAAACCCTTTGGGAAGAAGTTTCCATTGACAAAAAAATGCCATACTTGCAAACCATTAATGATAAAGTGTTTGCGCTTGATTCCCGGGTGATCAAATCGACTATTTGGTTTGCCAATCAAACTGCGTATATGCTGTTTGCAAACTCGGAAGGTAGGGTAGTATATGATTATCAGCCTATGGGACTCATTTTGGTGTCATGTACCGCTGAACAAGAGGGTAGGCGCGAGCAAAACTTTTTTAATCTCTCCGCTCGGAACGGAATTGAATTTTTTACGCCCGCAAACGTTGACAGACTTGCCAAAGAAGCGGTGAATAGCACGGTAATGCTTTTCGATGCCGTCAAACCTAAAGCCGGTGAAATGGAGGTAGTGTTAGCGGCTGGTAGTTCTGGTATTTTGTTGCATGAAGCTATTGGGCATGGAATGGAAGCGGATTTTAATCGAAAAGGCATTTCAATTTTCAGTGATAAGATAAACCAACCCGTGGCGGAAAAATTTGTGTCTATCGTCGATAATGGAACAAATCCCCATATTCGTGGTTCTATTAACATAGACGACGAAGGAAATGATACCGAAGAAACGGTTTTAGTTGAAAATGGCATTTTACGCAGTTATTTACACGATAGAATCAGTGCCAATTATTATCAAGTAAAACCAACCGGCAACGGTAGAAGGGAATCATTCCGTCATGCGCCAATCCCACGGATGCGAAACACCTACATGCTCCCGGGGCCCCATAAAAAGGAAGAAATCATTAGCAGTGTCAATAAAGGATTGTACGCTGAGATGTTTTCTAACGGCCAAGTTAATATTGGTGGCGGAGATTTTACCTTTTATGTGAAGTCCGGTTATCTGATTGAAAATGGTAAATTGACCCGGCCGGTGAAGGATGTGAATATTATCGGAAACGGCCCTGATGTCCTCAAAAATATTGTCATGGTAGCAGATGACTTAAAAATGGCTGAAGGTGGTTGGACGTGTGGCAAGAATGGTCAAGGCGTTCCGGTTTCTCAGGGATTACCAACCGTAAAGGTTTCTAAAATGACAGTGGGCGGTATCAACTAATAACGAGAAAGAAACAAGGAGGACGTGAATGAACAACAAAGAGCGACTAGCGTTAGCTGAATGGGCCATGAACCTCACTTTGCAAAAAGGAGCCAGTGAAGCATCTGTAGTCATATTTCGTCAACAAGAGGTAAAAATTGAATTTCGTGACAAGAAATTGGAAACACTCAAACAATCCATCCAAAATTCGCTTTCTCTCCAGATATATGTCGACCATCGCTATTCCGAGAACAGTACCAATGATTTGAGGAAAGGCTCGTTAGAGAAATTTATTGAAGATGTGGTAACCAGTACAAAATACTTGGCGCAAGATGAATATCGATCTTTGCCAAACCCTCAGTATTACCCTGAAAACACCAACATTGATTTGAAAATCAAAGATGAACAGTATGAATCTTTAACTTTGTCGGAACGTGTGAAGATGGCTGCTGAAATTGAAGAAGTTGCAATGGCTCAAAGCAGTCACATTATCTCTACAACAGCGTGGTGTTCTGATGTCCATTCTCTGATTACTCGCGTTCATAGCAACGGTTTTTCAGGTGATTTTGAAGGAACCAGATTTTCTGCCGGTGCTGAGGTGACAGTAAAAGATAAAGACGGATGTCGCCCCGAAGATTGGTATGAGGCGAATACGAGATTTCACAAGGAGCTTCCATCATCAGAGATGTTAGGAAAAAATGCCGCGCAACGTGCTCTACGAAAAATGGGCCAGAAAAAAATAGCCTCGGGAAGATATAACATGCTGGTTGAAAATCGGGTTGGCAATAGACTTATCTCTTTATTAACAAAGCCAATGAGTGGCCAAGCCTTACAACAAAAAAGCTCCTTCCTTGAAGGAATGCAGGGCCAAAAGATTGCGTCCGAAAAGTTGACCCTCATTGATGATCCACTCCTAAAAACCGGTATGGGATCACGCCTCTTTGACGGCGAAGGCCTTGCGGCACAACGAAGAACCATGATTGATAAAGGTGTCCTCCAATACTATTATGTTGACCACTATTATGGGAAAAAACTCGGCATAGAACCGACAACTGGTTCATCATCCAACTTTGTGTTTGAATATGGCACAAGAAAGCTTGAAGAAATGAGAAAAGATATACGAGAGGGAATTCTCATAACTGGGTTTATTGGTGGTAATTCAAATCCGACGACTGGAGATTTTTCTTTTGGCATCATGGGCTCGCTAATAGAAAATGGTGAATTCACGAAACCGATTTATGAGATGAATATCTCCGGTAATGCCAAAGAGTTTTGGAATCAACTGGTTGAAGTGGGAAATGACCCATATCCATACGCCTCTTGTCAAAGTCCTAGTTTATTTTTTGAGAAAATTAGCTTTAGCGGCGTGTAATTTTTGCCGAACTCAGCAATTTGGGCAATAGCTTGAAAGAATCGCTATTTTCGGTAGTCCCTACAAACCAATAGAAGCGTTCAAACCATGAATATTGGGAATTATAAATTGAGAAATTAGAATTAAAATCCCTTACACAATTTAGGCATTTTATTGAATACTACACTAACATAACTCATTTATTTTTAAGACTAGCATTGGTTTGTAAGGACCACAAAAATTAGTGCGACAAAAAATATTTTTGAGGTATAACATACTGAATTATAAAGGTAAAGCAATAATAACATTTTTGGTTTTGATTGAAGGCAACTCCCAAATTATACTCAACATCTTTATCCCCCCGCTTTTTAAATCTCCCAAAACACCATGAAACGTTACGGATGGGGTTGCAAACCCCGTCCAGCAAAAAATTAAAACCGGGTTTCACCATAACTAATTACCCAATGCCATTAAGTTAATGAAAAATCGGGATTGTAGGGTGGATACGCTGACGCTTTAGGAGCCCTACATAGTCTTAACTTAATGGCATTGAACTAATTAATTAATTTAATGAAAAATCGGGATTGTAGGGTGGATACGCTGACGCTTTAGGAGCCCTACATAGTCTTAACTTAATGGGATTGAACTAATTAATTACCCCGATCCAATCCAACAATTAGCCAATGGCTAAAAACTAAGGAACGTGCATGAAACAACCTAGGAAACGTAAGGGCAACCACAAGGGATTACCCCTACAAATCATCATGGGACAATGGGGCACGCCGATTTGGTTGCCCTAATTATTTCATGCACATTCCTAAGTACAATGGACTTTTTGCCGGACGGGGTTGTATCGCTGCGCCAGCCCCGTCCGTCACGTTTCAAACGTAAACCTTCATAAGACTTTCATAACCCTTCTTAATAGCCACCCTTGCGTCGGCTTTCCGGTATTCCACCAATTTTGCCGGCTTGTTTAGACGGCCCTTGGGGGAATAACTCATAAATGACCTTGGTGTCCACGCTTTTGTCATCCCAGACATTCTGCATAGCCTTAGTCATTTTCCGCATATTTGGCTGATTGCCGGCATTATTGATGTATTCATCACGCAGGTAATTGATGACATCCCAGTGGCGTTGAGTAAGTTCATCAATACCCTCTTGTGCGGCGATTGCCGCCGCCACTTTTTCATCCCAGTCCTCAATGTTAACTAAGAAGCCAGTTGCCGTCGTCTCAATCGTTTTGCCATCAATTTCATAAGCCATAATGTTTTTTAATCCTCTCTTTAGTAGTATGAAATGAGTAACTAGCCTTGAGATAAATCTCAAGGCTAACAGCCCAAGCAGGCTAAAGCCAGCTAAACCTATTTAGGCGGCTAGAGCCGCCTCACGCTTTCAGCTTTGAAATTTATTTGCTGAGTAGTTACTAAGACTCATTCTAAAATACGCATACTAAACTTGTCAAAATTTGACTTAGGAATAAGAATTCAATAATACCCAAAACTAAACCTGACAGGTTTTAAAAACCTGTCAGGTTTGGCTTGAAAGTTTTGGAAGTTATTAAAGCCTCATTCCTTACCTCATAAATATCCATATTCCGCTAATTGCTTATTATGATTTTAGTTAAACAATTACATTAAATTCTTTGCAAATTACGTCTTACCTTCACAACCCATGATACGGTGGTATAATATAAAACATTCGGGAAATCCCGTCAGGCAAAAGCAATTTTTTAACTTTTTAACTCATATTATAATTACACCAACAAATATCAAGGAATAACCAATGCAAGATCCGGTGGTAACCACAACTCCCGTATCGTCAGTTGAGCCAGAACGGAAAAATTTGAAAGCCTCTGACTACTCCAATTACGAATTCGATTTAGGGCTTCATGCTAAAAAGGAAGAGGTTGTACTGGAAAGGACCGCAGAAAATGCAAGTGCTGACGCAATAGTAATACCTACTCTTCCCACTGCGGAGTCCAAAAAGTTAGACTACGAAGATATTTTATACACCCTGCGTCATTTTCATTTGGGCGATCCCAGCACTAACGAAAAGACCAAAATGGCGGGGAAAGATTATGTGCCAGCTTTGCTCCATGCTTACCGGGATATGTTAAGGGTGCGCTATGATTATCCGCTATTTCTCGAAACAACTGATAGTGTAGAAGCAAATGCTGAACAATTAGCGAAACCTATATCCAATGTTTTGCCAGAATTGGTAGAATCATTCGCTCCCGGTGCTGAAGCTGCCCGCATTTTAAAGGATAACTTACCGCGCATAGAAAGGGAGTTGCGTCAAAAGCTCAAGGAAGAAGAAGGCCCAGTCGCCGCAATTCCGCTGTTAACAGAAGTTAGGCAAACCATCCAAAAAGAACTTGGGTTGAATGAGGAAAATAATATCCGTCTCCAAGCTGACTTGGATAAATTGCTTGATGTTATACCACGTAATGGTCAACTGCTTGGATATGGACGCTACGTTGCTATTCATTTATTGAACCATACAATACGCAGCCGGATTATCCCAAAACGAGAGCGTTTTCATGCCAAAATTAGTGAGAGCATTGAAAGTCTCAAGACGCTTCTGGATGTCGATTGGCGTAAATCGGATGAATTTCTCGAACCTAAAATGGTAGTCAACACCGTTGGTACTGCCAGCTCACGGTTTGATTCCATAGCTTTGTCCAATGTCATGGACCATTATTCACGGGGTTCCGTTATTATGTCGGTTGACCGACATGAACGAATTGTGAATGCTTTAAAGGTTTTAGAAGAATATCTACAGGAAGAAGATCCAATTTTAATTAGAATGGTTCATCCCGGTGGTTTAAGCGGAACTTGGTTGGAAAATACCCCGGCCCTCAAAGTGTTTAGCGATCCAGATCCATCAGCTACAGCTACCAAGCTTTTTGACCAACAAACCGTTAAGATGGCAAAAGTTTTTGCGGCAGTACGAATCGCACAATTGGAAATTGATGGTATTTACGATACCTTGATTCATAATCCTTGGTTTGCAAACTTCACTTGGGAAGCCTTTTCTACCGAAGAAATATTGTTATTGCCGGCAGTGATTGCACTTGAATCGGCGGATCGGATTGCTGGCCAAAGTATGACTTCTCTTTCTCGTTTGTTGAGTTCGGGTCGTCCGATACATATCCTTGTCAGGATCCAAGAATATAATGATCCACACGCGCTACCCAACGAAGATCCATTTTTTAATTATCGGCTTGAATTGGGTTATCTTGGGCTTAGTCACCGGCAAGCGGTGATATCACAGTCTTCGGCGGCTAGACATAAACATCTGTTAGAACGGTTTTTATTGGCTCTGGATGCTACCCACACTAGCAGCCTACATATTATAAATACTGGTGTCCAACATTCGGTTTATGGGATCAATGCTTGGTTGATAGCCGGGGCTGCTCTTGAAAGTCGGGCGCATCCATTTTTTTATATTAATCCGGAAGCGGGTGATTCCTTTGCGGATCGCATGGATTTTACCGGTAATCCACAACCAGAACTTGATTGGCCCTCTCACTCTTTTCAATATAGAAACACAACCGGCGAAATAATTACCACCGATTTAGCCTTTACTTTTGCCGATTATGTCCTTCTTGTACCGAGCTTGCTTAAACATTTTCGCTTGGTCCCAATTGGTTATGATAGTGATGAATTGGTGCCGGTTGATGTATATTTATCGGCTCAGCAAGAAGAAACTTTTGGTAAGCAAGTGCCATTTATATGGGCTGTCAACAACCAAGGGGAACTGCGTAAATTGGTAGTTTCACGCGCCCTCGTTTTTGCATGTCGGGATCGGCTAAATTTTTGGCATACGTTACAAGAACTTGCCGGGATTAACAACAAATATGTTGATATTGCTCTTCAGAAAGCGCGGGCCGAAATTCAGGCAGAAGAACAGGCAACACGCGAACAGTTAGAAGCTGAACATCTGGAAAAGCTTGAACAAGTCCGTAATGAAACTGCTGGTAATGTTATGCAGCACCTGACGGATGTTTTGCTTGGTATGGATTTGACTGCACCATCTCAATTACCATCACGGGCACCGGTAACGTCAGCACCAACAGCTAAACAAGCTGCTGAAGAACCGGTTACCGAAACGGCGGAAGTTGAGGCGGTTGCGGAAGAAGATGAAATTGTTTTTGACGATCCTTGGATAGACAGTGATTTATGTACGAGTTGCAACGATTGCCTCAATATCAATACGGTGTTGTTTGTTTACAATGACAGTAAACAGGCGGTTCTTGGTGATTTGAATAGTGGTACTTATGCCCAACTAGTGGAAGGTGCTGAGATTTGCCCAGTTAAGTGTATTCACCCCGGTAAGCCGCGCAATCCGAACGAGCCGGGATTGGAGGAATTGGTTAAGCGGGCGGAGCCGTTTAATAAGTTGTAACCGGTTTCTAGGAATGTGCATGAATCGGCAACTATAGACGTTCAGACTAAAAACCTCCGAGGTTTTGGAAACCTCGGAGGTTTGGCTCCAATTATTTTTCTGAAAAATATAGACGAAAAGAATAGCTTTTTCCAACAGCTAATTGCTGGACGGGGTTTGCAACCCCGTCCGAAACGTATTTCAACCCCATCTACGAGCTACCTGATGCCCAATGCATGCCAATAGGGTGCAAAGCTTTGCTCTACAATGTCAGAAATCAGTGAAATGAAGGGAACATAATCTCCCTCAACATGAGCCTTATCAAGCATTTCATAGTAAGCCAGTCGGTGTTCAACGGCTAACACTACAGCTGGAAATCCGGATTTCATTAATTCTAGATTCATCAACAGCCGGGCAGTACGTCCATTGCCGTCGGTAAAAGGATGAATTTTCACAAAATCGCCGTGAACTCTGGCTGCAAGTTCAACCGGATGATATTTTATCATATCAGTATAATATTGGCGGATAAAATCCTCCATTTGTTGTGGTATTTGAATAAAGTTTGGGGGAACATGTTGTGCGCCGGCAATGGTGACATTAACAGTGCGATAGTGTCCAGCATTTTCATCATCAATGTGTTTGAGTATCAATTGATGAATATTTTTGATCTGCCATTCAGATAATACTTCTGGTTTTTGTACTAGTTCTTCGACGAAAAGAATTGCTTCACGATGATTAATTGCTTCAAGATGTTCCCGCAATGTCTTGCCACCAACCGTGATGCCTTCCAGTGCTACCTTGGTTTCTTTCAATGTCAGCGTATTGCCTTCGATAGCGTTGGAATGATAAGTCCACCGCAACACAAGATCATCATGTAGGTTGCGAATTGCCGCGTCTGGTAAGGGACGGTATTGATTCAATTTTTCTTTAAGTAAATCTAGATAAGAGAAATCCATTAGTCATTTATTGATTATTTGTTGTTAGGGGATTGTGGCAATTCAGCTTATTATATTCCACAGATGGAATCGGTGGCTATTCACATTTTACACCGAAGGGGTTTGTACATCTTTGGAAATTTCTAACCCCGAAGGGGTAAAACATGAATAGCCATAGGTGAAACCTATGGAACTATAAGGTAAAAAAAATACTCCGCAAAACCACGGAAGAGTAAACACCCCAGTTTGCAACACGAAACGTTTTATAACAATCGCCGGACCGGGTTTCCCGTCCGAAACGTTTTACCAATTTTACTGATTCCAACTATTCTCGTCGGCACAATCCCCAAATTAATTCCAAGATTTCGGATTTAGCTTGGCACGACGGCTGCAAAGATTAGTTAGGACTTTTTACTATTTAATTAAACCAAAATCAACTACTCTGACCCCTTGATTCCTAACAAACTTTCAACTAGAAAAATCCGTTACAATCAGAACAAATTTTGGCATTGGCGAAGGTATTGTCTAGCAATAACCTTTTCAAAGCCAATGACACAGATTGTATATAATAAAAGTTTAGATTCTGGTAATATTAAGGTTTAATCCTTTTTTATATACAATCCTTGTAGTTAAGGAGAAATTTAATGCCATCGCGCACGCGAAAACCACGAACAACCCAGAAAGAAGTACCCAAAAAACCCAAGAGAGAAGTACCGGAACACGATAAAAGTTATAAAAAACTGTTTTCCCATCCCCAAATGATTCAGGATTTGCTCCAAGGGTTTGTCGCAGAGCCTTGGGTAGCACAGCTTGATTTTTCTACTTTGGAAACGGTGAAAGATAGTTTTGTCAGTGATGATTGGCGTGAACGTCATGATGATATTATCTGGCGAGTTCGTTGGGGAAAAAAGTGGTTATATGTTTACTTGCTGATTGAATTTCAATCGACTATTGATAATTTTATGGCGGTGCGAATCATGGTTTATATTGGTTTGCTTTATCAATATCTGATTGAAACTCAAAAACTCAAAGCGACTGACAAATTGCCTCCGGTTCTCCCCTTAGTAATATACAATGGTAGCAAACGTTGGGAGGCTGCCAAAAATATCAGCGAACTCATCGAAACAGTACCCCGGGGTTTGAAAAAATATCGCCCTCATTTACGTTATTTGTTGATTGATGAAGGTACTTATGGTGAATCAAATTTGACACCGCTGATGAAAAATTTAGTCGCCGCTATCATTCGTTTGGAAAACACACGGACACGCGATAATGAAACCGAAGTCGCTTTGGCTATTAAAAAGGTTTTAGTTTTATTGATGGATTTGTTAAAAGATTCGGAATTGGCTCCTTTAAGACGTGATATTGTGACGTGGTTATTACGGGTTTTATTACCCAAAAATGTACCCAATATCCCAATTCCCGAAGTTGCTGAACTACAGGAGATGAACAGTATGTTATATGAAACCATACAGAACTGGTATAAAGATGCTGAAGCGCGTGGCAAAGCCAAACTGGTTATCGAGTTGCTCGAAACCAAATTTGGTGTGCTACCGGCATCAATGCGAGCGACTATCGCTAATTTTGATTCCGAAACGCTGTTGAAATGTTTACAACGGTTTTTCACGGCAAAAACCGTACAAGAAGTGATTGAACCCTCTTTATCGCCAAGAGCATCAACATAAATTTTTCGGTTCTGGCGATAACCTTTTCAAAGCCAATGACACAGATTGTATATAATAAAAGTTTAGATTCTGGTAATATTAAGGTTTAATCCTTTTTTATATACAATCCTTGTAGTTAAGGAGAAATTTAATGCCACCGCGCACGCGAAAACCACGAACAACCCAGAAAGAAGTACCCAAAAAACCCAAGAGAGAAGTACCGGAACACGA
>Ga0233404_10000466_pt1 | contig 11103 bp, 13 predicted proteins | sample Na_oxic_2_MG_FD_179861 | JGI IMG/M metagenome (GOLD analysis project Ga0233404, IMG submission 179861) | Seawater microbial communities from Saanich Inlet, British Columbia, Canada - Na_oxic_2_MG | ecosystem: Environmental > Aquatic > Marine > Inlet | place: Canada: British Columbia | collected...
AGCTTACTTATTGTTGGAGAATGGCGGTACTATTGAGCTCGGTGAGGGGGTGTTTTATGTTGAGTTAGAGATCAATAAGCCTGTGACGATAAAGGGAGCCGGTGTGGGCGTCACAGTCATAGAGTCCAGAACAGTCAAGGGTGCCGGATTGCATTTTTTTCATCCTCAAAAAGAATCTAAAGTTTCTCATCTGACCCTGCGTGGGTTTATCGATGAAGCTGGGAAATATCCGCTTATTCTACTCAGAGGTGGAGGACTAGATCTTTCGTATGTGGAAATCTCAGCTTCGGCTAATCATGGTATGGCCGTCAGTGCTGGAGTGGCCAAAATTGACCATTGTCGATTTACTGGCAACCGCTGGGATGGTCTTGCCGTCTTCGGCCCCACCAGCAGCGCGGATGTGCAAGGATCCAGTTTTCTGCAGAATGGCGACCATGGGGTAGATGTCTGGGGTGGAGCAAAAGCATTTATTCAAACTTCTCGGATTGAAAAGAATTCTAAATCTGGAGTTGTCGTGTCGGGGGCTAAGTCACTGGCGCAACTGACTGATGTGCAGTCCAGAGCCAACCGCGAGTGCGGCATTTACCTTAATCTCGGAGCTAGCCTCACAGCAGAGCGTGTCAAGGTGAGTGATAATGCATACTCAGGCCTTATCGCTCAGCGCGTTGATCTCTTTAAGTGGATCACTAGTTATGCCTCATCGAATGGAGAGTTTGGTTACATTATCGATCGCAAAAGCATGGAGGCCTTTGAGGGGAGGCTTGCTGGGAAAGAGAATAAATTAGGTCTCAAAAGACAAAAGAGACTGAAGTGACTAATCGCTATTTGACACGCTAGCCATTGGGGTCTTCCATCTCGACCAGATGTCTACAGGTTTTTCTCTTTCCAGTCTCAACGAAGCGCAACGCGAAGCAGTAAACTCGCTCGATGGTCCAGTGCTTATCCTCGCTGGTGCGGGTACAGGTAAAACGCGCACAGTGACGTGCCGTATCGCCAATATGCTCCAGCGTGGAGTCCAACCAGAGAATATCCTCGCTGTGACATTCACCAATAAGTCCGCGGTCGAGATGAAGGAGCGCGTTTGTGGCATGGTTTCTAAAGAAGCCGGTGAGGTGATTACTGTGTGTACTTTCCACTCGCTCTGCGTGCGAATCCTGCGTGAAGGCATCGAGAAGCTAGGCTACAAAAAGAATTTCACGATATATTCTGGTCAGGATCAAATGGGAATGATCAAGCAGTTGATCATCCGCAAAGGCGGTAAGGACATCAACCTAGATGCCAACCAGGTGATCAGCCTCATATCGAATAATAAGAATGCTGGGATACCGGCACAAGATCAGGCCGATGACTTGGTCGGGGCTATTGCTCTGGCATACAACAATGAATTGCGTGCTCAAAATGCCGTGGATTTTGATGACTTATTGTTGTTGGGAGAAAAGCTCCTGCGTGAGCACTCCGATGTACGAGACATCATTCGTAAGAAATACACCCACATCACAGTGGATGAGTTTCAAGACACCAATGGGCTGCAGATGAAGCTGCTGCAACAACTTGTTGGCGCACCATACAATGTGTGCGTTGTGGGTGATGATGACCAAAGTATCTATGGTTGGCGAGGCGCTGACGTCACAAATATTTTGCAGTTTGAGCGCTTTTTCCCAGATCCCAAAGTGATTCTACTCGAGGTGAATTACCGAAGCTCTGCTGCGGTTTTACGTACCGCCAACTCGTTGATTAAACACAACTACGGACGCCGCGAGAAAGAGCTGAAACCTTTCAAACCAGGTGGCAAGCCTCTGCGGCTCATCACAATGCCTGGTGACGAAGAAGAGGCTGAGTTTATTGCGGAGGAAATGCATGAACGTAATGCTACTGAAAAGACCCCTTGGGAAGATTTCGCTATCCTATTCCGTACCAATGCTCAGAGCCGAAATCTTGAAATAGCAATGCGAGACATGAAAATTCCTTACCGGGTGGTCGGTTCTCAGAGTTTCTTCGACCGCAAAGAGGTGCGAGACTGCGTTGCCTACCTACAGGTTCTTAATAGCCCGATTTCAGACGTTCCGTTGCTCCGTATTTTGAATGCACCGCCGAGAGGGATTGGCCAAGGCTCAGCTTTGCTCATTACCGAGTGCAGCCGTGAGCGCGAATGTAGCATTTGGGAGGCAATGGGAGTGGAAGAGGTACTGAGTCAACTTAGTACAAAGGTGAGAAATAGCGTGAATACCTTCGTCGAACTCGTCCTCAAATACCATGAGCGCTTTGCCGCTGGTGATGAATGTATGGGGACTTTATTTCATGAGTTTATTCAAGAAGTGGGATACGAAGAATGGATGCATCGCCATTGCAAGACTGAGAATGAGAGGAAGCAGCGCTCAGAAGGCATCAATGACCTGCGATCAGATCTAGCACACGCCACTACAAAGAAGCGCACGCTGCAGAAGTTTTTAGATCACATGGCTCTGCAGTCTGACAAGGATGATGACATCGAGAAGCAAAAAGGAGTCTGCATGATCACGCTCCATGCCTCTAAGGGGCTTGAGTTCCCGCTAGTGTATCTCGTAGGTCTTGAAAATGGTATCCTGCCACACAAACGCTCACTCGAAGAGGGGACAACTGATGAGGAACGACGACTTCTTTATGTCGGCATTACAAGAGCCCAAGACGAATTCACAATGTCTTATTGCGCTTGGCGCACAAAGTACGGAGACCGTGTCAGTTGCGAACCTAGTCTGTTTCTCAAGGAGCTTTCATTCGAGGATATTATGGAGCTAGACTATGACGATATCATGGGGGCTGAGGCTACCGAAGAAGAAACAGAAAGCTTCTTCGACGGCCTAAAAAGCCTGCTCGAATAAGCAATGCTGTCGGTTAGTGAATGGTGAGAAGTAAGATAGCTTGCGGTTGAGTGTTCGATTTTCAACGTTCAGACAAGAGCGCTGGTTATGGGAAGCGATGCAGGGAGCTGGCAAGTTCTAGTTTGAAGTTTGAAGTTGGGCGCTCAAGCCACCGGGTGGGCGTTTTGGGGGTGAGGGTGGATGGCTTGAGCTGTTTGGGAGAGTTGGTTCGCTTAATCGGGGGAGTGCGTCTTGGTTTCTTCTTCGAAGATGTCGGAGAGGTTGGCTTTAGCGTCTTTTGTGAGTTCTTTATCGCTCCATACTCGGCTGAACTGGATTCTGGAGGCTTTGATTTTACGGGAGATGCTGGATGTGCTGGCGTGGATGCCTGAGGTGTCGAGTGTGACCTGAGCGGCGTTGTTCTCATCGATACCGTATTGAGCTGCTGTGGCGATCGCGTCTTCGTTAGCGGCGAGGAAGAGGAACTGCCAGTTGTATTGCTCGGTCTGGCGCTTGATCATTTTGCGAATCTGAATGGGGGAGTATTCGCTTGAAGCGTTCTCGTAGCCATCGGTGTAGATAGCGATGGTGACGGATGCTGGACGGTCTTTTTCTGGGGTGCAGGACAGCTTTGCTCCTATCGAGTCAATAGTCTGACCAATGGCATCGAGCAGGGCAGTTGTGCCACGAGGTACGTAGCTCTGGTTGTCGAGCTTGGTGACCTCGGCGAGAGGGGCGCGATTGGCGTGCAGGATGTATTCGTTGTCGAATAGAACGAGGCTCAGGAGCGCTTCGCCGGGAGTGTCTAGTTGGTCATCGAGAAAGGAGTTGAATCCTGTGATTGCGGCTTCGGTTAGTGGCTGCATGGAGCCAGAGCGATCGAGGATAAAGGCGATTTCAGTAAGTTCGGAGTTCATGGGTATTCTTTCTAGTTTGGAGTGATGGATGATCGATGCGACCACGAGGAGCTACAGGAAAGAATTTAGAGGGAGGGGTGGGACAAATACGGGGGGAGGGGGCTGAATTATGAATTAGTGGTTAGTTTATGGGCTGGAGGATTCAATAAAGGCTTGCTTATTGTTGGTGTGGGTATTTTCTCAGGGTTGATTAATTTATCGATATTGACTTCACTAAAGCCCTGGTGGTTAGACGCTTTTTTAGGTGCTGCGCTGGTGGTTTGTTGATGTATAAGGGAGTGACAAGTATGGAAACGACGACTATTGGAATCATTGCAGGGAATGGGATTTACCCAGAAACTTTTATTACAGCGGCGCGGGAAAAAGTGCCGGGTGTGAAACTTGTGGTTGCTGGATTTCACAGTGAGACAAAGGAGGATGTTGCTGAGTTGGTTGATGCAATGGAGTGGTTTCGGGTGGGACAACTCGGTGGGGTGATCAAATTTTTCCGTAATCAGGGGGTTAGTCAAGCGATCATGGTTGGCCAGATTGCGCCGCGTAATCTTTTTGACCTTCGACCAGATATGCGGACGCTGATGATGTTAGCAAAGGTGAAGGAGCGGAATGCTGAGACCTTGTTTGGGGCTGTCGCAGATGAACTACAAAAAGATGGTATCGAGCTGATGGATGCCACCACTCACCTCGAAGAGTTATTGCCGAGCGCTGGGCATGTTTGCGGGCCAAAGCTGAAGAAGCGTGCGCTAGAAGATGCTGAGTTCGGATTTAAGACCGCCAAAGAAACGAGCCGAATGGATATTGGCCAGAGTGTGGTGGTGCGCCACGGCACGGTGTTGTCTGTTGAAGCATTTGAGGGAACCAATGCTTGTATTAAGCGTGGTGGTGAACTGGGAAGAGGAAAGAGTTGCACGCTGGCGAAGGTGTCTAAACCTAATCAGGATTTCCGATTTGATGTGCCATGTCTCGGGGCTCTAACTATTGAGGCTTGTCGTGACGCGGGAGTGAATGTGATTGCTTGTGAAGCACATAAAACGCTTATGCTGGGGCGCGATGGAGTCGAGCGACTCTGCGACGAGCATGGGATTACCATTTACGCTCTTGAGGCTTAGAGTGGGTGGTAATTCGTCAATCGTTAGTGATGGCTAGCTAACGTCTTGCCAGATGTGTGGCGATGGCATAAAAGCCACGCATGATAATCAAGGCAGGCGTAGCGGGTACTGGATCAATGGGGCGTAATCACGCTCGAGTCTATTCTCTTCTAGAGAATGTGGAGCTAACAGCCATTTACGATCAAGATATTGAGCGCGCTAAAGCAGTCGCCGATGAGTTTGGCGGAGTTGCCGTCTCTTCACTAGAGGAGTTGGCGTCGCTGACTCAAGCAGTGAGTGTGGCCGTGCCTACAGTGGTGCACCGCGAGGTTGGCTGCAAGCTCATGGAGTTCGGTTGTGACGTCCTGATGGAGAAACCGATAGCTAACAGCCTAGATGATGCACGAGCCTTGATTGAGACTTCGCACGCAAAGGATAGAATTCTTCAGATTGGCCACATTGAGCGTTTCAACCCAGTGATGCGTTCGCTAGAGGAGCGCCTCACTGAGCCGAAGTTTATTGAGGCGCACCGGCTTTCACCCTTTCCGAACCGCAGCATGGATATCGGCGTGGTGCTCGATGTGATGATCCACGATCTAGAAATCATTCTCCATCTCGTCAAGAGCCCAGTTGCGAGCATTGATGCGGTAGGTGTCAATGTGTTAACCCACCGCGAAGATATCGCAAATGCGCGGATCCGTTTTGAAAATGGCTGTGTTGCTAACGTTACAGCGAGTCGTATTTCACCTGAGAGAATGCGCAAACTCCGAGTTTTTCAGGGAGATTGCTACCTGTCACTCGACTACCAAGAGCAGAGCGGTGAGATGTACTGGAAAGACGGTATGGAGATCAAGAAGAGTAATGTGGAGATCGAGAAAGATGAGCCACTGAAGCTTGAGTTGGCATCGTTTATTGACTGCGTGTCCAAGGGGGAAACTCCGGCTGTTACGGGCACTCAGGGCGCTGCCGCGCTGGATGTAGCGCTGGAGATCACCAATAAAATTGCGCAATCGATCTAGTTTAAAATTGTGGATTCTGTTGCCAGTATCCAGAACGACATCTATATTTAATTTGTGGACAAAGTAGAAATACCGCGCAAGGCGATTTACCGTCTCTCGATCTATAGCCGTTGTCTGAGACGACTCAGTGAAAAGGGGATTGAGACAGTTAGCTCGTCGGCCTTAGCGTCCGCTGCTGGTGTGAAGCCTGCTCAGCTGCGTAAGGACTTAGGTTACTTTGGGCAATTTGGTACTCGAGGTCTTGGCTACCCGGTTGAGGTTCTCCTTACAGCCTTCCGCGAGGTGCTAGGACGCGCGACACTGCAGCCAGTCATTCTGGTAGGAGCGGGAAATCTAGGACGAGCCTTGCTACGCTACGAGGGATTCCTGAAGGAGGGATTTGAGGTGTTAGCGGCCTTTGATAAGAATATCGAGAGTATTGATAGAGCGCGAGTACCCGTCCCCGTATATCCAGACAACGAGTTGGCCACTTTCATCAAAAGTAACCATGTGCGTATGGCTATCCTCTGTGTCCCAGCTGAGTTCGGCCAAGAGGTGGCTAACACCCTGGTGGAGGCGGGCGTGCAGGGAATTCTTAACTTTTCGCCGACTATCCTTCATACGCCAGAACACGTGGTTGTCACGCGTGTGGATCTTGCGATGGAGCTGGAGAATCTGAGTTTCTTCATCGATCAATAGAATTTTGCAGGAGTGAGCTAATTTTGAGAAATCAGGCTTGCAGCTGATTGCGGATGCGGCATGGTTTGTGGCCTTATGATAATCATCGAAAAAGCAAGTGAGGAATACTCCGTTATTGAAGAACTTCTCGGCGAACACCCAGATAGCACACAGCTTGAAATTGTTGGAGGAATTGATTGTGACGATGAGGATATTGATTCGCAGCGCGAAGCTGGTGAAGAAGACCCAATGGCCACAATCGAACTGATTGCCCATTGGAACCCAAATACAAAGGAAGGTATCCTCGATTGGTATTTCGCGCGGGAGAGCACCATTGGGGAAGAAGAGCCAACGATTGAGCACGGTGGACCATTACTTGCGTTCCGCTACGCTACCGATGAACCTGATCTTGATGTGCTTCTAGAAGATGCTGTGCCAGCTTTAAACGAGGCTGTTGAATGGGCTGAGTTTCAACTCAATGACGAAGAGGAATAAGTGAAATATTTAATTTATAAATATTAAATTGCTCTAGCAGGCAATATGTGGTGAGTTCATCGTAGTTATGGCCAATGCAACGAATGTTCTAGCGAGTGGGATCGAAATCACAGGTTCGATCAAGTTTTCTAACGATATGATCATCGACGGAAAAATCGACGGTGAAATCACATCAGATAAAGGTAAAGTCACCATCGGTGAAAACGCAAGAATCAAGGGTGATATCAAAGCTGGGGAAGTGAAGCTCTACGGTAAAGTAGAGGGTACTATTAAATCCGAGCGTTGTGAGCTTAAGGCCAGCTCCGAGCTCAAAGGAGACATTACGACTAAGATGCTCAGCACCGAAGAAGGTGCAGTGCTTTGCGGTCGCTCTGACATCGGAGGTTAATTCCTCCAAACGACCAATTTTCAAAAACGTCGCGGCATCATGCTAGCGGCGTTTTTTTATATTTCAATGAGCACAAACAGAAAATACGCAGTATCGATCATCGTTCCAGTGTTTGGGGAGATTCCATTGCATCCAAAAGTGATTTTCGATGAGCTCATGCTCAAGGAAGGGCCGCTATGGGCACAGTTTTTTAAATACGGGGTTTGTGGTGTGCTTTCGACAGTGGTGCTAGCGCTCGTGCTGGCCATGTTTCACTGGTACGCCCCAGAGTATATGTCGGATGATTTGCCGATGGATGTGCGTAAGACTCATTTGCGGGTGGCGTTATTTGCGGCTTTTGTGCCGGCAAATCTTTTCGCGTACTTCTCCAATCGCTGGTTGGTTTTTACTCCTGGTAAATTTGGGTTTTGGAATGAACTGGCAGTCTTCACATTCATCTCGGTAGTGAGTTTTAGCGGGGGTGAGCTAGGTAAAAACTGGATGATTGACTTAGGTTACCCCAATTGGTTTGCTGCGGGTGCATTTGCTGTTAGTTCCGCCTTAGTGAATTTTGTTGCCAGAAAATTCTTGGTATTTGCACGATAATTTAGTGAAAGAAGGCTTCCAAATGTTCTGGTTCCAAAATTCAAAACTTTTATGAGTCACTCAGCCACCAATCAGCCACTCTCTGTGGTCATCCCAGCCTATAACGAAGCAGCGACTGTAGCCCAAGTTATAGATGCGGTTCTTTCAGTTCCCATGGTAGGGGAGGTTATCGTTGTGGATGACTGCTCCAGCGATAGGACCTCAAATATTGTCCAAGCTATTTCAGACTCGAACCCAAAAGTGCGCTTGCTACGTCACGAAGTAAACCAAGGTAAAGGTGCTGCGCTGCGGACTGGATTCCAGGGGGCCACTTTGCCATTTGTGATCGTGCAGGATGCAGATCTGGAGTATGACCCGAACGAATTCCCCTTAGTCGTGCAGCCGTTGATTGATAAGGATTGTGATGTTTGTTATGGGTCGCGTTACTTGCGAAATAACCCACGCCGGGTGCTTAGATTCTGGCACACGATGGGAAATCGCTTCCTGACCACCTTGTCGAATATGGTCACAGACCTCTACGTGACGGATATGGAAACTTGCTACAAGGCATTTCGCCGTGAAGTGATTCAGAATATCACAATTGAAGAAAATCGCTTTGGTTTTGAGCCTGAAGTGACAGCTAAAATTGCGCGTCGGAAGTTGCGCGTCATGGAGGTAGCTGTTTCCTACTACCCAAGATCGGTCGATGAAGGTAAGCATATCGGCTGGAGAGATGGAGTTCGCGCGATCTATTGTATTTTCAAGTATGGCCTCTGGAGACGCAATGAGAGTCCAATGGTCATCACCACTGATTCAGATCAATCCTAAACTCCAAAAATGACTCCGCAACCACCCATGAGTTCGCTCACAAAACAAGAACGATGGTTGATGTGGTCGAGCATCCTTGTAGGTGTGGTCTGGATACTTTATCGATTGCTTGCGAGCACTGGCTGGATTCTAGACGATGAAATTAGCCATTACCTCTTTTCAAAAAGTGTTTGGGAGAATTCGGATCAAATTTTCAACCACTGGACACGACCGGGGAGAAATGTACTCCACTGTCTGGCGGCGCCCTTTGGCTTTGCGGCCACTAGGATTTTCACCTTAGTTCTGGCGCTGTTGTCAGTATGGGTGACATTCAAGGTGGGCCGACTACTAAAAGTGCGACTTCTTTGGACGGTGCCGATGATGCTGATGTACCAATCATGGTTTCCTGAGTTGAGTTACCCGGTGCTCACGCAGACGCCATTCATGCTTTTTTGGATATTGGGGGTTTGGTTGGCGCTGACAAATCGCTGGCATCTAGCTGGATTTTGCTTTGGCTATTTATCGCTGATACGTCACGAAGGGATTCTGCTCACCGCAGCCTGGGGTTTATGGCTGACCTTTAGTGAAGGCGGATTTGGGCGGCAGTTAATCTTATTACTGAGAAAGGAAGTCCAAGCTTCTAGCTTGTTACCGAAGCTTGGTCGGGATGCCCTTTATGGACTCAGCACGGTGTCTGCTATCATCTTGTACAACTTGGCAGCATTGTTACTCAACGGCACTTTCCCATTCTCTGTCTACTTTGAGTCAAAGCCGACTACGATGTACGGTAGCGGCACGATCTACCATTATGTTCCTTTGTTGGTAAACGGCGTTGGACTTGTTAGCTTCGCCCTCTCGGTTCTCGGTTTTTATAGTATCCGGAAAAATCTAGGGGGTTGGAGCATCCTCTTGGTAACTTATCCGCTCTACTTCATCCTTCACGCGCTCATTTTTTGGAAAGGGGCATTTGCGTCGGGGGGGTATTACCATTTCCTTATGCCGATGGCTCCATTTGTCGCTCTCTTGTCCGCGGAGGGATTGTCATTTCTCTTTGGTAATGGCCGTCTGCGATGGCGCAAGATTCTCGTTATAGCGCTAACTGGCTTGGTTATTTTTCAAGGATTCAATATGGCCCACCACCAACTCAATTACCAAAATTGGCAGGCAATCCATCATGGGGATGAGCAGCCAGATTTTGGTCTCACTGCGAAACCTATGACAAAAGGTGAACTGAATAAAAAGGTCACTGAGGCATCACATTGGGCGTTGAATCACTATCCTGAAGGAAATGCCATAATCGCTAAACATGTGACCCATAATTTCACTCAACAAACACTGATAACAAAAGAGCGTGAGCGGATAGAAAATGTGGCGCTGTACGCGATGCCGGTGGGTACAGTCTTTATCTGGGATCGGATCTATTGCGATCATGAAAACCGTATCAAACATAGCTCGTTCCACGATAGCCAAGACTGGCAAAAGGTGAAAAGCTGGAAGCTTGATTACCCTGTCGAGGGAGAATTAGCAAAGGATCAGTTCGCTGTGATTATCTTTGAAAAGGTGAGCGAGTTAGATAGCTCCGACAAGGTGTACGCCGAGTTGGGCGAGTCTGATAAATACGACAAAGCCTACGACTAGGAGGCTGAATGATCTCGATTGAAGGAGGGACTCATGTTATGCTGTTGATTGAACATAAAAAATATAGATATGAACGCATTTCAGGAAGTCAACGAGGCGTGGTCGCATGCGGATAGGAATAGAATCGCAGCAATCCTCAGCGTCATCCCAGGTATCGGCCACCTTTACAAGCATCACTATGTGGCTGGATTGGGGATCTGCATCGGTGGAAACCTGCTCATGGTGTTTGTAACAGCACTACTCTCGCTAGCAACCTTTGGTCTGGCTTTGATCATACTGCCGGCCATGTATATCTCTGTTGTAGCCACTAGCGCTTACTACCTAGAGGACTACCATGGAAAGCACAATATTCTTCACCCGTGGAGAGAGCCTGATCACTAACCTGGCTCCATTTCCTTTGAGCTATTCTCAAAGCGCATGAGCTCCTTGATGAAGGTGAGTGGGATTGAGCCTGTTGGTCCGTTACGGTTTTTTGCGAGGTTGAGTTCGGCCTCACCGTCCTTTTCGTCACGTTCCTCTTGGCTGTCAGCGTAGTAGGCGGTACGGAAGAGTAGCCCTACCATATCGGCGTCCTGCTCGATAGATCCAGACTCACGGAGATCGGACATACGTGGTGAGCCGCCGGTACGACTTTCTGGTCCACGGTTGAGCTGTGCTAGTACGATCACTGGGATACTGAGTTCTTTGGCTAACGCT
>Ga0233404_10000467_pt1 | contig 11100 bp, 11 predicted proteins | sample Na_oxic_2_MG_FD_179861 | JGI IMG/M metagenome (GOLD analysis project Ga0233404, IMG submission 179861) | Seawater microbial communities from Saanich Inlet, British Columbia, Canada - Na_oxic_2_MG | ecosystem: Environmental > Aquatic > Marine > Inlet | place: Canada: British Columbia | collected...
TGGTGGTAAAAGCTCGTGGTTCAATCCGGTATTTGGAAACCACTTAATTGATTTGTGTCAAAAAAAAGGCTGAAGTCAGCAATAACTACTGACGACAGCCTTGATAATTCTTTTGCGTGGGTTTTAGGGGAATGGTGGGTATGAGCTGTGCTACTACCCACCCTACACGTAACCCATGCTACGCTGCCATTGAAATTAAATCGAGACTGGCCCCTTTTTTTTTTCCTGACGACAGCCTTGAGAATTTTTGGCGTGGGTTTTAGGGGAATGGTGGGTTTCCGCTTCGCTGCTACCCACCCTACACGTAACCCATGCTACGCTCGCTTAATTTTGAAATCAATTAAAATCAGGCATTTATGCAGCCATTGCCCTAACAACATTGTTGATGGTAGATTTTTATGAGAAAAAGAGGTTCTTTAACGAATGACATAAAATATATGGCATAAAAAATGCCGCATATAAACAGGTTGTTTTTCAATAAGATAAAAATAAAGTTTTTCTGATTTTATTAAGCGAATGAAGAGTTATAAAGAATGATAAGGGCAAAAGTGTTCTTGAAATCGGTTGTGGTGGAGAACAAGCTTCCATTGCAATGGCAAAGAACGGCACAAGGTGTACGGGTATTGATATTTCTGAAAAACAAAACTCTGGCATATAACCATGAGTTATACAACACCAGAAATTCATATACTGGTGTTATCATTTTTAGCAAACAGTATTGATTATTTATTTTCTTGAGAAACTTGCTTTAAGGGAAGCATCGCATTACCTACTGCTACTAAAAAGGAGGAACCAGAAAGAGTTACTGCGGTTAGAATGCCCAAATTCATAAATGCACCACTGAAAATAATTATTTTAGGTACCAGATTAATCATCAGACTATTCCGCAAATTGGCATTCAGTTCCGTTGAAATATCAAACACCGTGTTCAAGTGAGAGAGGTTGCCATCCATTAAAACGATCTGGGCAACGTCAGTGGCAATGGCTGTCGCTCCCCGTAACGAAATAGAAACATTCGCTTTTTTCATCGCAATCGCATCGTTAATGCCGTCTCCCACAAAGCAAACAGATTGTCCCGCTTGTTGAAGTTGCTCTACGATGTTCGCTTTGTCTTCAGGTAAAGTATCGTAGAAGTATCTCTCTATACCTAATGATTTTGCTAGTTTTTGTGTGGGTTGTTGATGATCACCAGAAATAATGGCGATATGTTTGATGCCCCGTTTCCGTAGTTGATGAATAATCTTTTTCACTTCTGGACGCACAACTGCTTGTATTTCAATGGCTCCAATCAGATGTTGATTGACAGCGACCATCACAATGGAATGTCCTTCATGGTGGGCATCTGTCATTGCTTGCTCTATTTCTGTTGGAATAACAATATGTTCCATTGCCATAAAACGGGCACTACCGACTCGTATGATTTTCTTACCCAACGTTACCATAATGCCATACCCCATTTGGTATTTAGAATCATCTAAATTGGGTAAAACTAAATTTGCTTGTTTAGCTTTTGTCAAAATCGCTTTAGCGATAGGGTGATTCAATTTCTGTTCAGCGGCTGCGGCATAAGTTAAAATTGTTGTTTCGGTTTCACTGCCACCTTGTATGATTCGTCCAACTTCTGGCTGTTCACTCGTTAAAGTGCCGGTTTTATCAAATAGGACGGTATCCACTTCATCTAAGCTTTCAAGTACACGGCCATCTTTGACAAGAATGCCGTTGTAGGAAGCAATAGTCAGATGATTCAGGGTTCCAAGGGGGCCAACTGTTCTAATTGAACTAGCAATATGACTATTCAAAATTACCACTGTACCAACTGGCCCCAAAATAGGCCAACTTAATCCGCCTATAATCAATAGCGGTAAAATGGCGGTATCTGCCCATTTTTCTCCTTTCAATTGGAGGTTGCTTTTGAAATCGCTGGTGTGATTCAAAATTTGCTCAATTTTAGCAACAGTTGTGTCTTGTCCAGATTTTTCAATCTTAACAAAGATTTTGCCGGTGATGACCACTGTACTGGCAAATACGTGATCTCCAATTATTTTTTCGGTAGGCTGTGCTTCTCCGGTGAGAACGTGTTGATCTATGGTAGCCATACCATTGGTGATAATACCATCCACCGACACGACTTCACCAGCATTAATGACGACAATATCGTTGAGTTTAAGTGCTTCTAAAGAAATTTCTATTTCAATATCGTCTTTTAATATCCATACTTTATGAGGTTGTTGTCCGAAAACATCCCGCAGCATTTTCTTAGAATGATCTTGCGTTTTGGTAACAATAAATCCAGAGAGGTGAAACAAACCGACTGATAATGTAGCCGTGAAATAATAACCAAGGGACAGCATCATCATATTAGCAACAAAATAAAGTACATGTCCATCTATTTTCTTATCTTCAACAAGTGACTTTTCAACCTGTTGAGCAAACGGTAGTGCCGTATAAGTAAAAACACTTAAACTGACAAGACTTATCGGGTAGAAAGGTCTCATTGCTGCTAAACCCATAGAAACAGCACTCATTTTTAGGTAGTGTTGATGCTTTTGCGTTTCAGCTTCATTTAATAACTGTTGCTTCTGAGGCACATTAGTTAATGAATGTTTAATCGGTTGAAGGGTGGCAATTTTATGATTTATGATTTTTGGTTGTTTGCGGTACTTTTTAACCAGTTTTACCCCTATATAAGCCGCAAATACAACGCCGACATCTAGTAACATAAGTATGTATTGAATACATTTGTTGGGAAGTGGAAAGATCAGAGGCGAAAAATCTCTTCCTCTGCAAAGTGAGTTTTCCTTGTAAATATTTGATGTTAGGGGGGAAAATCCCTTATAGTGGTCCTAAATGATTCGTAAAAAATACAGTTGAGAAAAAATCGGATTTTTAAAATTTACCAATCATTAAGGATGTCTCCATTTCTAAGAGCGAAACATGAAACCTTGATTAAATCGCTGCGAGCCAAGGATGGCGAGTAGTCTCTGGTAGCTAGAGCACTTTTTTAAAAGTACCAAACTGCGTCCAGTCATTGGGGAGAGCGTTGTTTTCGCTTGCGAAAACCAGCGGACACAGGACGGCCTGAGCCTTTATCTTGGCACGAATGGTCAAAGGCAAAATAGGCATGGATAGCCTATTTTGTTATTCTTTGACCCGTGACACTATTTGACGCACTCAATGCCAACCAAAGTAGGATATTCAATGAAATCCCGACAAAATTCTTCTCCAAATCGTCTTTTATCATCGGGAGAAAGTAATGGTTTGTGCCACCGAATCTCTTTAAAGCCTACATTTTGCAATGCCCATTCATACGTGGTTTTACTCAGGTAATAGTCAGTAAAGGTACATTCAATACCATCGGATTCATTAAATAAAGTGACTGTTATCGGCATACCTTCATGAAGCGAACCCTGAAGACTTTGCCGTCGTCCATATTTTTCCAAGCGAAAATAGGCATCAGGAGACAGTTCAAGGTTATTATTAAGAGCAACAAAACGGCCCTTTGGTTTGAGATGAATTGAAATATTTTGACACATTTGAAAAAGTTGTGCTTTCGTTTGAGCATGATTCAGCAGGAAAACAGCAACGACCAAATCAAACTCACCCACTTTATCAAGTGCAAGTACATCACCGACTCGGTATTCAATACCAAGCGGTTCTCTCATTTCTTGCTGTTGAGCCAGTTCAATCATTTTTTTGGAAATATCTATACCCAATACCTTGCTTGCGCCCTTTTGCTTGAGCTTTCTCGTGTAAAATCCTTCTCCACACCCAAGTTCAAGCACCGATTTGCCTGTCACATTACCGACTAAATTCAGGTAAGTATATATTTTAGAGAAGGATAATGGTAATTCTCTCACAACATCTTGATATTGCTGTGCAATATTGTCATAGTAAGCTGGCATTTTTACTCCTCGTGGTATTTCTACTTTAGTATTGTCACAGATCGCGCTTTTTAATATAGAGGTTCAGAAAAAGATTTTGGCCTAAATACCTGTCAGGTTGATCTCGCACAGCGAAGAACGAAGTTTCTAAAACCTGACAGGTTTGATAGCTTTAAATTTTCTGAAAACCTATAGTAGCCATTATCCAAATTTTCAAACTTGTTTTGAAATAAATGGCCCTTCAGTTTGCACATAATCAATTAACAATGCTTTACATTCATCATCGTTCAAAATGGTCAATTCAACCCCTCTAGAACGAAGATATTCCTCTGGCCCTTTAGAAGTTTGATTTTCACCAATGATAACTCTACGTATTCTGTAGAATAGTATTGCACCACTACACATGTCACATGGATAAAGGGTTGTGTATAATGTAACTTGTTGATATTCAGATGGTTTTAGTACACAGGTATCTTCAAGACAATCCATTTCAGCATGCAAAATAGCACTTCTTTTTTGTATACGTCTATTATAACCTCGCCCAATAATTTTGTTGTCAATTACTAAAACTGAACCTATAGGTATCCCACCCTCTGTGGCTCCTTTTTTTTGCTTCTTCAATAGCAGATTGCATGAATTTATTCACAAATTATTTTCCTAATTCCGGTAAAGTATGAGATAATTTTGTAAAGCAAGTGGTAAAATATCATTTTTTCCAGCCCCAAATAATGTAGTGGCCTCCAAAAAAAGCTATTATATATCAAATACTTACAAGTTTACCACTACTTTGTTTAGAATAATACATCTGCCAAAAGCTTATCTAAACCGCGACAAAAATAAAGGTGCTTTTGCTTAAATTATAAAAATGCTTGAAAATCAATAAAATTCAAAATAAGCATTGTGTAAAATACAGTAACTTATTGAATTTAATGGCATTAAATAATAGCCAAATTAATTAGTAGGATAATTAGCAAAGGTACTGATTAGGTACAGTTAGCCAGAAAAATTTTGTCCCGAATAAATACCTGTCAGGTTTTGAAAACCTGACAGGTCTGGCTGGAACTTATTTGGACATCTATACTAAAATATTTAGGAATGGCCACGAAATAACTTCCCGTTTTATAGATTTTCAAGGTGGCTAAAGGGCGAACACGCAGGTTCGCCCCTACAACATATAGGCTCGTAGGGGCGAACCTGCGTGTTCGCCCAGATGAAATTCTGAACAATAAATGTCCAATTTATTTTGTGACGATTCCTTATATCTTAAATATCTCCCTGATAAATACACCCGCTATTACAGGTTTCATTAATGACCACTTTTGAGAGACTGGGCAAAGCTGGTTTTAGTCGTTGCCAAATCCACATGGCCAAATTTTCGCTGGTGGGATTTTCAAGCCCTTCAATCTCATTGAGATAATAGTGGTCCAACTGTTGATAGAGTGGCTTGAATGCTTTCTTAATTTCGGCAAAATCTATGATCCAGCCGGTTTCTTTGCCAACAGGGCCACTTACATAGATAACGGCTTTGAAAGAATGTCCGTGTAACCGACCACATTTATGGCCATCAGGAACATTGGGTAAACGATGAGCAGCTTCAAAAGTAAATTCTTTATAAATTTCCATAAATACCCTTACAAAATTTTCTCAAAAAAATTATAAATAGCTAATTTATACTGCATTAATGATTTACTATATACACATTTACTAATAGACTTGTTCCTTAATAATGCTTTGTAAGTATTTGTAATATCGGTCAATTTTAGTTGCTAGATTGAATTTAATCATTTTTTTCGATCCGCAATTATTGGAATTATTTTTGCTATATGCAATTATTATTCACTAAATAATAAACTGAAATTATTAGATTTTTTTAAATAAAGTTAAAACAACGAATTTTTAAATCGGAACTAAATTCCCCAAACGAGCCATTTAAACTTGATTTTAACCTCAATCTCCATCAATTTATAATTGATTTATTTTCTTCAGTTTTATACGGGAGAATTAATATAAGTCTATGAAATATGAAATATAATTATTTAGGAACAAGTCTAATGTCTAAAACTAAGTATGCTTTATATCACATATACGTATTAAAGCAAAGCTCTCAAAAAAATAAAATAGCTAATTATATTGCATTAATTGATTTTCTATACACATTTACTAAGTCTAAAACTAAGTATGCATTATATCACATGTACGTATTAAAGCAAAGCTTCCAAATTTAACTTGGCGATTTATCATTTTGAATCATAGCATAAGCTGAATGATTATGAATTGACTCAAAGTTTTCTGACTCAACTATGTAACTAGCAACTCGATCATCATTATTCAATTTAGCCGCAATGTCACGGATCATATCCTCAACAAATTTGGGATTGTCATAAGCGTGTTCAGTAACATACTTTTCATCCGGACGTTTAAGTAATCCATACAGTTCGCTGGATGCTTCTTTTTCAACTAGATCAATAATATCTTCTATCAATAAAAAACCATTGGTCTTAACATTAACGGTTACATGAGAACGCTGATTGTGGGCACCATAGTTAGAAATTTCCTTAGAACATGGGCATAAACTGGAAACTGGCACAACAATTTTGACATTTATTGATGCTGGTAAATCATTTAAGATTTCACCAATAAAAGTTACTTCATAATCAAGTAAACTGGTTACTCCAGAAACTGGAGCGGCTTTTTTGGCGAAATAAGTGAAGGTCATCTCAATATGCCCAGCTTGTGCTTCTAAGCGTTTAACCATTTCCGCCAGCATATCTTTAAAAGATTCTACTGTAATCTCATACTCGTGCTCATTGAGAATTTCTACAAACCGCGACATGTGTGTACCTTTGAAGTTGTGCGGTAAGTTCACATACATATTAAAATTTGCAACAGTGTGTTGTTCACGTCCAGAACGATCTTTAACTCGCACTGGATATTTAATGTCTTTAATTCCAACTTTGTTAATTGCAATATTGCGTGTATCTGCACTTTTTTGAATATCTGGCAGACAAGAATCAACTGATTCTCCCATAGTTAACTACCTTTTCCAATTGCGATATTGAGATGTAATCTGGGTGAATAGCGATAGCTAGTTTCTTTGCAAACTTCTACTAGCCATTTTTGACATTCTTCAATCTCACTGATTTCAATGCTTTGTGGCATCAAAACAATAGTTCTTTAAATTTTCCTGTGATACCGGGAAAAATAAATTTTGGTATTAAGTAAAATCAACGGGTTAAGTCATTTAAAATGGATCATCACAGAAAAATTTACAGCAAGCATTTATTTTTGATTAATCTTGACTATCAAAATGTAACCTAAAAATGGCAATTAAAAATTCATTTTTTAACTTAATCCGTTGAATTAAATCTCAAATATCTAACCATTGTGTCTGATTTTTATTCACCATTTCGGATTCTAAAAACCAGATTAAATTATTGATTTATAAAATAAAAATAAAAGTAATTGCCATTTTTAAGTGTAATATAACCGGGTAAGTCAAAGCAAACGTAGAGTGTGGGAGCACACCTTAAATTATCAGAACATGTTACTAATCTTATAAAAATTTTGTCAATGATGGAGCATCCAAATCTCTCTTCCATTCCGACCAATTTATCTGCGTAATCCAATCAAAAAAATAAATAGGATCAGAGTAAAACGTAATAATTGGGGTCAGAGTAAAATTAATTCCTACCCACCCTATGCTGCCATAAAATAAAAAAAAGGGGACATACCACATTTATTTTTGATTAATCTTGACTATCAAAATGTAATAAACCGGGGTCAGTCAAAGCAAGCGTAGAGTGTGGGAGCACACCTTAAATCATCACAACATGTTACTAATCTTATAAAATTTTGTCAATGATGGAATCTCCTCCATTCCAACCACTATTTGAACACAATCAAATTAAAGGGGCCAAGCTTGGATTTTTTAAAACCAACACTAAAATCGTCATAAATATTAATTGACGTAATGGGTAGCACAAGCTACGCCTCTACCATTGCTAGTATCTCATTTTTAACAAATAACAGGTTTTTGTAGATTGATTTTAAATCTTCTATTTTGGTTGAATCAAAATTCTGCGATATAAAATATTGATATTTATGAAGTTCTAATTTCTCCAAGATAACAAAATGCCAATTGCCACCGGCAATATAAGCACCTTTGATGAATTTCCAATCGTTTAATTCAACTGCCGTAATCAGTTCGGCTAACAGTTGTGGCCTTGGATTGCCATAATCTTCATTTCTTTTAAACTCTTGAATAAAAAAATACGGTTTTTTGCTTTCGACTAGCCCTTCGCTGACAACAAAATCGACGGTACCATTTAAGATAAATTTATCTGTCGTATAGCTCATGGGGAGTTCATAAAAGCCGCGTATTTCCTTATCTCTATTCAGGAAATTAATTTTGTTAAGCAAAGGAATTATGTAATAGACTTTCAAATCTTCTTCATAATAGCGTTCAACTAAAGATTCATTCTCGGCAATTAAATCGTTTAAAAACGCTTCCACTGAGTTATCTATTTCTATTTGGTTGTTGAACCATTGTTCAAAAATAGATTTATCTAAATTTTGCTTAATCTCAAATAGCTTTTTTAACTCAGTATCTCGGATTTTACTATATTGGTAAGTGGGAATTTGAGTTTTATCTTGACCCTTTAAAGTAGCAACTTGTTGTTTTAACTCTTCTATCTCTTTTTTAAGTCGTTTTAGTTCTATTTCACTATTCATAAAATATCCTTTTGTCTGAATCAGACAATAAGTAATAGGAACCACATTTATTTTTGATTAATCCTGACTATCAAAATGTAATAAACACGGGGGCAGTCAAAGCAAGCGTAGAGTGTGGGAACGCACCTTAGTGAGAACATGCTACTAATCTTATAAAATTTTGTCAATGATGGGGCATCCAAATCACTCTTCTCCATTCCGACCAATTTTCTGCGTAATCCGATCAAAAAATAAATGGGCTCAGAGTAAAACGAAATTTCTGATTACAATTGAGCAATTGATTAAGTAAATTCTCAATTAACAATTTATATTTGAATGACAACAGTTGTCTTTGAAAAGATGGTGCTGGGTTGACAGTGTAATCCATCACAGAGTTTTAAGTACATCATCCAAAGTTGGTAGTTTTTTAGACATATCTTTTAAAATGCTTGGCAATTTCTGAACACTTTCTTTTGCCTCTTGGTTAACTGAAATCGCAAGTCCATCAACAATATTTTCCAAAAATTCCTCATAACGGTAAAATCGCTGGCTCAATCGTTCTGGAAAAAACGGGTTATTCATAGCTGATATAATAGGAATCACTTTGCCAAATTTGTCATAAATTTGTTTTACTTCATTATACTGTTCAATTAAAGTGTCACTGTTACTGGTAAATTCTATGGGTTTCCTTAAGACACGCTCAAAGACAAATACCAATAAATATAAGAGGATTGCAAGAAACAGTTTTGTGCGGGTGGCTTTTAGAAATGATAAGATGCCGTCAATAAAATATATCTTATTTTCTATATTATGATAAGTAATTGTGTTATTCATTTTAATTTATCTTCGCCAATACAAACTCACGCAACCAAGTTGTCGGCTCGTTCCAAAAAAACCTACGTTCGTTTCAAAAATCAGATTTAAAATTTGTGGATACTATTTGCCATTGACGCTTAAAATTAGTACAACTCCCGACGCGCCAATTTAAGGCCCATTAATACTTTAAAGGGCCGGTAAAAAAATTAAAATCAAAGGCAAGTTGTCCAACTTGCTTAGACTTTTGTCAAAAATTTCAAATTGTTAAAGAGCAGTTTTAAGTGCTAACCGCCAGTGGGCAGTGATAACACTCTTCTCACGTATAGTCAACCTTGCAATGGCAACATCACAAATTTCCCATTGCGAACCAGCACTTACAGGCAGTATCCAAGTTTATAGGTTGACTAACGCTTGCACCGTTTTTGCCAGTGGCTGATGGTGCCAAATTGCTATATATAAATTCACGCCAAATTGTCGGCTCGTGTCGTTCCAAAAAACCCAACGTTCGTTTCAAAAATCCAAATGTTGTCCCATGACCGATTGACTGTACTCCCTTTACCAAAAGGAAATCAAGTGTTAAAAAAGTTGGTGGTTTACGCGATGCTGGAGCCCACTATACAAAAATTGTCCCCCCTTTGATTTCTGTAATTATATTTTGCTCTTTTGCGTGTAGAACTCCGTATTCCATTTCATAGATACTTAGGATTGAGGCATAAAGTTCATCGCTGTCATTTAAAGAAGCTACTTTTGAGGAAATTGCATGATAACCACCATTACTCTCTCGGGTAAAAGAACTGAGCGCATTGGTGTCAAAAATTTTCTATTTTGTTTCATCAAGCTCATGATTAAAAGCAAATTCTTCTCTAAATTGTTTACGGGCTCGAACATTATTTGTGTAGCTTCAGGACTCATTCTAATTTTCTTGGAACGTTCTACCATTCTTGCCCATCTTTGTGGTTCTTCCGTTTCAGTTTAGGGAGACTAAAACCAAGCATCTGTAGAACTTCTTGCGGTGATTTTTTTCCTTCAAAAATTTGATGATTACTCTTCAACAGCATTACAAGAGCTTGGCGTACATTATCCGTATTTTCCGAGGGGATTCCTTCTACTTTTACAAAAACCGAAACCGAACGCTCTTGAGGTTTATTGAGATTCTTCATAGTGGCAATAGTTTTTGCTCATAAATTGTGGATATTATTTCCCATTGATGTTTAAGATTAGTACAACTCCCGACGCGCCAATTTAAGGCCCATTAATACCTTCATTTTTTTAAAGGGCCTCCCCGCCGATTAGAAAATTATAACTTGAAATCCTAACCCTTGTAATTGTTTTGCGAGGATTGATTTTGTCGCCGGAATTTCAACCTCAACGCAACTAAATTCACGCCGTCTCGGATAATTTTTTCTTAAATTATCAAAAAACTTGCTATAATCAGTGTGTTGATTCAACCGGCGTAAAGCAGCATCATCGCGGCGCACGTCACAACAAGCCGTGACAGCGGTGTATATAGCATCGTCATCATTAACGGTTGGGGAAAACGATAAGCGTGCCAAAGGTGGAGCGGGGAGACAATGTTGGGCTTGCCAAGTAAGGGGTTGCTGTAAATAGTCACATACTGCTGCATACAACATCGAAGTTCCCCGCACTTTGCCATCAAAACTGTAACCGGCAATATGGGGAGTGCCTAAAGTGC
>Ga0233404_10000468_pt1 | contig 11093 bp, 12 predicted proteins | sample Na_oxic_2_MG_FD_179861 | JGI IMG/M metagenome (GOLD analysis project Ga0233404, IMG submission 179861) | Seawater microbial communities from Saanich Inlet, British Columbia, Canada - Na_oxic_2_MG | ecosystem: Environmental > Aquatic > Marine > Inlet | place: Canada: British Columbia | collected...
ACGCGAAGCTCATGCTAATCTGGACTATATGCGCTATTATTGGTGCCGTTACAGCTAATAGCTTTCAATAGCAGTCAAGTAGCAACTCCTTTATGACCTCATTCGCATCTGCGAATGGGGTTCTTTTTTAGCCATGCCAGACCAACTCCAGCAACGCATCGACTTCATCAAAGCGATTGACGCCCTCAAAGACGTCCAACGCAAGACCTACTTACTCTCGGAGTCACGCTTTGAGAATTCAGCCGAACATTCATGGGCGGTTGCGACCTTTGCTCTGACATTGACGGATTACGCGAAACCTGGAGTGGATATCAATCGGGTGATTCACATGCTTCTGCTCCACGACATTGTGGAAGTCGATGCCGGCGACACCTTTTGCTACGATGACAAGGGACATGAGGACAAAGCCGAGCGCGAGCAAGCGGCGGCGGATAGAATATTCGGACTTCTTCCCGAGCCTCAAGCTAAAGGATTTCGCGCCATCTGGGATGAATTTGAAGAGGCAGTGAGTGACGCCGCACAGTTCGCCGCTGCGCTAGATCGTATGATCCCGCTGATTCACAACCTCAATACCAGTGGTCGAGCCTGGAGAGAAAACTCAGTGAGCTACGCACAAATTTTCTCCAAAAACAAAAAGATCGAACGCGCCTCCCCCGCCCTTTGGGATTACGTTCACAGCCGAATCCAACAAGCCGTCACCGACGGTTGGATTAAAGAGGCGTGAAAAACCATAGGCTATAGGCTGACCTCTAATGATGCACGCAACTACTCTCGACGCCATTGTCATCGGCTCTGGGCCTGGCGGAGCAACTGCCGCTAAAAAACTCAGTGAGGGTGGGCTCTCGGTTACAATATTAGAATGGGGATCAGCCGCCCCCCTGCGTGGCACATTGAGTCAAATGGCCGGCATTGCCGCGATCCCAGGCAAAGGCGCTCTAGCGCACCCGGATCTGTCATTACTTTTGCGCGGCATCACCACGGGAGGCACATCTACAATCAACTTTGCCAGTGTAAAAATTCCCCCTTTCAAGCTCTTTAAGAAATACGGTGTCGATCTCATCGACGACGAGAAAGCTCTGCGATCAATCCTACCAATCCACACCCTCTCCGACCGACTCACTGGACCACTTGCGACCCAAATCAGTCTTGCAGCCAAGCAGATTGGCCTGAATTGGCAGAAGCTCGAGAAGTTCATCCATCTCGACAATTGCCGCCCAGCATGCCCCCGCTGTACCTACGGTTGCCCCTATGATGCTAAGTGGTCGGCGCGCAACTTTGTCGATGACGCTCAGCGTGCTGGAGCGACACTTCTGACCAATGCTAAAGTCACCCAGGTACTCCACCGAGAAGGTCGTGCCTACGGGGTAAAATACACCACGGGTAAAACTGAACACACCCTCTTCGCCCCTCGGATAGTTCTAGCTGCTGGTGGTATCGGCTCCCCACGCATCTTACAAAACTCAGGGTTTCCAACGGCTGGGCGCGACTACTTCGTCGATCCCGTAATCGCCGTAATGGGAACCACCCCAGCACCACCCACTCAGCATGCTGGCAAAGAAATCCCCATGACCGCAGGCATGTACCTCGCCGACAAAGGCATCACCCTCGCAGACCTCACTCTCCCCCGCCCGCTGTACCAAGCCTTCGTCGCACAAGTCGGCCGCTTTGACCGATTGCTAGCACACGGAAGGACCTTAAGCATCATGGTCAAAATTAAAGATGACCTAGGCGGCTCTATTGGACCTAAGTGGCTCAACAAGTCCCTCACTTCCGATGATCGCCAACGTTTTAGCGAAGGCTCAGCACTGGCACGTGATATCCTCCAACAGGCTGGAGCGCGTCAGCTTTTCCAGAGCCATCACTTTGCCGCCCACCCTGGTGGCGGCGCAAAAATTGGAGATATCGTCGACGCAAACCTAGAGACCAACATCAAGGGGCTATTTGTCTGCGACGCCTCCGTCATCCCAGAAGCTTGGGGCCTGCCCCCCAGCTATACCATCATGTGTCTAGCCCACCGACTCGGGCGTCAGCTCGCGGGGCAACTAGATGCGTCCCCCCACCCCTTGGAACTCCGAGAGTTATTAGACACCGTCTAATAACTGGCGCATCTCGCTAGCATTTTTAGCTATGAGATCCTCGATTTTATAGCCATTGAGATGATTATAGAACGCCATGGTCCCGCCGGCAAAAATCGAGCGGATATAGCACACTGGTGCTATTCTGCACGGCTCCACCTTGGAGTTTCCTGAGCATTGCGCTATTTCACCACTGGGTTCTAACTGCCGCACCAAGTCTCCAAGACGCCATTCACGCGCCACCTCAGAAAGTTTCACCCCTCCGCCACGTCCACGTGTGGCATTGAGCAATCCCAGCTTCACTAGATGCTGGCTCACCTTGTTCATATGGTTCAGCGATACGCCGTACACCTCAGCCACAGTCCGCGTACTCACAACATTGTCTGGATGCGTGAGCAAATAAATCAACAGCCTGAGAGCATAGTCAGTATGGTATGTCACCTTCACACTTCATGATATAACATATAATACGCATTTTGAAAGTCCATTTAACCATTGACTAAATACGATTATTACATACTCATTTAAACCAGATGAATACGGCACTATCCACAACAACGATCGAGACGGTCAAAGCGACCATTCCCTTCCTCCAACAAAACGGCCAAGCACTGACCGAACACTTCTACAAGCGCATGTTTGCTGGCAACCCAGAAGTAAAGGAATTCTTCGATGCGTGGGCTGAAGCTTATGGCTTCCTCGCTGGAGTATTGACTGGCGCGGAAAAATCCATTTACGACAACCAGCAAGATGCGGGTTGGGAAGGATTCACCGACATGACGGTCTTCAAGCGCGTGAAGGAAAGCGATACGATCACCTCGTTCTACCTCAAGCGTGCAGACGGCAAGCCACTTCCAAAGTTCAAGCCTGGGCAATACCTCACGGTACGCGTTCCCCTTCTGGAGGAAAATGCTAAGGCTAGCGCTTGCCCATTCACAGGAAATAGCCAGATGACCACCATGCGTAATTATTCACTCTCGGGCTCACCTGACTGGGATCACTACCGCATTAGCGTGAAGCGTGAAACTGCCCGTGTGGTTGACACGCCAAACGGCTACGCATCCACATTCCTTCACGAGCAAATACAGCAAGGTGGAACAATCGAGGTCGCTCCAGCCTGTGGTGAATTTTTCCTCGGTGAGCACCCAGCAGAAACTCCGGTTCTTTTCGTCTCTGGCGGAGTAGGTCTCACACCTCTGCTTTCGATGTTGCACGCTAGCCAGAGCAAAGATATCACCTTCATCCACGGTGCCATCAATGGTAAAATGCACGCACTCGCCGATGAAGTCCGCGGACTTGCAGAGAAAAACCCAGCAATCAATGCGCACTTCCGCTACAGCCAGCCAGCTGAAGAAGACAAAGGACACTACCACAGTGAAGGACTCTTCGATGAGACATTTCTCTCGGAATTCCTCACCTCAGAAACCGAAGTCTACTTCTGCGGTCCAAAGCCAATGATGACTCAAGTTTACAAGGCGCTTAAAGCATTCAATCACCCAGTGGATAAAATCCATTTCGAATTTTTCGGCCCACACGATGAACTCGAAGGCTAAACTTGCCGAGGCCGCCATCATTCCTTTTGTTGGAATGATGGTGGTTCCAGCTTGTTTTGTTTAGCTCAAGAGGTTTTTCATGACATGTCCTTCGACATCGGTGAGACGATAGCGGCGACCTTGGGATGTGTAGGTGAGACGTTCGTGGTCGAGCCCTAGTTGATGGAGGATCGTGGCGTGTAAGTCGTGGACAGTCACTTCATCACGGGTGACACGATACGATAGGTCATCGGTTTCGCCGTAATTGAGGCCTTGTTTGAAGCCTCCGCCGGCCACAATTTTTGTGAAGCAATTGGCGTGGTGATCGCGGCCGTAGGATTCATTCACTTTACCACTCTGGCTAAACGAGGAACGTCCAAACTCGCCTCCCCAGACGACGATTGTGTCGTCGAGTAATCCGCGTTGCTTAAGGTCAGTGATCAAGGCCGCGCTGGCTTGATCGGTCTCGCGGCAACGTTTTGGAAGGTGTTTAGGTAGGTTGAAATGGTGATCCCAGCCGGAATGGTACAGCTGAATGTAGCGCACATCTTGCTCAGCCAGTCGCCGCGCCATCAGGCAATTATAGGCATAGGTTCCCGGGCGGCGCGCGTCCTCACCATACAGCTTGAAGGTGGACTCTGGTTCGTCGGAGAAGTCAGACAACTCAGGTACCGAACTCTGCATACGAAAGGCCATTTCATATTGCATAATCCTAGTGTCTATTGCTGGATCACCACTGCTTTGGAGTTCATGCTGGTTGAGTTGGTTAATCGTGTCGAGCATGCGGCGTTGGTCCTTCATGCTCTTGCCAGCAGGGTCCTCCAAGTAAAGTACAGGTTCGGAACCCGAGCGGAAACGTACTCCTTGGTAGTGGCCAGGCAGAAAGCCATTGCCCCATAGTCGGGAGTTGAGTGGTTGCATGTTGCCTAAGTCACCTTTTGATACCAGCACGACGAAATCTGGAAGGTTCTGGTTCATACTGCCGAGGCCATAGCTCATCCATGATCCCAGACATGGCCGCCCCGGGAGGTTGTGACCAGTCTGCATGAAGGTCATGGCCGGGTCATGGTTGATCGGTTTGGTGCTGACTGAACGAATGGTGCAGACATCATCAACGATTTTGCTCATGTGGGGGACCAACTCACTCGCCCACGACCCGCACTCTCCATGTTGCTGAAAGTTATAACGCGAGTTAATAATCGGGTGAATTTTATGTTTGTCGGTAAAGCCCGTGAGCCGTCCGGATTTTTCAACATGAGAAAAAATGTCTGTCCCGTGAAACTTTTTGAGCGCTGGCTTGTAGTCGAACAGATCGACCTGTGAGGGTCCACCCGCCTGAAAGAGGTAGATCACACGCTTTGCCTTTGCTTTGTGATGCGCTGTCGGAGCAGAGTCTCCTGCGTCGGCCAGCATGTTGCCTAAAGCCATGGAGCCTAGTCCACCGCCAATGGTCTTCAGCGCCTGGCGCCGGTTCATGCTGAGGATAGCAGATTCGATGAGATCTTTCATAGGAGATTACTTGCGGGTGAGTGATTCACTGAGGTTGAAAATGGCTAGGCAGACATCAGCCAGAGCGGCCACTTCGGCTTTATTGGAATTTGGCTGAGTTGGGTGTTCCCCTACTTTGAGAAAACGATGCGCAGCCTCTGGGTCGTTCTGGTAGGACTCGAGCCTGTCTTGGTGGAGCTGGCTCAATGCGCTTAGCTCAATCGCGTCAGCTTGGCGCGACAGAATGCGGCGGAAGGCTAGTTGAATCGGATCTTTTTTGCCGATAAGCGATTCAGCTAAGACTCGGGATGATTCTAAATAAATAGGGGCGTGCAAGGTGACGAGTGCCTGTAAGGGGGTGTTGGTAGCTATGCGCTCCACGCTACAGACATCACGGCTTGGCGCGTCAAAGGTGGCCATTTCGGGGTGAGGTACAGCCCGCCTCCAGTAGGTATAGAGGCTCTTGCGGTAGAGGTTGTCGCCTGAGCTTTGGGTGTAGGTTTCGGCGTGAGAAGGTGGGGCGTTGAGGTCGTCCCACAACTTAGCTGGCTGGTAAGGCATCACGCTAGGCCCACCAACGGCTTGGGAGATGAGACCACTTGCTGCCAATGCTTGGTCACGGATAAGTTCCGCTGGCAGGCGAAAGCTCGGCCCTCTTGCCAGCAGGCGGTTATCCGGATCCTCGATCTCCTTGCGGAATTTTGAGGACTGACGGTAGGTGTCAGAGAGCACGATCATCCGAATGATATGCTGAAGATCCCAGTCATTGTCACGGAATTCGGCTGCCAACCAATCGAGCAATGCTGGGTGGCTAGGAAGCTCACCTTGTAAACCCAAGTTGTCAGACGACTTCACTATACCGACTCCAAAAAGTTGCTGCCAAAGTCGATTGACTGTGACCCGGGCAAACAGCGGGTTATCATCGGCGCACAACCACTGAGCCAGACCTAGGCGGTTGGCTGCATAGCCATCAAAGCTTGGTAATACCGTCGGGGTACGCGGCTCAACCTTAGCTCCGATTTGATCGAAGAGCCCTTCGAGTAGAATGTGACTGTCCCGCGTCTTCTCCTCCATCACCATGACTAAGACAGGTTTGTCGGATGCTTTGGAGGTTTTGTCAGAATCTGAGAGTGATTGACCAGCAGTTGGAAAATATTCAATAAAGGGAGCGGCCACCTTTTTCTTTCGACCACTTTCCCCCGGAGCTCCAACTTCCGCACTGGTATTGAAAAATGCCGAAAGTGAATAGTAATCCTCCATAGTTAAGGGATCATATTTGTGATCGTGACATCGGGTGCATTCCATTGTTAGCCCGAGAAATAAGGTGCCAAATGTCGTGGTTTTATCGTTGGCATACATCACCCGGTATTCTTCATCGTTGATTCCACCCTCGATGGAATAGCCATGATTGCGGTTGAAACCGGTGGCAATCAATTGGTCCTGGCTTGGATTTTCTAGTAAATCGCCAGCCAGTTGCTGGGTCACGAATTGGTCATAGGGCATGTTCTCCCTGAAGGATTTGATCACCCAATCGCGCCATGGCCACATGGTTCGAGCATTGTCGAACTGGAAGCCATTGCTATCGGCATAACGCGCATTATCGAGCCAAATTGTGGTCATGCGCTCTGCGTAGTCGACGCTGGAGAGCAGACGGTCGACGACCTTTTCATAGGCCTGATCTGAGGAGTCAGCGAGAAAGGCGTCGATCTGAGCCAGAGTGGGAGGCAAGCCTGTGAGGTCTTGAGTAACGCGGCGCAACCAAGCCACTGGCGTTGCTGGAGCAGCTGGTTCCACCGCATTTTTTTTCAAATGAGCATGCACCATCGCATCAATAGGATGTCCATTGTGGCTGGTGAGTGATGGCCCTGAGATGGGCTGAAACGACCAATGACCTTGCCACTTAGCTCCCTCTTTAATCCACTGTCGGAGAAGCTCTTTCTCATTATTATTAAGGCTTAGGTGAGAACTGGGTGGAGGCATCACTAGGTCTTCATCGTCGGAGTTAATCCGTAGTATAAGAGAACTTTCAGCAGGATTGCCCGGCACAATGGCTTGATGCCCATCTAGGTCGACTTGACTACCTTCTTCCGTGTCTAGACGTAAATCAGCTTCCCTAGATTCCTTATCAGGTCCGTGGCAAGCATAGCACTTATCCGATAAAATCGGTCGGATATCACGGTTAAATTCAACGGGTTCAGAGTCCGCATAGGCTCTGATTCCAAAGAGTAATAAAGTGAGTGCTATAATCCGCATAACTGAAATGGATACTCAGAAATCCCACTCATCTTACAGTCTAAAAAAACTAAATTTCACCTCAGTACTCACCCCGATCATCACCTCGACAATCGAGGATTGTGCACAGACTAAAAAGCCTCGTCTCAACAAACTTCTTGATAGAGAAGAAAAATCGCTAAAGTATCAAATGCATCATGAAAAACATTCTAGTCAGCGTGGTTTTGACAACCTTGAGCACCCTGTTGTTAGGAGGATTTGCCGCAGCTTCAGACAAACCAAACATTGTTCTCATCCTTAGTGATGATCAAGCATGGACCGATTATGGGTTTATGGGACATCCCGACATCAAGACGCCAAACCTCGATGCCTTGGCTGACGAGAGTTTGGTGTTTGAGCGTGGTTACGTCGCCTCGCCGCTCTGCCGCCCATCACTCGCTTCTATTATCACCGGCCGCTATCCCTTCGATCACGGCATCACAGGCAATGATGCAGATGGCTACAAGAACCGAGCCGCACTTGACCTGCCATTCCGTGCTAATTTTCATCAGCTCCCCAGCTTTGTCAAACTACTGACCTCTAACGGCTACCTCGCCCACCAGTCAGGAAAATGGTGGGAAGGGTCATTTAAAGACGGAGGCTTCACACACGGCATGACTCATGGCGATCCGAAACGAGGTGGCAGACACGGTGACGCGGGCCTAAAAATCGGCCGGGAAGGCCTGACCCCCGTGACGGATTTTATTGATGAAGCAGTCTCTAAAGATTCTCCCTTCTTGCTCTGGTACGCACCATTTCTCCCACATACTCCGCACAACCCGCCTGCGCGCTTACTCAAAAAATATACCAGCCCAGATCGCGCACCAGATGTGGCTAAATACTACGCCATGTGTGAATGGTTCGATGAGACTTGCGGTGAGCTTCTCGGCTATATCGATGACAAAAAGTTAAAAGAAAACACCATAGTTATATACATCTGTGATAATGGCTGGGTGGCCAGATCCGTCAACGCCAAGGACCCTAACCAGAAACTCTGGAAAGGCTATGCCCAACGCTCCAAGTCATCTCCCTACGAGAACGGAATCCGCACTCCTATCATGGTTAATTGGCCCGGACACATGAAACCTGGCCGGAGTGATGCGCTAGCGCACGGTGTCGATTTATTCCCAACCATCGCCGCCGCAGCGGGCCTCAAAGCACCAGAGAACTTAGCTGGAATCAACCTGCTAGATAAAGCCGCTAGAGACAACAGAAAGATTGTATTTGGCGTCTGCAACTCGACCCACAACATGACTCAGAAAACCACAGAGGATACCACCCAGTACCTTTGGTGTGTCGAGGGAGACTGGAAGCTCTTGCTGCGCTATAACGGCATAGATACCACAAAATATAAAAATCTTCACAGCTGGGATACCGCACCCTTTAGATTATTTAACCTCAAGAATGACCCGCAGGAAAAACTAGACATCTCGTCAGTCCATCCTGAAAAAGTCAAATCTCTACGGAAGAAAATCGAGGCTTGGCACTCTGTTGATTGATATCAGAGAACTCTCGCTATAAAGCCTCTAGCCAAGGATCGCCCCGTCTATCATGACGGGGAGATTACCTGGTTTTAAAGTGGCTTGAGAGCAATCGATCCCTTCTCCTCAATCAGTTCTGGCCCAGCATCTTTGAATTTCAAAAAATGTGCCGTCAGTTTGTGAGCATCTAGGTTTTCAGCAGATTTCCATTCTTCGAGGAGATAGATCGTGCCTGATTCATCCGAGTAAGCATCATACTTGATGCAGCCCACTTCATTGCGGGAGGGCTCTATTAACGACTGCACCAGAGTATCGAGTTCAGTGCTTTTACCCGGCTTTGCTTTAAGCTGTATTAATTTAGTAATCATATTGGAGATGTGAAAAATGCGCCGCTCGGGTCATCGAGTAAAGATCAATCAATTTTTTCAGCATTGGCTGAATACTCGCCATGACCACGATTGGCTGTAGGCCAGCCCACACAGAAACCACTACCTACGAGACAGATAGCGTAGTGTTGGACATCAAGGAAAACGTAGAAGAGGCTTCTAGCCTCTTGATCAGTAAATTAGTCGACTGAGTCAACTTCCAAGGCCAATGTGAGCATCCCCACGATAGCCCTCCATAGACTCACACTTTTTTTTGCGATCCCTTACAGATCAATGGATAGAGTCACCCACTTCAGATGTTTTCTGACTACTATATTGCCATTGGCAAGTGGGCGTTGGTAAATGAGGAACCTTGCAATCTCACCGTCGAACGATTCCTTACCGGGATGTTAGATCGCATCACGTTCCTGACCGACCGACATCCGTGAAGGGTTTGCGTCAGCTTGAATTCTGGATCAGTAGCAGCGTATCAGGGGACAGAACACTAGCTTCCTGTCACTAGTTTGTAAATTTAAAATCCCCACATCCCATGACGTACGTAAAAACCCCGCAAAGCGTAGAACGATGCGGGGGTTTTGAGTTTTGAAAATTGGGATGAGCTAATTAGGCGTCCTTTTTCTTCACAGTTTTTTCGGTCGCTGTGTATCCCTTGGCTTTGAGGGCCTTGATGAGATCAGCGATTTTCACGGAATCCTTCGCGGTGACGACGGCTTCTGCTTTATTTCCGGTTTTTGGACCGCATTTTGCTTTCGAGACTCCTTTGACGCTTGTGAGTGCAGACTGCACTCTTTTTGGACAACCGGATGGTCATTTAAGGCCCGAGACTTCGAGCGTGACGGTTTTTTCGTCAGCGGCGACAGCTTCAGCAGCCTGCGCAACGCCATTCACTGCTGGAGCAGCCATGGCACCAGCGGAGAGAACTGCGAAGGCAGCAATCATGGTGATTTTAGTTTTCATAATCTTAGAATGAGATCGGTGGCAGAATTGCTCCTTAATCTCACCTGCCAGTGAATCAGAAAATTGGAGGTTCGCCTAAATCTTTTTTCACTCCTGCACATGTGAACCTTTTTGCACGATCCATTCAGTACATCGTGGTCAGACAATATGATCCGGACTAGTGATTCGTGTGAATCTTTGGTAGAAAACTAGTTTCATCGTACAGGCCAGCTCACACTACACGGGAGTTTTTGAGCTTCTATCCAGCCAGAGATAAATCCCCTTTTGTACAGAATTATCAGGAAAACCCCTAGCAGTTGACCAGCAAGCAAGCTCACTTAATTTATTGCGTGGAGTGTGAAATAGCTGCGAAGATTGCATCCAACTTTGTGTTTTTTGCGATACCAAGTTGCTTCACTTCACGTTGGTGGCTTGAATTCCACGGTTGCTTTTTCTAATTAATTAGGGAAACTTAAGTTCCTTAATTTACTTATGTCTCGCCACGCCCGAAAATCGACACCCCACCGCCGTTCTCACGGATCAGGTAGACGTGCCCAGCGGCCTAAGCTATGGGAATCCATCCAAGGGGCGAATAAGCGAGCCCACCAACGAGCGAACCAACGCAGCTGGCGACGCAGAGGACTGACCTCAGTACGAGCAGCGATAGCCGATACCTATGAGGACGACTATTCACTGCCAACGGGCCAGCTGCTCCTGCGTTCCTTTTTGGCTCTCTTCCTTCTGCTCCCCAGTGCTATCAGCACTCTAGCTCTGTTCACGATTGCTGAGCACACTGGTAAATCGCACTTCTGGATGGAGCTGCTGCGCTCCCGTCCATTCATCTTCTTTTTCACTGGCTGCTTTCTGATGTGCGGGTGGTTCTACTCTAAATTACTGAGTAATTTCTTCCTCTACCTCTACGTG
>Ga0233404_10000470_pt1 | contig 11087 bp, 7 predicted proteins | sample Na_oxic_2_MG_FD_179861 | JGI IMG/M metagenome (GOLD analysis project Ga0233404, IMG submission 179861) | Seawater microbial communities from Saanich Inlet, British Columbia, Canada - Na_oxic_2_MG | ecosystem: Environmental > Aquatic > Marine > Inlet | place: Canada: British Columbia | collected...
TTGATGAACGTATTAGTTTGGATGACGCACAAGTGATAGTGGTATTGGATAAAATGCTCAAGCAGCGGCGTGATTCCTTCTTGCAGTATGAAAAGGCAAATCGTCAAGATTTAGCCGAAATAGAAGCTTATGAAATTAAGGTGATACAAACATATATGCCTCAGCCTTTGAGCTCCGCTGAACTTACTAACTTGATTGAAGTCGCCATAAAGGAAACCGGAGCAACTTCGATTAAGGGATTAGGTAAAGTAATGGGGTATTTAAAGCCAAAGGTACAAGGGCGCACTGATATGAGGGCACTCAGTGCCAATCTTAAACAACGCTTGGGCAGTTCCTAGTTTCCGGTATTTATAAATAAAAGAAATCCGATTTTTGGCAAAAATCGGATTTCTGGCTGATTTTAACCATACAAAAATTATTTGTTTTCTTCCAAGCAAAAAGTGTTCCGTTCAATATTGCCGTCCGGCAAAGGTCAGGCAAAAGACAGATTTTTTCCCAAGCCTCTAAACCTCTGAGGTTTTCAAAAAAACCAGATATTTATAACTGAAAATGCGTATTTCTCGCAGTTTTATTGACGAGTTAATGAACCGGGTTGACATCGTTGATTTAATTGATAGTTACGTATCACTAAGCAAAACCGGCAGAAATTATACGGCTTGTTGCCCATTCCATACTGAAAAAACGCCCTCTTTTACTGTCAGTCCCGAAAAACAATTCTATTACTGTTTCGGTTGTGGGGCACACGGCAGTGCGATAGGTTTTCTTATAAACTATGCCAACTTAAATTTTTTTGAGGCGGTGCATGAGTTGGCCTCAAGAGTTGGTATCGATGTGGTGTATGAACAAGGCCGGGCGATTGCATCACTTACTGCCTTTGACGATTGGTATGAAATCTTGGAACAAGCCGCCCAGTATTATCGGCAACAATTACGTCAATCCCAAGCTGCTATAAATTACCTTAAACAACGAGGGGTAACCGGGATAATTGCGCGTGATTTTGGTTTAGGTTACGCGCCACCGAATTGGGATAATTTGTTGAAGACTTTGGGTACGAACGCGGATATGCAAGCGCGTTTGCTCAAAACCGGTTTAATTAAACAAAATGACTCAGGGCATCGCTATGATCGCTTTCGTGATCGGGTGATGTTTCCGATTTTAGATCGACGGGGGCGCGTTATTGCCTTTGGGGGACGCAAACTTACTGACAGTGAACACGAGCCTAAATATCTCAATTCCCCGGAAACTTCCTTATTTCAAAAAAGCCGCGAATTATATGGTTGGTACTTAGCCCGTAAAGTACGTCCTCTGAAAAAGATAATTGTTGTCGAAGGTTATATGGATGTAATTGGATTAGTGCAATATGGCATACCAAATGCAGTTGCAACTTTGGGTACCGCGACGACTCGTGAACATTTAATCCACTTATTTCGCAACCTCGAAGAAATAATTTTTTGTTTTGATGGTGATACAGCCGGCCAAAAAGCCGCTTGGCGAGCCTTACAAACGGTATTGCCTTTACTTGAAGATGGGCGGCAAGTCAGTTTTATTTTTTTAAGCAGGGGAGATGATCCAGATAATGTGGTACGTCGGGAAGGTGCCATCGGCTTTAATACTCGCTTAACGGGGGCACAACCACTGTCAAATTTTTTGTTTGATACCTTAACCCAACAAGTTGACATAAATAATATTGATGGGCAGGCGCGTTTAGTGGAATTGGCAAAACCATTATTAAAGCAACTGCGGGGAAAGGCTTATCGTGATTTGATGTTGCAAAAATTAGGTGATTTAAGCCATATCGATCCGGCAAAGTTGGCTATACTTATACAAGGAGGTGCAATTCCCAAACCGAAGATTCCAAAAAAACCGATTTCGGTTGAAAGTATGAGAGAGCTGTCTTTAGAGCATCAAGCAATTGTCTATTTACTCCATAAACCTATTTTATCTCAATCGGTTGACTATCCTAATAAAAAATTATCCTTTTTAAATCAACAAAATATAAAACTACTGTTAAGCCTCATTGAATTTACCAGAAAAAAACCTCAATTAACACTGGGGGCGATTTGCGAACACTATCGAGGGACAGAATCTGAACAAACCATCAATCAGTTAGCCACACAAAAACCACTGTTCACAGAAACCAATATCAAGATAGAAGAGGAATTTAGCGGTGTAATTAACCAGTTGTATAAAAAAAGTGACTCTCCACGCTACCAATATTTAACCAAAAAAATGCCTAATTTAACTGCCGAAGAAAAACAAGAGTTGAAATCTTTAACATCGTGGTAAAAATCTCCATTAATCAGTAAGGAACGTGCATGAAACAACGGAGGCAAACGTAAGGGCAACCAAATCGGTATGCCCTGACAATACGTGATGATTTGTGGGGCACGCCGATTTGGTTGCCTAATTATTTCATGCACATTCCTAAACATTTCTCATTGAATCGTCATCAATCAACTGCGATACAATTGATAACTTATAACTGATAACCGATAACTTATAATTTATAATGAATCAAGAGCAACAAAAATCTCAATTGAAGTCACTCATTGCTAGGGGCAAAGAACAGGGTTTTTTGACCTACCACGAAGTCAATGATCACTTACCTGATGATATTGTTGATCCGGAGCAAGTTGAGGGTATCATCAATATGATTAATGACATGGGGATTGCAGTGCATGAATTTGCCCCCAATGCTGATACTTTGTTGATTTCCGATGCCCCCGTTGCTGACGAAGATGCTGCCGAGGAAGCCGCTGCGGCACTAGCTAATGTTGACGGTGAATTTGGGCGTACTACGGATCCGGTGCGTATGTATATGCGCGAAATGGGCACGGTGGATTTGTTGACACGAGAGGGTGAAATCAAAATTGCAAAACGGATCGAAGAAGGCTTAAGCCAAGCCCTATCTGCACTTGCAACTCATCCGGATCTTATTGCGGAGTTCTTAAAATACTATCGGAAAGTTGAAATAGGGGAACTCAAAATTTCAGATGTTGTTAGTGGTTTTACTGATTACGTAAGTTCATTTCATGCGTCTGACGTTACTAATCATGTTAAAAATATTGACTGTCGTGACAATAGAACAATTGCGGGTAACGTAAGTGAAGAGGAGGCTACGTCTCTGCTTGAAGACAATTCATTGGATATGGAAGATGTCCATAATCGCTTTATTCATTTACGCAAAGTACACACTCGTTTGATGCAGGCAGAGGCAACGCATGGCACTCAATCGGCTGAATATTTGCAATTGCGTAAGGAAGTAGCTGACTGTTTTTTGCAATTTAAGTTGGTACCCAAGGTAATAGATTATTTAACTGGCAAATTACGTAATACTGTTGCCTCAATCCGTGAGCAAGAACGCCTCATTCGAGATATTTGTGTCAACAAAGTTGGTATGAATAAAAAGGAGTTTATTTCCTCTTTTAAACATCATGCTACTAATCCACACTGGGTGGTTTTGTTGTTAAATACTGGTAAACCTTATGTTACGGCATTAGAACAATATCAAGAAGAATTAATGCGGGCGCAAGATAAATTGATTTATTTAGAAAGACAATGTCGCTTGAAAATTGTGGAAATAAAGGAAATTAACCGGCGCATGTCGATAGGTGAAGCCAAGGCACGGCGTGCAAAAAAGGAAATGATTGAGGCAAATTTGCGTTTGGTCATTTCAATTGCTAAAAAATACACTAACCGTGGTTTGCAATTTCTTGATTTAATTCAAGAAGGTAATATAGGTTTAATGAAGGCGGTGGACAAGTTTGAATATCGGCGTGGTTATAAGTTTTCCACTTATGCAACATGGTGGATTCGTCAAGCAATTACGCGCTCAATTGCGGATCAAGCTCGCACTATTCGCATTCCGGTTCACATGATTGAGACGATTAATAAACTTAATCGAGTTTCACGCAAAATTTTACAGGAAAGAGGTCGTGATCCAACCCCAGATGAGTTAGCTATGCAAATGGAAATGCCGGAAGAAAAAATACGGAAGGTAATGAGGATTGCTAAAGAGCCTATATCTATGGAAACGCCGATTGGGGATGATGAAGATTCACATTTAGGTGATTTTATTGAAGACACCAGTATTCTGGCTCCGGTGGAAGCGGCGACATTTGAAGGTTTGCGGCGGGCAACACAGGATTTGCTCCATAGCTTGACTCAACGTGAGGCAAAAGTTTTACGTATGCGTTTTGGCATAGATATGAACACTGACCATACTTTAGAAGAAGTGGGCAAACAATTTGATGTCACCCGTGAGCGCATTCGTCAGATTGAGGCAAAGGCTTTGCGTAAATTACGTCATCCTACCCGTTCTGAGCAGTTGCGTAGTTTTGTCGAATAAGTGAATTGAGTACTTTGATTTTTTTTAAAACCACGAATTTCTACATTGTTGTGACATTCTGAGCCTTTGGCAAAATGTTGGGGGCAACCAAACTTGCTCTGCCCCTACATGCCAATTTTCTAGAGTCTCCCTGCTGTTTGGTGTTTGTAACCCCGTCCGAAATGAAATGTTTCTTCCCATTTGAAATGTGTCTTTCCCTTTTAACCTATTCCCTGCTGTTTGGTGTTTGTAACCCCGTCCGAAATGTTTCTTTCCCCTTTAACCTATTAAGTGTGATACGAGTCCATCAGCCAGTTTTGGCTCAAACCAAGTGGACTTGGGAGGCATAAATTGTTTGGCATCAGCAACAGCCATTAAGGCTGACATGCTAGTTGGATAAAGAGCAAAGGCTACCGCCATTTCCCCACTATTAACCCGTTTTTCTAACTCAGATAACCCACGAATTCCCCCCACAAAATCAATACGTTTATCACGGCGAAGATCGCTAATACCTAATATCGGGGCTAACATAAGTTCGGTTAATAAACTGACATCAAGACTTGCTACCGGATCATTTGTGGGAATTTTGCTAGGATGGATTTTTAATTGATACCATTGTCCATTGACAAACATGCCAAACTCGCCACTGTGTTGTGGTTTAACGGCTTTATCACTTGGTTTAACCTCAAAACTTCTGCTAACACGAGCCAAAAATTCTGAATTTGTAAGTCCGTTTAAATCTTGGACAACTCGATTATAATCAAGAATTTGCATCTGATTGTCCGGAAAAATTACGCTGAGAAAATAGTTGTAGGGCGCATTAGGGGTATGTTGAGGATTATTGACGCGCCGCTGTTCGGCTACTCGTGAGGCCGCCGCAGAACGGTGGTGCCCATCAGCAATATAAAGACAGTCCATGCTATCAAATGTGGTAGTTATGGTGTCAATATGAGCCGGATTATCTACTACCCAAAGAGTATGAATAACGCCATCATCCGCAGTCAAATTAACAGCCGGCGGTTGTGCGGTGAGTGTTTTGACTAAAGCATCTATAACTGGATGATATTTATAAGTTAAAAAAACTGGCCCGGTTTGGGCGTTAAGCGCATCAATTTGATGCACCCGATCATCTTCTTTTTCCGGGCGTGTCAACTCGTGTTTACGAATACGATTACTGTTATAATCAGCCGTGTTGGCAACCGCTACCAAACCAATTTGCTGATGGTTTCCCATAGTCAAACTATATAAATAATAGTAAGATTGGGAATCTTGCTTGAGAATGCCAGCCTCTAACATCCGTTGTAAATTTTCACAGCCGCAAGCATAAACAGCCTCGCTATAAGGGGAAGTCGAAGGTGGCAAATCAATTTCTGGTTTAGAAATATGCAGAAAACTCCAAGGGTGCCCCGATACTCGTTGACGGGCTTCAGAACTATTAAGTACATCATAAGGTGGTGCAATAACCTCAGCAACATGTTTGGGCAAAGGACGTAAACCTGCAAAGGGACGAATTAATGGCATGAAAAAATTCCTTACGTTATTTCGATACTCTCACAAATAGCAAATGGCAAATTAAACAAAATAGATTGAGAGAATGGGTAATAAAATTTTTGAACAAAAACTGATTTTTTGGATTGACAGGATTTATTTTGACGTGACTTTAAGTCTCAGATTATCATTGTCGGGCAAGATTTTCGATACTGTGTTTAAAATCCTCTGAACTTAAAAATCCGTTTAATCCGGTTCAAAACCCTTTGGTTACAATAATTTATTGGATACTTGAAACATGTTTAAACACCAATTAAAAAAAATATCGGATCCATACTTTGATGGCAAGATAAAATTTACGGCAAATTCTCGCTCAAATAGTATGGTGATAGTTAGCCTATTTGTTGTCTGTTTAATGGGTGGCACAATTTATTATTATTTCCCTAATATCAGTCAATTTGTGGAACAGTTTAGCCACACAATCGGTACTGATACCCCCCCCCAAATTAGCCACACAACAGATATTGATATTCCTCCAAGTGTAACAGAGGTAACGCTCCCACCCACCCATGACGATGTTACACACCCCGCCCCAAGTAGTTCTGGAACAATGCCAAGCATAATGGCAGCACCCCCAAAGGGAAAAATACCGGAGTCTGCCGAAACTGTAGCACACCCAAGTGTTAAAAAAATACCGGAGTCTGCCGAAACTGTAGCACTCCCGGGCGTTAAAAAAATACCTGAATTTGCCGAAACTGCGAAGCCCGTGGCACAATCGGTTGCAGCCCCATCTGCTAAGCCGGTTTCTCAGAAATCTATCCCAACTTCATCTGACAGCGTTGAACAAATACTCGCCAAAGCAAAAAGGCAGATTGCAAGAACCCGGTTAACATCACCCAAAGGCGACAACGCTTATGAAACTTACCAAACCTTGTTAAAAGTAGCCCCGCAAAAAGCACAGCCGTTGTTGGATGATATCGTGGCTTGGTATTTCAAGCAAGGCAAAAAGTATATCAACAGAAATAGGTTCATTTTACCTAAAAAGCGTAATGCTTATGCAGTATATCAACAAATTCGTCAGATAGCTCCCCAACATCCAAGTACCCAAACACTTTTTAGCGAAATTTTTGACGCACTTAACCGGCAGGCTAAACAACAACTCCAACAAGAAAGATTCACAACACCAAAAGGTAATAATGCTTATGCGACTTATCAGGAAATGCTTGCCATTGCGCCGGACAATAAGAATACCCAAGGCTTACTAGATACACTTACTAATCAATTGTTTGCTCGTGCTAAACAACAATTGGCAAATCAGAGATACACTACTCCAAAAGATGACAATGCTGTTGACACGTTCCAACAAATTCTAAAAATTTCCCCAGATAACGTTGAAGCACAAGACAATATAGATAAAATCGTTAAAAGATATTATAGGTTGGCAATTACTAAATACCGGCAGGCTCGTTATAAAGGCAGTATGACTTGGATTAAAAGAGGCTTATTGGTAGCACCGGATGACCCGCAATTAAATGACTTGAAACAAAAGGTTATGGAAAGATTATAGATTTTCAATCAGACCTGTCAGGTTTTTAAAACCTGACAGGTCTTTAGGCCACGTTAATTGGCAAACAAAAATTCATTTTTCACATTTTTCATTTTGACAAATACCCTCATTTTACAAGTAGCAATCCCCAAACCCTTGTATGGTCATTTTGATTACCTGCCGCCAGTGGGAATAGAAGTAAGCCAATTGCACCCGGGAATCCGTTTATGGGTACCGTTTGGAAATCGTAAGGTTGTAGGAATGTTATTGGCTATCGCTGATAATACCGAGGTTCCGGCTAATAAACTCAAAGCAGTAGAGACAATCCTTGACTCAACCCCAGTGTTGCCAGAAGATAGCTTCAACCTATTACAATGGGCGGCTCGTTATTATCATCATCCCATTGGGGAAGTCGTTTCAACTGCTTTACCAAAACTTTTGAATAAGGGTGAATCCGTTCACATTCAAACACCACCTAATAGCAATTGGGTAGTCACCGCCTTGGGAAAACAAATTCAGCCAGATAACTTACCTAAAAAACAACAACGTCAAGCTTTCCTGCTGTCGTTATTGCAACAAAATTCGCAAGGATTGGGTGAAAATGAGTTAGCGATTGAATTGAGTAAGCCGCTTCCAACATTACGTGCTTTACAAAAAAGAAATTGGATAACTCATCAAACACTTGTACCGGCACCTCCAGTCGATGCACCATTACAACTCAACGTCGCTCAAACACAAGTAGTCGATCAAGTTTGTAGTAACCTTCAGCAATTTTATCCCGGTTTACTTGATGGTGTAACTGGAAGTGGTAAAACCGAAGTTTATCTACAAATTATTCAAAAAGTCCTCGAACAAAATCGTCAAGCACTGATTTTGGTACCAGAAATAAATCTTACTCCGCAAATGCTGAATCGTTTTCGCCAACGCTTTGCGGTACCGATTGCGCTATTACATTCCAAACTCAATGATAAAGAACGTCTTCATACTTGGTTATTAGCCCGTGATGGAACGGCTCCCATTGTGATAGGAACCCGCTCGGCAATATGGACACCTTTGGCACGCCCGGGAATTTTTATTGTTGACGAAGAACACGATTCATCCTATAAACAACATGACCATTTTCGCTATTCTGTTCGTGATATTGCCGTTGTACGAGCGCAACGTGCTAAAGTTCCAGTTTTACTGGGCAGTGCGACACCATCGTTAGATAGTATCCACAATACACAAGCTAAACTTTATAAACATTTCGTTTTACCGGAAAGGGCTGGTGCTGCTGTGCATCCGAGTTTTAATATCGTTGATATGCGTCGGCAACCTCATCATGATAGTTTATCGCAACAGTTAAAAACCGCCATTAACCAACGTTTGGCAGTACAACAACAAGCATTATTATTTATCAATCGGCGTGGTTATGCTCCAATTTTGATGTGTTACAACTGCGGTTGGGTAGCTAATTGTCAACATTGTGATGCCCGTCTCATTTATCACGAATCTAGCCAAAATTTGCGCTGTCATCATTGTGGTGACTTTCGTCCTCGTGATCCAAAATGTCCAAAGTGTCAACATCCGAAACTATATTTATTAGGGCAAGGTACGGAACGGGTTGAAGAGCATCTGCATAAACAGTTTCCGAGTGCCAGAATTTTACGCATTGATAGTGACACCACTCGTCGCAAACACGCTATGGATAACTTATTAAAAGACATTCATGGCGGTGAGGTTGATATTTTAGTTGGTACCCAAATGTTGGCAAAAGGTCATCATTTTCCTAAAGTCACATTGGTAGGAGTTATCAATATTGACGGCGGTTTATATGGGATGGACTTTCGTGATACTGAACGTATGGCACAATTATTAGTGCAAGTGGCTGGACGTGCCGGGCGTGCTGATGATCCGGGCGAAGTCATTATTCAAACCTTTCACCCTAATCACCCTCTATTAGCACGTTTAATTCGTGAAGGTTATGCTTCATTTGCCCAAGCTGCTTTAGAGGAACGCAAAGCTGCCGGATTTCCACCTTTCAGTCGCTTAGCCTTGTTACGTGCTGAAGCAACTGAGAGCCAACCGGCTATGGATTTTCTCACTAAAGCCAAACAACGGGCTCAATCATTAAATAATAATGGCGTTCAATTATGGGGGCCGGCTGCGGCTCCGATGGAGAAACGAGCCGGTTGGTATCGCGCTCAGTTATTATTAAACGCTCAGCAACGCAATGTTTTACAACATTTATTATCTCAATGGTTGCCTACACTTCAACCCTTAGCCGGTAAAAAAGTGCGTTGGTCATTAGATGTTGATCCACAGAATTTGTATTAGCGTACAATAGTGATTGGAACAATTTTTGCATAAAGCATGATTAACCTATTGTTATTTAATATTTTTTAAAGCGTCAAAGAAATCCGATTTTTTGAAAAAATCGGATTTCTGGCGGAGTTTTAATAAATCCGCTCAATCCTTTAATCTTGTTCAAATCATAGTCATCAGATAATCATTAAATCATAGTTTTCATGGTGAAAAATTTTTCAGTACCCCAAATTTACCATTTGCCAACAATTTTTTAAGTCTCCTTTCACGCCGACTTCGCCAAAGGCGAGTGACTTGGACACGCCACAGAAAACTAACGAGCAAATAACCAGTTAAGGCACTGAAGGTTCCAAGTACAAAAGAGCCTAATAACAGAGGCTGTAAAAAATGTCCCAAAGTATAGAGCAACCATTCTGGCGAGAAGCTAAATTCAGTTTCCACAGTTGGCATACCCAACAAAAAAGCCCCTAACAAATAGGCAAAATAAAGTAATGGTGGAATGGTGATTGGATTAGTTACCCATACCAAGCTGACGGATATTGGTAAATTTACGCGAAACCAAATGGCGATTGCAGCCGCTAATAACATTTGCATTGGTATTGGTACAAAAGCCATGAATAAGCCTACAGCCGTACCTCCGGCTAATGAACGTCTGTTCAAATGCCACAAATTTGGATCATGAAGAAGCTCTCCTAAAAACTGGAGTTTTGGATTAGATTTAAATTTAGAGGCATGTGGTAATGATTGCTTAAAAAATTTTTTCATAATATCTTATCCATAGTATTCCAAATAAAATTTAGTCAATGCGTTCTAGCACACTGGCATTTTTCTTCGGCGTTCTTGTTTGCCAAACGCTTTCATCCATACCTGAAATACCTTGGGTTGTCCTATTTATTTTCCCCCTAATATTTTTAATTTGGAAATTACCACGTTATCGCCTAGTATTTACGTTTGCACTGGGCATAGTGTGGACGACATGGCATATCAGCACGATACTATCACAAAAATTACCTTTCGTCCTTGAAGGAAAAGATATTACGATTACTGGGGTAATTATTGGATTGCCAAAACAAAAGTTATCCAAACCCAACGTTTCTCACTGGCAATTTGAATTTGCCCCTAAACCGTTTCCAGAATGGCCCAACCCCGGTTACCTGCGTTTAAATTGGTATGATGAGCCCCCACAACCATTACGTCCCGGTCAACAATGGCGATTAACGGTACGCTTGAAACGGGCGCGTGGAATGCTTAATCCCGGTGTTTTTGATTACGAAAGGTGGCTATTTCAACATCATATACGAGCAACCGGTTATATACGTCCAAATGGCTCCCAACGCCTCTTGGGTGAGCCGTCATTATTTAATATAGATAATCTGCGTTACCATTTAGCCGAAACAATTAAGCAAAAATTAGACAACCATC
>Ga0233404_10000471_pt1 | contig 11071 bp, 13 predicted proteins | sample Na_oxic_2_MG_FD_179861 | JGI IMG/M metagenome (GOLD analysis project Ga0233404, IMG submission 179861) | Seawater microbial communities from Saanich Inlet, British Columbia, Canada - Na_oxic_2_MG | ecosystem: Environmental > Aquatic > Marine > Inlet | place: Canada: British Columbia | collected...
TGCCTCGCGCCTTGAATCGCTTATCACCGAGAGCTTAAAAAGCTATAGTATTTATGTATTAGTGCCCGATGTCGAGGCGCGAGGCATGAGGACGGGTGATGTCATTGATGGTGTCAAGCCCGTTGATTATGCTGGTTTTGTCGATTTAGCCGCGGATAATACAGTACAAGCGTGGTTATAATTTTTATTTTTTATGTAGGGGCAATCCCTTGTGGTTGTCCTTTGGTTTAAAAAACGGGTTTGTTGGAAAATTTTTGATTCCAAACAACAGTTTGGACAGTGTTTTTGTTCACAATAAAATGAGGATAATACATAATGGCAATTGATGTCAATGGTAAAACCGTCGATCTTGACGAAGAAGGTTATTTAACTGATCTGAAGGATTGGAATGAAGATGTGGCTAAAGTGTTAGCCAGTCAAGATGAGATTGAACTGACTGAAAGTCATTGGGAAGTCGTTAAGTTCCTACGTGACTACTATGACGAGTATCAAATTGCTCCAGCCGTTCGTGTGCTGACTAAGGCGATTGGTAAAAAATTGGGTAAAGACAAGGGTAACAGCAAGTATCTATATGAATTGTTCCCTTATGGTCCTGCTAAACAAGCTTGCCGTTTTGCAGGTTTACCAAAGCCAACGGGCTGTATCTAAAAATTAACCACTCTTTCTCTTTCCCATTTTTGATCTTTATTAAAGATGGGAGGGGGTAATAAGGAAGCACTTATGGGATTTTGGACTACGTTTTATGCGCTGTCATTTTATGTAGCAACCTTGATTTTAATATTAGGGGTGGGCTATAAAATATATCAATACACGAAAACGCCTGCCCCTTTGAAAATACCCACAACACCTGCCCCCTTAAGCACCGGTGGTGTTGTTATTCGTATGCTCTTGGAAGTTATACTATTTAAAAGCCTATTTCGTTCCAACAAGTGGATTTGGCTTTTTGCAATGATATTTCATGGTGCCTTATGGGTAATTTTGCTCAGGCATTTGCGCTATTTTATTGATCCACAGTGGGTTATTTATCCCATTTGGGAATTGGTGGAATTAATCCAACCCTTTGGTAAGTATGGTAGCTTTGCTATGCTGTTTGGATTGCTTGGGTTATTAGTACGTCGCCTGTTTGTAGAACGGATTCGTTATATTAGCAGTGCCTCGGATTACTTAATGCTCGTCTTATTGTTAGTGATTGGTATTAGTGGAGTATTGATGAGCTTTGTCACGCGCACAGATATTGTACAGTTTAAAGCGTTCATGTTGAGTGTCGTTAGTTTTCAATGGCAAAACTTTGAACTATCTGCATATCAAATGCCCACTGATAGTATGTTATTGGTGCATCTCGCTGCAGTCATACTATTAATGATTGTATTTCCGTTTAGTAAATTACTCCACGCGCCAGGTGTCTTTTTTAGCCCAGGTCGCAATCAAGTGGATAATGCACGGGAAAAACGCCATGTTGCCCCCTGGGCGATTAAACAATTTGAAGCACCGCAAACGTAAAGGTTGGGTTATATGGCTAAAGCAAAGTTTGAAACGCCCGAATTTAGACCCTATCCGGTTATACCTGTCATAAAACCGGGTGTGATGAAGGATAGTCGCTCTTTTGTGTCGAAACCTGGGATGCAAGAATCGTTGGGTTATCCTGGTGAATTGGTTGATAATTGGCAGGAAGTTGCCATTAAGAAGTTAGGTGAATTATTAACCAAGTATCGCTCCTTGCGTGTTTACCTGGATACTTGTGTCAAGTGTGGCTCATGTACAGATAAATGCCACTATTTTATAGGAACGAATGATCCTAAAAATATGCCTGTTGGACGGCAAGATTTATTGCGGCAAGTCTATCGTCGTTATTTTACCTTAGCAGGTAAATTATTTCCAAAATTAGTCGGCGCAAAGGATTTGACTAGAGACATGCTTGATGATTGGTATAACTACTTTCATCAATGTTCACAATGTCGCCGCTGTTCAGTCTATTGCCCCTATGGAATAGATACAGCTGAAATATCTATGGCTGGTCGCGAAATATTAGATGCGGTAGGTTATGGGCAAAAATACTGTAATGAAATTATTGAGAAAGTCTTTAAAATTGGTAATAATTTAGGATTACCTGGACCCGCTATTCGCAATACCTTAGAAGGCTTAGAAGAAGATATTAAGGATGAAACCGGAGTCGATGTACGCTTGCCCTTGGATGAAGAAGGCGCAGAAGTGCTATTTGTGCCACCCTCCGCTGATTTTTTTGTCGAACCCCATGTTGATGGTTTAATTGGGTATGGAAAAGTTTTCCATCAATCCGGCATCTCTTGGACAATGAGTTCTCATGCATCTGAAGCCGGTAATTTTGGCATGTTTATTGGCAGTTATGAAAACATGCGCCGAGTATCAATGCGTATCCGTGAGGCTGCGCTTGATCTAAAAGTAAAGCGTATCGTTTTTGGTGAATGTGGACATGCTTGGCGTGTGGCTTATGCTTTCTTGAATACGTTGGCAGGACCATTTGACTTTCTTGATCAGCGTTATCCTATACCGCAGCATATCTGTGAATTTACTTATGATCTGATTCAAAAGGGCGCATTAAAACTGGATAAATCCGCCAATGATCATCGCAGAGTGACTTACCATGATTCTTGTAATGTGGCACGGGCAACTCGCATGGGTAACATGCCCGGCGGACAGTTTGTGATCCCCCGCGAAGTGATCAAGGCTTGTTGTAACCATTTTTACGATATGCCGTCTGACACCATTTATGATGAAACCTATTGTTGTGGTGGCGGTGGTGGTTTATTGACTGATGAGTTGATGGAAGTACGTGTGAAAGGGGCATTGCCGCGTATGGAAGCCCTAAAACAAGTTACTGATGATCATCAAGTGACTCACATGGCAACCATTTGTGCTATTTGCAAAAGTCAATTTACCAAGGTTGTGCCTTATTATGGTTTTGATATGGATCAAATCATCAGCGTCCATCAACTGGTTGGTGATGCGATTGTATTAGGTAATGAGATATAGCAATTGTGAAACTTCGTTACCGAAGTAATTGCGAATGGTTAACGGCGGATAACGGGCGGTATGTCGTCTATACCAACTATACCCGCTATATCGGTTGTCTGTGCGGATGTTTGCCCTACTGGGTATATCAATATGGGCTTAGGTGAATAATTTAGGTTTGAATCAGGATTGACTGGTTCTTCGGGGAAAGAGCGAAGCAAGATCAAATTCTGATTCAAACCATTGAGCATAGAGAGATGTATTTCGATATGAAAGCACGTTATTTAAGCATTTTAGGAAAGCTGATGTTAGGGCTGCTGTTGAGCTTAACTGTCAGTGCCGCTGAACCGGTAACAAGCGGGAGTGTAACCATACCTAACCCGCCTAAGGCTAAAACAAACTTTTCTGCCGAGCAGCCCTGTGTTGAGCCAATTGATGTGATGCGTCGTGGTCATGGTTTATTTCTTAAACACTATCGTCATGATACGGTGCGCTATGGGATACGGACTTTAAATTACAGTTTAGTTACCTGTATTAATTGTCATGTGACTCCCGATGAGCATGACAATTATCCAGATGTCAAAAATGGAACAGAACATTTTTGTCGTAGTTGTCATAGCTACGCGGCGGTGACTATTGATTGTTTTCAATGTCATGCCAGTCATCCTGATGAGGAAATATCGTCTTTTGATAGGGTCAATGAGGTCAGCTCGATAAAATTGGATTCATTAGGCACCCCCTAACACATCATCCTAATTTTTCCATTCAGTTCAGTTATCAGTGGGTTGTGATAAAATTTAACCCAATTTTTGTGTGGCCAAAACATTATTCTTAATATTGAACGTACCCAATATTTGTGAAAATGGTGTGCAAGAAATACTATTTTAAAAATAGTATTTTGGACATTTTATAGACGTTCAGATAAATAATTTCACACTGCGAACACACAGCTTCGCCTCTACGTGAAGTATTTCATTAACGGGGCAGACCACCGCGACGACTGTCCTTTGTGAATTTATTTATCTGAACATCTATATATTCATTCATGAAACTGATTTTCACGCACAGTATAACCAATTATAGTTTAAAAGCAAATTTTCTGAATGGCAAAGAAACTGATAACTGATAACTGATAACTGATAACTGTTGGATAAAATAATGTCATTTGAAGAAAAGGTTGAACGGTTTGCTCGACAAATTGTTAGGCATCATGGTTTTCGTTTGAACGAGGGTTTTGCTTGCCTTGTCCCGGATACAAAGTCGTATGCTCCTAATGAGGGGCTGTTTTTATGGGCTTTTTCAGTTAGGCGTAAGCGGTTTGAAACAAGACTCGAAAAGTTCCATCTCGCCCCGAGAATCAAGCGAATGGCAAACATGCTTGGCTTGCCAGAAGAAGAATATTCAAAACTGTATGCCTCAATTGAGTCTTACATGGAATCTCTCAAAGACATTGGTTTTTCAGACATTGGTAAAGGGGTTGACTTATTTTGTAAAGGAAAGATGTATAACCTTCAAGCCGATGCTAAATTGTTTGAGAATAACTTGGAAGATCTCAAGAAATTGGAAGAACTAACGATCAAAAATCCAATTGTCGATTTTGCAGAAGCTTATGGCTATTTTGAAGTGAAAAATAAAAGGACGTTGGTGTGGGATGAGATATTTGGGACTAAAGCAATCAAAACTGCTGGAATGCATAAAAAATCCTCGCCTAAATCACGCTTGTTTACCACAACACAGCTTTCTGATAAACTCAAAAGACTTGCCAGGCAAAAGCCAGTTTCGATGCCAGATTGGGAGAAAAAACAGGCGGTTTGGGCCAAGCAAATCAAGGAAGTTTATAGGAAGATTGAAACATGGTTGTCTGAACATGTCAAGAGCGGTTATATAACTCTTAGCACTCACAAAGTTAAGCTATCTGATTCAATGGGTGACAATGATTATGAAGTGATGTCACTGGAGTTGGATATTGTTGGAGAACATCAGTTTGTCCTTCAACCGATTGAAATGAATATACTGGGTGCTGTGGGTCGAGTGGATTTACAGCATCGCGGTGATAACGCCCACAATGCCATGTTATTACTTGTCGATAAGGGTAAAAACCAGTTTGAGTGGACATTATGGAAGAATCTCAATGAAGAGCGGCTGCCGCTTAATAAGGAAACGCTTGAGGCGTTATTGAATCAATGGGTTGGGGACTGACATCAAGTTAAAATGGCGTTCATCGGTAGCTAAGTTCTTTGGCATCATTTCTTTAAAAGAAATTTTTTGAAAAATAGTATTTCTAACAGGAATTTAAAAAAGAAATACGATTGTTTGGAAAATTCGTTTTGCTAAGGAACTTAAGCTATCAAGGAACCGGGGAAAATATTGTATATGAACGAAGAATTTTCACCTACTCAAAATCGCCGTGACTTTCTTAAAAGCACAGCCGTTGTTGCAGGCATGACAGTTGCTCCTGGTGTGCTATTATATACGGGTTCGATGGCTTACCATATTGAGGGTGCTGTTACATCGGAGCGGCGTTGGGGAATGCTCATTGACACGACTAAATGTACTTCAGGGTGCGATGCGTGTGTCAATGCTTGCATAAAAGAACATGGACTGACTGAAAAGGTCAGTGCTGACATTAAACCACAGTGGATACGCAAAGTGGGTTTGCGCGATAAGCAAACCGGTAAGGAACATTCTTTGCCCATGATGTGTCAACATTGTGAAAAACCACCTTGCGTCGATGTTTGTCCAACGGGGGCTTCATTTAAACGTGCTGATGGTATTGTTTTGGTAGATAGACATATTTGTATTGGTTGTCGTTATTGTATGATGGCTTGTCCTTATAAAGCACGATCTTTTGTTCATGAAACTTTGGAAAATCAAAAAAACCATTCTCCGCGTGGGAAGGGAACTGTCGAGGCGTGTAATTTATGTGTCTATCGGGTCGATAAGAGACTTAAACCTGCTTGTGTGGAAGCTTGCGAAAAGGACGGGCAGAAATCGATGCTGTTTGGAGACCTGAACGATCCCAATAGTGAGATTCACAAGAAGTTGAAAGAAATCAGTAGTAGCGCATTGCGAGCTGATATGCGACTGAATCCGGGCATACGTTATCAAGGACTATAAACTATGAAGAAAGTGAATTTTTGCGTTATTGAAGGTAAAAGTGCTGGTTTTTACGGTGGAATAGTCATCTCAACGATCCTGATTTTATTGGGCTTATTTGCCGCTTATAATATGGAGCATCATGGACATATTATCACCGGTATGAATAATCAAATTGTGTGGGGGATGCCACATATTTTTGCGATTTTTTTGATTTTGGCAGCATCGGGTGTTTTGAATGTGGCTTCAATCAGTTCTGTTTTTCGCAAAGTCTTTTATCATCCCTTGGCACGTTTGTCGGCTTTACTGGCTATCACTTTGCTGCTTGGTGGATTGAGTGTTTTAGTGTTGGATTTAGGTCGTCCAGATCGTATTGTGGTTGCCATGACTTCTTACAATTTTAAGTCCATTTTTGCTTGGAATATTTTCTTATATAATGGATTTTTGGTGGTGTGTGCCATCTATTTGTGGTTTATGATGGAACGGCGTATGCAGCGTTATTATCCTACCGTTGGGTTGATTGCATTTATCTGGCGTTTGATATTGACAACCGGTACTGGCTCCATTTTTGGTTTTTTGGTGGCTCGTGAGGCTTATCATACCGCCGTTATGGCTCCCTTATTTATTGCTCTATCTTTGGCTTTGGGATTGGCGGTTTTTTTAATCGTGTTGTTCATTGACGATTGTTCAGAGAAACAATGTTCATTGGGTGAAGGCGTATTGCATCGACCAAAAACCCTGTTAGGGGTATTTATTGGTGCGGTGTTTTATTTTGTGCTGGTTTATCATCTCACTCATCTTTATTTCACTGGTCGCAATGGGGTGGAATACTTTATTTTAGCGGGTAGTGGTGTTTATACAGTACTGTTTTGGGGTGGCTATTTCTTTTTGGGGACTATATTGCCGTTGTTATTACTTTACCATGAAAGATTTACTCATAGCCATGTCAGTATTGCAGCCGCGTCTTTGTTGACACTTCTAGGTGGATTTGCCTTATTGTATGTGATTATCATTGGTGGACAAGCTTATCCATTAGAAATTTTTCCAGGTATGGAAGTGATCAGTTCTAGCTTTTTTGATCAGGCTAAAATACATCCTTATATCCCTAGTGTTTGGGAAATTATGTTAGGGATAAGTGGTCTTGCTATTTCGGCACTTTTGACGGTATTAGCTTTAAAGATATTACCTTTTATGCCTAGTAGTTTAGCTGATAGTGAAATTGAAGAGACTTTTAGGTGTTAATTGTTAATTGTTAATTGTTAATTGTTAATTATGGGTATTGGGGCAGCCATAAAGGATTGCCCCTACCAATTCAAGTAGGGCAATCCTTTGTGGTTGCCCTTTTTCTTGGGCAGAAATACCATTTTTTCAAAAAATGCTATTTCTTTCGTGCTTCAAAAAACAGTCTAAAATACTATTTTTTTGAAAAACTATACGCGAAGCCGTATAAAATATAAAAAATGTCTTTTTTTATAAGAAGTAATTAGCGCTCTTCATTTTCCGGTAGTCATGCACAAAGTAGTGGTGTATAATATGAGGCAAATTTTACGAAAAAGGAAATAGCAATGAATTGTCCAACTTGTCAGAAAATATCATAAAAAATGGTAGTATTCACAATGGAAAGCAAAAATATGCCTGTAAAGACTGTAATAGGCAATTTGTTTTAGAGCCTGAAAACTGTATTTTTCCAGAAAAAAAAGATTTAATTGACAAATTATTGTTAGAAAAAATTCCCAAAGCTGGCATTGCCAGAGCGGTTGAGGTATCTGAACGTTGGCTACAAAATTATGTTAATGAAAAATATGATGCTGTAAAAAAAGAAATTGATGTGACTCCTAAAAAAAAGGGTAAAATCACTATCCAATGTGATGAAATGTGGTATTTTGTAATGAACAAAGATAACAAACAATGGATTTGGCTTGGCTCAAGACATCGAAACAGGGGAAATTGTAGGAGTCTTTACAGGCATATTTTTGCTTTCCATTGTGAATACTACCATTTTTTATGATATTTTCTGATTGACAAGTTGGACAATTCATTGCTATTTCCTTTTTCGTAAAATTTACCTCATATTATACACCACTACTTTGTGCATGACTACCGAATAAAGTACCAACGAACCATTAACCATTAAAATACGATGCCAAAATTAGTAATACTTGATAGAGATGGAGTGATTAATCATGATTCTGATGAATTCATTAAATCCCCCGATGAATGGAAACCTATTGAAGGCAGTCTTGAAGCGATTGCGCGTCTCAATCAAGCAGAATATTGGGTAGTTATTATCACCAATCAATCTGGCTTGGCGCGTGGCTTGTTTACATTAGATGATCTTAATCAGATTCATCAAAAAATGCACAATCAACTAGCTGAAGTCAATGGTAGAATTGAAGCGATTTTCTTCTGTCCACATAGTAATAAAGAAAATTGCACCTGTCGTAAACCTCGTCCTGGACTTTTTCAAGATTTGGCTAATCGTTTAGGTACTCCTTTAAACAATGTGCTGGCGGTGGGAGATTCACTACGCGATTTACAAGCGGCGAATGCAGTCGGTGCAATGCCAATCTTAGTACTGACGGGTAAGGGGCAACAGACATTGCATCATATAAAAGAATTTGATTCTAAATTTAACTCTGTCCCGGTATATAAGAATCTAGCCGCTTTTGTTGATGAGTTGCTAGAAAATCGTTAATTCGATATAGTATCTATCCGGAAACGTCATAATGGATAATTCATTTCATTGCCAAATAACTGGTTTTTTGGATGATTTATAAAAATTTAAGTTTAACTGTTTATGATAATGGAAATTCCGGAATGACTTCATCAATTTTTTCCATTAATTCTATTAGACTTGTTCCTTAATAATGCTTTGTAAGTATTTGTAATATAAACAAATTTTATTTGCAGCCTTGGATTTAATACTTTTTAGAGGGAAGCTATTATTGGAATTATTTTTGCAATGCAAAATTCATTCGCTAGGAGTTTGTCGAACTAAAGAAATTTATGTTAAAATAGACTAAAAAAATCAATCAATAAAAAATTATTATACCATGAATAAAAAATTTAGAGAAATAAACAGAGAAGTGCCAATAATATTGCCCCAAAATTTTGAAGGTTGGTTAGATGAAAATGATTTATCACGTTTTATAGTAGAAATAGTAGAGCAAATAGATACCAGCGAGAACTCGTAGGGTGTATAAGCTCCGCGTCATACACCTTCAACAATCCGATTTAATGTAAAATCTAAAAGTGGCAACTGTTTTGTAAAATTACAATAATAACAATAGGTTATTAGATTTTGTCTTCACCTAGCTAAAATATTTTTTATCTCTTATTTTCAATAAACTACAATCTAATTGCCATTTTTAGGTAAAACAATAACAACGGCACAATCAACAATGCCACAATATTGATAATCTTAATCAATGGATTCACCGCCGGTCCTGCCATATCTTTGTACGGATCGTTAACGGTATCTCCGGTGACAGCGGCTTTATGTACCTTGGAGCCTTTGCCACCATGTTGACCATCTTCAATGTATTTTTTTATTTTGGCACGAGTGATTTTTATCTATAAAAGATACAACTCGCCTTCTGCTACGTTTCTGCTTCTCTTGAAAATCTTTCACTATTGCATGTATATCATAATTGAACTTGGCTGCGTGTGCTTGGCGGATTTTGTGAATTTCTTCAATAATAGGGTCAGTCCACATAATGTTATTCTCCAATAAGTTCTTCAGGTGTACAAATGACAGGTGTTTGGTAACCGTATTGGTGATTAATCTTTTCTATTATCAAGCGCATTTGAGCATTGGCAATGTGTTTACAGTTCCAAGTGAGTAGGTAATCCATTTTGTGAATCGTTGCCACTGCAATGTGGAGTGCATCTTCTATCGCTTTTGATGGTAAAGCCCCGGCGCGATTAATTTCTCAGAAAGATAAGTGGCTTCATTGCTGACATCCAATAGTTCAATCCCTTGTAAAGCTTGAAATCTTTTAGCTGCCGCTTCTGGATCACCCAAACCTGCCTCGTCTAATACAACTTCTGAGGTGTGCAGTTGAAAAGATGAACGGTGATTTTTCCACCATTCATCAGTTATTTTCTGATGGGCTGCGGCAATTAAATCATGACTGGGCCACGCAGTCAGATAGCTAACAATACTGGTTTCAATATAAGTTTTCTTTTTCATAAACATATAGCAAGCGTAAGGCACGTCTCACGCACCATCCTACCGCAAAACACACCTCACGCTTATTTCAACTTACAACAACGGCACAATCAACAATGCCACAATATTCAAGTTAATGGCAAAGAAAATAGTGGGTTTCGCTCTCGTTCTACCCACCCTACGCTCCACTGCCATTAAGTTAAGGGCAACCACAAGGGATTGCCCCTACGAACCGTACAGATGTAGGGGCAAGATGACTGGTTGCCCTCACGAAAAAGCTTAACTTAATGGCAGTGACCCTACGCTCGCTTAACTTTTTTCAATGAGGCAGGTAAATGTCGGGTTACGTTTTTTTGCTGCGCAAAAAAATCTAACCCGACCTACCCTGGCTACCCACCCTACGCTGGCTTGACTTATGCTCGTTTAATAGGATGAGATTCAAAAATAATTGCCTTTTCCAGTTCAATACCCGATATAACAGATGAATAGACATATTTTACGGCATTTTTCACATTGAAGGCTTGATTGATTTCCTTTACAAAAGGATCGGTTGTTTCTAAAACAGTTGATCTGATAATCTGTTTCAGGATACTTTTACTGAGATGATTATTCAGCGCAGTGATTAAATGTGTTAATGCCGTTTTCAAACTTAAATCATCATACACTGGTGTGCTGATAATAATGTTCCAACGAGGAATCTCAGCATCAAAGGCTTTGAGCATAAATAATGAGACGGGTCCATTTTCTTGCTGAAAGACTTTTACCATTTGACGAAATTCTTTTACCAATATTTCATTATCCATTTCAATACTCCAT
>Ga0233404_10000472_pt1 | contig 11069 bp, 7 predicted proteins | sample Na_oxic_2_MG_FD_179861 | JGI IMG/M metagenome (GOLD analysis project Ga0233404, IMG submission 179861) | Seawater microbial communities from Saanich Inlet, British Columbia, Canada - Na_oxic_2_MG | ecosystem: Environmental > Aquatic > Marine > Inlet | place: Canada: British Columbia | collected...
ATACAACATGCTTCTAAGTTATTAGATTTGTTAGAGGTTGATAAAGTGCGACAAGCAGCACCACATTGTGAGCGGTTATTTGATACGCTCATTCAAAAAATGTAGGATTAACGAACCAATACCAGTGGTGTTAGTGTGAAACAAGTTTGGGCTTCGGTGATAACCCCAGAAATTGCTAATCAACGCAATGAACAAGGCTACTCACTCCAGCCAGCCCCTTTTATTCCTCTTTATTTCCAGTCAATGAACACTCGCAAGAATGATGAAAAATGGCAAGGTAGCTTTAGCCAATTTACTACCCCGGGTGATTATGTTGTTACTTTCAAAGCTAAAAATTTTCAAAGATGCACCAACCCCGAAGGGGTTAAATGTGAATAGCCACCGATGAAATCGGTGGAACAAAAACAACAAAAACCTGACAGGTTTCCAAAACCTGTCAGGTTTGAAGCCGGAAATTTATTTATATGAAAAACTATACCTACATTTCTGGCATATAAAGATGAGTCCTTAAATCCTCTGGCGAAGGTGGCAGTATGTCTCTGGTAATTATCAGAAAACGACTTAAATTTTCTCTACTCATGCTGGCACAGCGGTTGTACGTTAATCGTGCATCTTGAAATTGGGGTGGCGGTATTCCTAGAAAATCGTCTTTGAGCTTAGTGGAATTAAGAATAAATTCACCATTCAAACCGAATTCTGAAGATACATCTATCCAAGCATCCCCACCGGAAATATACAGTTCGTTGGTATTAATGTTTATGTTGCCACCATCCCCAGTATAAGCGGTACTTTTTGCAGATATAACGCCATTATCACGCAGAGTTAGTTTCCCGGCTGTTAGTTTGATATTGCCACCATGCCCAGTTTTTTCGGCAATACTGTAAACACCACCTAAATGATTGTTGTAAACAAATTTTTCATTTAATCTTAACGTCTCTTCACTAGTAACTGGTTCAGCCGTAATAAAAACATTGCCGGTAGCTGTAATATCAATATCACCGCTTTTGCTGTAGCCGTTGCCCTCATTACTAGCATCAATATCGGCTCCATGCGTAATTTTTAGATCGTGGACAGTAATCTTAATATCACCGGCATCACCGAAACCTTTTGTTAGAGTTTGGATTGTGCCATATTTATCCAGATTCAAAGTCTGTGCTGTTATACGAATTGTGCCACTATCACCACTACCAAAGGCACTACTCCCAATTGCACTGGGTTGAATACGTCCATCAGGCGGTAAGGGAGGAGAATGCCCAATAATTGTTGCCGAATCTCTCACATTGACAGTAATATTGCCACCATTACCGGTAGCGGTTTTGGCACTACTTGCATTGACACGCCCACCATCTTGAAAGGTTAATTTGCCGACATTTAAAGTAATATCACCCGCATTTCCAGTCGCTTCTGTTTGGGCAAAAATAGCACTATTGCTAATGATTAATTGCAGTGGTGCATCTATCTGCACATATCCACCATCACCAGTACCAGTTGTTCTGGTACTCACTTGAGTATTTTTTGGTTCATAGTCAACACCTTTTACTTCAATGTGATCATCTAAAACAATTATTGGACTTTTCAACATGATATTGCCGGCATGACCACTTCCACCCGACTGCGTTTCACTAACAATAGTACTGGCTGCGATTTGAATGGAATTAGCCGCTTGCAATAGGATATGACCGGCTTGTCCATCCAATGTAGTCGAACGGATATCACTACTAACGATCAGCAAGTTTCCAGCCATTACAGAGAAATCTTTATCTCCATTTTCTAATTTACTCCCTATAATTTTAATATCACCCATCTTATCTAAAAATCCAAACGCTTCCGGCGGTGCTACAATTAACAGAGGAGAAACCTTTGTATTAGCCTCAAATCTCTGACCATCAGCAAAACGCAAATAGTCGGCACTGCTGAGATGGAAAGAGCCATCAATATCTAACTTGGCATTTGGCCCCATCATCACACCATTAGGATTCAGCAAATAAAGGTCGGCACTGGGAATAGTGGAATTTAAGGCACCATCTATGAGTGATGGATTGCCCCCGGTAACGCGCCCGATGATGTTTTCGATATGAGCCGGGCCAGTAAAAGTTGCACTGTCACCGGTGTTAATATTAAACTCACCAAAGCTGTGGAACAGATTATTGCCTTTTTGACGACCCAACTCAGCACCAATCATATAATCCGGGCCCGGCAACGTGCTCGCCGTGCCCAAACTACCATCAAGCGTAATTTCGGCGTAACCGGGAACAATAAACCCAGTAATAATAAGGCTAATTAGCCCGCAAATTTTTTTAGATAAGCTATGCTTAAACATATTAGAGGCTCCTCTCGTTTTATACTTCGATACACCAAATTAAATTTTTAACAGAGTTGAGTATAACAAAATTGTAACCCAACGACACTTAAATATAATTGGCAAACCGATTTTGCGATTCGCTGAAATACCGTATAATATGAAACCTACCAAAAACTACCGATGCCGGATTGTTCATTAGATAATCCCAAAGTGCGTAAACCGCCATCTTGAGTTCAGTGGGCCAGAAAAACTTAGATTTATTGGGGTTAATGTGCTTGATAATCACTAACCCAACCAACACGAGATAGGTTATGAAAATGACCCGACAACCACACGACCAATATTCCAAGGAAGCTTTGCTAGAAATCTTGGCATTTTTTGGCGGCAAAGCTGAGGGACAACGTTTTATTCATCCCAAAGAAGTTTATTATGCGGACATCAGTTTTGAACCACCACCAACACTTTCTAAAACCGATTTAGAAAAGGTAGGTGTATTGGGCGATATGATAACAACGCCTTGTTTGATAGAGTATTTTTGGACACCGCCTACTCAAATAGAAACTCGCTTGTGTCTAATGAAATTATTTTCTTGGCATGGCGACATCTTGCGGGAAGCAAAAAGAAAAAAGAGAGAAATGGATGAAAAGAATTCGCAATCAGTAAAAAATCTACCAGAAGTTTTGCCAAAAGTTCTGCCGAGATTGTGGATTTTGACAACCTCAGCATCTAAAGAATATTTGGCGAATTTTGAGGTTAAACCTCGTCAACCTGCATGGTGTAACGGTTTCTATTTTTTGAATAAAGCACTAAACACCGGGATAGTTGTTATTGATGAACTCCCAGAAACATTGGAGACGGTTTGGCTTAGAATATTTGGAAAAGGCAAAACCCAACAGAAAGCTGTTGAAACCCTCACTAGCTTAGATGACAGAGGAATTTTACTTGATAATGTGCTTGACGTATTCCACAAATGGCATGAGGATACCAAAGCACAAGATAATTTAACCCCAGAAGATAAGGAGTTACTCATGATTTTATCACCCGCTTATGAAAAATCGCGCACTCAGGCTAGGCTACAAGGCCGTTTAGAAACTCAGCGTGTGTTTGTGAAAAGTTGGCTTCAGTCTCGATTTGGCAAAATAGACAAAGCTTTATCTCCGGTAGTTGAATCATTAGTCCAATTACCACCTGAAGAATCAACACGTCTGTTGCCAAAACTGTCTCGTGAGGAATTGTTAGCGAGGTTTGGTAAAAAATCTCAATAACTATCTACTAAAAGTACAACGAATTACGAGGATAAACGAATTGATAATAAGAAATAACAAAAATATACTTTGAAACATTAATTATTCTAAGTTTAAATATGAGAGCTTTCATATTTCAAAACATTTTTTATTCGTTTATCCACGTAATTCGTTGTACTCAATTAACCACCGTGAAAATGGGAATGTACCTCCTACATTTCTGGCATATAAAGATGAGTCCTTAAATCCTCTGGCGAAGGTGGCAGTACGTCTCTGGTAATTATCAGAAAGCGACTTAAATTTTCTCTACTCATGCTGGCACAGCGGTTGTACGTTAATCGTGCATCTTGAAATTGGGGTGGCGGTATTCCTAGAAAATCGTCTTTGAGCTTAGTGGAATTAAGAATAAATTCACCATTCAAACCGAATTCTGAAGATACATCTATCCAAGCATCCCCACCGGAAATATACAGTTCGTTGGTATTAATGTTTATGTTGCCACCATCCCCAGTATAAGCGGTACTTTTTGCAGATATAACGCCATTATCACGCAGAGTTAGTTTCCCGGCTGTTAGTTTGATATTGCCACCATGCCCAGTTTTTTCGGCAATACTGTAAACACCACCTAAATGATTGTTGTAAACAAATTTTTCATTTAATCTTAACGTCTCTTCACTAGTAACTGGTTCAGCCGTAATAAAAACATTGCCGGTAGCTGTAATATCAATATCACCGCTTTTGCTGTAGCCGTTGCCCTCATTACTAGCATCAATATCGGCTCCATGCGTAATTTTTAGATCGTGGACAGTAATCTTAATATCACCGGCATCACCGAAACCTTTTGTTAGAGTTTGGATTGTGCCATATTTATCCAGATTCAAAGTCTGTGCTGTTATACGAATTGTGCCACTATCACCACTACCAAAGGCACTACTCCCAATTGCACTGGGTTGAATACGTCCATAAGGCGGTAAGGGAGGCGATTGCCCAACAATTGTTGCTGAATCTCTCACATTGACAGTAATATTGCCACCATTACCGGTAGCATTTTTAGCACTACTTGCATTGACACGCCCACCATCTTGAAAGGTTAATTTGCCGACATTTAAAGTAATATCCCCCGCATTTCCAGTCGCTTCTGTTTGGGCAACAATCCCACCATTGCCAATGATTGAAAGTTCTCGTGTATCAACGATTATATTGCCACCATTACCTTTGCCCTTAGTGTTGGTTGAAAATCCAAATATTGTGTCAAAAGGTATCCCATAAATATCTAAACGCTCATCAGCTTTTACATGGATTGTACCAGCTTGCCCATCTTCTGTTGTTGAGCCTATCAAACTATTATCAATTGACATCATTTGTGCGGTAAAACTAAAATTGCTTGCTTGCCCTTGCGTACTTTGGGTTTGCAAAATTGAATTCTTAATTTGCAATTGATCAAGAGAAGCAATTTTAATATCACCGGTACGATTAAGTCCTTGAATAAGCGAAGAGTTTAACCAAATTTGTCCACCTTGTATCGTAACAGCATTATCTTGTGAAAAGCTTGGATTTCCAACATTAATAATATCACTCCCTTCAATAACAATATTACCTTGTTGAGACAACGTATTATTCATCACATCAGCACTTGCCACTTCACCGGCTGAATTAGCACTCGCTATTTGGAAACGACCGCTAGATGTAAGAAATTGCCCGTTTTTTATATGTATGTCGCCACCGATAATAGACAAATCTTTATAATTATTCTCTTTATCTCGCACCATGAGTTTACTACGATCAATAATAATATTGCCAATATCGCTATCTAAAAAACCAAATGCTTCCGGCGGGGCTACAGTCAAGAGAGGAGAAACCTTTGTATTAGCCTCAAATCTCTGACCATCAGCAAAACGCAAATAGTCGGCACTGCTGAGATGGAAAGAGCCATCAATATTTAACTCGGCATTTGGCCCCATCATCACACCATTAGGATTCAGCAAATAAAGGTCGGCACTGGGAATAGTGGAATTTAAAGCACCGTTTATGAATGATGGATTGCCCCCGGTAACGCGCCCGATGATGTTTTCGATATGAGATGGGCCAGTAAAAGTTGCACTGTCACCGGTGTTAATATTAAACTCACCAAAGCTGTGGAACAGATTATTGCCGGCTCGACTACCCAACTCAGCACCAATCATATAATCCTGGCCGGGCAACGTGCCCGCCGTGCCCAAACTACCATCAAGCGTAATTTCGGCGTAACCGGGAACAATAAACCCAGTAATAATAAGGCTAATTAGCCAGCAAATTTTTTTAGATAAGCTATGCTTAAACATATTAGAGGCTCCTCTCGTTTTATACTTCGATACACCAAATTAAATTTCTAACTAAACTAAGTATAACAAAATTGTAACCCAACGAACCACCCCCGACACTTTCTAAAACCAATTAAGTACAACGGATCTGGGGAGTTATCGGATTGGTGTGTGATGTGTCTCTCGTTATGAGCCGGTAGGGGGGTGCCTTTGTTCGATAAGGTGAGCTACAGTCTCGCACCAATCCGGTAAGTCCCCTGAGCCGTTGTACTAAATAAATAAGTACCGCGAATTACGCGGATAAACCATTAAGTACAACGGATCGGGGGAGTTATCGGATTGGTGTGTGATGTGTCTTGAGTTATGAGCCGGTAGGGGGGTGCCTTTGTTCGATAAGGTGAGCTACAGTCTCGCACCAATCCGGTAACTCCCCAGATCCGTTGTACTAAAGTTGACTTGACAATAGGAAACCCAACACGAAACTATATTTTGTTGTATCATTGTTTGCTTGAGATGCGGTAGCAATTTTAATCAAATTATTAACTAGAGGAAAACGTAGTGAAAATTAAAAACTTTATGTCAAACCTTTTCAACAGTGTCTTATTGGTACTGTTTGGATTATCTATGTTTGCAACGGTGGGGGCGGCTGAGTTGGTGTTTAGTCCGGCTACGCCTACTGTTGTCGTGGGGCAACAAATCACTTTGTCTGTCGCTGGTACTAGTGGTGAGATAACGTGGACACCCTCAAAGGGGCAGATTCAAGGTGCCGGTAATCAGGTTACTTATATTGCATCGGCTGAAGCTGGGTTAGATGTAGTAACTGCACTTGATAGCGAGGGCAATGTTGGTGTTGTCAAGATAACAGTGACACCTCAACTCAGCCAGAAAAACACCCTCTGCACGAATTTGAACGATGCCCAATGCGTCTTAATTTTAGACAAACGCGCAGCCATTCTCATTCATCCCAACGGTTCGGGAAGTGGCTACAATCAAGAACTGGCCGTTGATTTCATGGCGACTTATGCCTACAACACCCTACAAGCAAGAGGCTACGACAATGATGAAATCTATTTTCTGTCCTACAAACCCGATTTAGATTTCAATGATGATGCCCAACCCGATTATAGTATCGTTGATGCCCCGGTTACTTTGGCTGAACTTCGCGACGGTACTAACCAACCCCGCTACATCACACTTGATGACATTAGAAAAGCTTTCGAGTGGGCCAAAGAAAAAGGCAAACTTGAACAACCCCTCGTTGTAATATTCGTTGACCACGGCTTGCCCAATGAGCTAATTCTCAATCCTTTGGGAACCGAAACAGTCACCGCTGACACTTTCAAAGTTTTGTTGGATGACTATCAAAATAGTACCAATAACCAAGTGGTCGTTATTCTTGAAGCCAGTCATTCGGGAACCTTCGTACCGACTTTATCAGCTCCTAACCGTTTGATTATTAGTAGTACCGATGAAGAATTGGCTTATGTCAGTGACTATGGTCGAACTTCTTTCCTCAAACTCTATTTTGATAATTTGCAGCGCGGTGAAAGTTTCGGAAACAGTATGCAACCGGTTAATTATGTCTTTGCTACATATAGTTGGCCCTTTAATCAGCAACGTCCCCAGATGAGTGATAATACAAATATACAAAATCTGTGCTTAAATGGTTGCTGGGGAGGACTTCCTAACATACTCATCTTAATTCCCCAAATTCCTTCGAGTCAAATAAATTTAGGACAACCTATTGATTTGACAGTACAAACAAATATCAGTAATGTTGGGATGAAACAAGTTTGGGCTTCCGTAATAACCCCAGAAATTGCTAATCAACGTAATGAACAAGGGTATTCGCTCCAGCCAGCACCTTATGTTTATCTTGCTCCTTCCGATATGCCCAATACTTATAACGGTAGCTTCGATAAATTTAACACTCCGGGCGAATATGTTATTACTTTCAAAGCCGAGGATAACAATGGATTTATCACGGATGCTCCCCCCATTACTTTGACGGTTGTAGGAGAAGGACTTACTCATGCCCGTTTTGATGCCACTAGCAATATAGTACACATTCCGGCGGTAACAGTTGGTACTGATATTTACCAAGCTGATTTGCTAGTACGCCAATTTGAACCGGAGATAATCCTTGAAGTGGATATGAATTCACTGAAACCCGCTGATGATACCACTTCAGTTGGTTATTCCAATTTCACCCCCAGTACCGGTGAGGTGTATATCCCTTTATTGGAAGTTCCTAATGCAACTGGTGGCATGGATACCTATAGCGTCACCCTGCAACTTGAACCACAAACGTCACCGTTACAGTTTAAGGTGAAGGCTATAAAGTAAAAGCAACTACAAAGATTGTTTATAAAAAAGGATTTTAAAGCTGATGATTTTCGGTGCTAATCTGGGCTGATGAAAAGGAGCTGTATTTAAGCAAATTTTGGGTTCATTGTTGATCCCGTTTTTGTATTTTCACTTGAGGTATGGCGTTATATCTATGAAATACCTCAGAGGTTTTAGAAACCTCTGAGGTATGGCGTTATATCTATGAAATACCTCAGAGGTTTTAGAAACCTCTGAGGTATGGCGTTATATCTATGAAATACCTCAGAGGTTTTGGAAACCTCTGAGGTCTAGCCACATATCTATGAAATACCTCAGAGGTTTTGGAAACCTCTGAGGTCTGGCCAAAATTTTATTGAGAACAAAAATGGGATCAAGCCACAAATGCCGTGAAACCTCCTTTTCACCAGCCTAGTGCTAATCTATGTTCAGAAAAATAATTTAACGAAAAACCTCCGAGGTTTCTAAAACCTCCGAGGTTTGGCCCTAAACAAAATTATTTTCCCCTATTGCAGTGTGAGACTTTCTACCCGAAATTGCAATGGCATAGTTTCTGGAATCAGTTGCAAAGTGGCACTAAAAGTTTCGGGGCCAATTTCTACCAAAGGAATCTGCACTTTGCCAGTGCTTGGATTGAATTGGATCGAACTAACGCTTTCGGTTTCAGTCGCTAGTTTTACCGAATCCAATTCAAAGATAATCTCTGCCTCAACGTGGTGCAAAATCAAGTCGGCTTGATAAGTCTCTGTACCCACAGTGACAGCCGGAATGTGTAGCGTATTGGTATTGGGATTAAAAGAGGCATGTTGATTTTTGCCTAATGTAATCGTAATTGGTGTGCTTTCGGTGACAAATTTGCTGTTGTCTTCGGCTTTGAAGGTAAATTTATATTCACCGGGCGTGGCATTTGCCTCAAAAGTGTAATTGCTTTGCCATTGTCCGTCAGCTACTTCTCGCAAATAGGTGACCGGAGTGGGTAAGCGTGAATGACCTTGCTCGTTGCGTTGGCTATCGACATCGGGGGTAATGATAGAAGCCCAAACTCGATGGATACTGCCACCATTGATTTGGGTTTGGGCAGTTAATTTAATGGTTTGCCCATGATTTATCTTATGGGTAGCTATTTGCGGTGTCAATGTTGGTACACCCTGCAAAGCAAAACAGCCATTTAAACAAAGAGTTTGGGCCAAGGTTCCCTCAGCAGAGTCATTTAATTGCGGTTCTTGTTGGATAAAAAGCATTCCGTAGCTATCAAACGTATGATGGACAAATTGCCAGCTATCATGCAAAGTGTCACCGCGCCGAAGTTGGTTAAAATAAAAACGCAAAACCGGTCAGGTTTAGTTTCGGGTATTATTGAATTTTTATTCCTAAGCAATTCTTGGTTAAAGGAAGTAACACGGGAGCCTTCGCCTCAATGCCATTAAGTATCGGGCCACCAAATCGGTATGCCCCTACGTAACAAATTGATTTGTAGGGGCAATCCCTTGTGGTTGCCTGAAGAAAAATCCTTAACTTAATGGCATTGAGCCTTCGCCTTCAATATGGCCCTTTCCTATAACGGTCCATTTGAGGTTGCCGCTTGCATCTGACACCGATAGGGTGATGGACTGTCCGACTTCGACAGCGGGAGCAACCGGATCAATTAATAAAGTACCGGACGGTATTTAAAAACCATCCAATTGTTAATATCAATATCCAAATAAATAGATTTGGTGAGTGAATTTGTTTGTTCATGGTTTTTTCCTCAAAATGAACCGGGAGTCCAAAGCTGAAGCTTTGGAGTCCCGTTTAATATCAACGCCGTGTGATACTTACAATGAAGCTCGGTTCGTAAATTGGTATAGGTATAACCTATAATTATATAAGTATTAACGAAAGTACAATGGATTTATGAAACAAATGCTCATGGCTAATAGCTACTCCCAATGTACATGAAAATAAAGCAAAAAATTAAATTATTATTTTTCAATTAGTTATATATGTTTTCACAATTAACGGATGAATTTTTATTGTTTAATACTATATTAGAACTTACACTTTGACAAACTCATTTTCTGGTTTTAACTACTGCAAGAATAGGGACTGCCACAAAGGAGCCAATCACCAATGAACGGAACACTTTTTGCCTTAAAAACAAATATTTTTTGTATGGTTAAAGCCAGAAATCCGATTTTTGGCAAAAATCGGATTTCTTTGTTTAAAAAAATTTTCACCAAGCCAGAAATCCGATTTTTGGCAAAAATCGGATTTCTTTGTTTAAAAAAATTTTCACGATGCCAGAAATCCGATTTTTGGCAAAAATCGGATTTCTTTGTTTAAAAATTTAATTAAATAACAATATGTTAGCAATTCAAGCAAAAAATGTTCCGTTCACGATTGGATTAAAACATGAAATTTATAAGTTATTTTATTTACCAAACTGGGACAGTTTGAAAAAATGCCCGTTATAGAAACAATGTCAAGATTTGCTCAATATCTTAAAGAGTTTGACAGCAATCCGCCTCCCGAAGGATTGTTAAATTTATTAGCGCAATTTCTACACGCTGAGATGCGTCGGCGTGGCCTTTGGATGGCACCGCCAAAGTGGTTAGGTGTCGAATATTTGGGCGTGAATAGCTGGAATAGTGATCCTGACGCATTCACGGATCTCCTATTTGACTGCTATGTGTATATCTTTAAACGCCTTAAAAGCTTGCGTAACCAATTGGAGGCGCATGATAAAACTAACATAGATGGTTTAATCGCTCTAAACATAAAACATTTTTTGACGGAAAAACAGTCATACGAAAATCCGCAAGGTTATGCCATCGGGAGCAATGTCAAAACCGCCGTGTTGTTCGCCATTGACAATCAAATACTTACTACTAATACCGA
>Ga0233404_10000473_pt1 | contig 11059 bp, 8 predicted proteins | sample Na_oxic_2_MG_FD_179861 | JGI IMG/M metagenome (GOLD analysis project Ga0233404, IMG submission 179861) | Seawater microbial communities from Saanich Inlet, British Columbia, Canada - Na_oxic_2_MG | ecosystem: Environmental > Aquatic > Marine > Inlet | place: Canada: British Columbia | collected...
GCGGACTCTGACGGGAATATATTAGTGACATCTGCCAGCTGGCCCGGATCCTTGTCCATGTCATAGAGCCGCCCTTTGTAATCGAGACGGAACCGTTGGCTCCGCGCACTCGCTCTGCCTCTCCAGCTGGAAATATGTATCCGCTCGTCCCAATCGGTCGCTTTTTCCAGTAGCAGAGGCTTCAGCGATTTGCCATCGAGCTTGCGCTCAGATTTCACCTCAACGCTAGCAAGGTCCGCAAGCGTTGGTAACAGATCGATCGCGGCTCCCAGTGGCTGAATCATCAATCCTGGAGTAATCTTATCTTTCCACCTAACAAATAGTGGCGAGCGAACACCGCCCTCATCGGTCGACCCCTTACGTCCGCGCATGCCTCCGTTCCAGCGCCAACCATTCGGTCCGTTGTCGTGGAAAAATACCACGATGGTGTTCTCAGCAATGCCGAGGTCGTCGAGCTTCTTCATCAGTCGGCCGACGTTCCAGTCGATATTTTCACACATTGCCAGCGCAGCTCGGGTGTGGCTAACAGATTCACTTTTGGGGTGCGTCGCACGCTGGGCTAATTCATTTTCTGCGTGCCGCCCCCAATACGCATCCGGCACCTGCATCGGAGAATGAGGGGTGTTGTAGGGAAGATAAGCCAAGAACGGTTTTTCGGCCTTCGCGTTCGTCTCGATGAACGCCATTGCCTTATCGGTGAAGTCATCGATGACAAATCCCTCGCCCTTCACAATGCTACCGTTGCGCTCCAGCATCGGGCTGAAGTAGTGAGCCCAATGTCCTGAACAAAACCCGTAGAACTCATCGAAGCCACGGCCATTGGGATGATACGGATACTGCATGCCGTTGTGCCATTTACCGAACGCACCAGTCGCGTATCCAGCAGTTTTGAACGTGTCGGCGATGGTGTGCTCGTCAAGATCCAGCCGCTCCCCGCCGGCTGATGTAGAGTACACGCCACCGCGCTGGTGGTAGCGTCCGGTCAGGAATTCCGCCCGGGTTGGCGAGCAAACTGGGCAAACGTAGAAGCGATCAAACTGTGCACCCTCTTTGGCTAGGCGGTCGATATTAGGTGTCGAGAGGTTCTTGTTTCCATGCAGGCTAAGATCCCCCCAGCCTTGGTCATCGGTGAGAACTACCACGATGTTAGGTTTCGTCGCCAGAGCTGGAACTGTGATCAATGCGATGCAAGCGAAGAATATAGATAAACGTGTAGCAGTCATGAGCGATGGCTAAACTCATAACACCCAGACTGCCTACTGACAAAACAAAGCTCCTCAGAACTCTTTATCCACATGGAAACAACCATCCCCATAGCTCTACAGCTAAGCAGCCTTATAGCATTGATCTACGCTCGAAAGCCTAGGAAGTTTACGATCCTCTCTACAAATCTGGCAAAAAAAGATGTTGCGATGCCTCTCTGAAGGTATATTCCTAACTGCATAATAATTTGTGTCTCATGAAATTTCATTACCTTCTCACTACCGCCCTTAGCACAACTCTCCTTGCCAGCTCCACATTGGCAGTGGAGGTCACTGAAGATAAAAACCTAGTCACCATTGAGAATAAATCTCTCAAACTAGCCTACAACCTAAAATCCGGCACTTATTCTGGCACAGACATCAGCTCTGGAACCACCGTCTTTTCCGAAGCTAGATTCACCGTCGATGAACAAGGATGGCGCGAGAAAGTGGCCCCTACTCGTAAATGGACATCCAGCAAGATCGACGACGAATTTGGTATGGGGCAGAAACTCTCCATAACCGAGAAACCCAATGCCGGCTACCGCCTCACCAAGACATTCCACATCTCTGTCTACGACAACCTCCCGTACGCAGTCCTCGGATTTTCCGTCACCAACCACCAGCCACTCCTCGCCTTTGTCGGCAGAGTTGGTGTCATCGATAATGCTAAATTCCTTCCCGGCAAAAAACTCACCAACCCGCAGGTCCTTCGTGGTGGTGCAGGAGCAGAAAGAAACCGCGTCGAAAACCAACTCGAAATTGACGCCCACAACAACCTTCTCGTCACCGGTAAGATCGACGGCAAACGTCACTCAATCGTCGTCGGTGGACTAAAATACCGCGACTTCCTCCGCCGCATCCAGCTCAATTACAGAAACAGAGGGAAACTCTCCGTCACCATCGAAGACCCGCAGGGAAAAAGAATAGCCCCCGGTGACACCTACCACGGCGTCGACACCGTCTTTCTAGATTTCTCCACCACCGACCCCTTCACCTCGCTCGAGCGCTACGGCCTCACCATGCGCACCGCAAACAATGCCAAGCCCAACGAATACGACTTCCCCACCCTCTGCGGATGGCTCGTTTCCAGCGGATACGGTGAAGGCCGCCACATCAACGACTCAAAAGAACTCGTCGGCCAAATGGAGCTCGCCAAAAAATCCGGCATCCTCAACTACACCCCAGTCGGCATCCGTCTCGAACCCGACTACTACTGTAACCAAAACCACGGCGACACCCAGCAAGGATGGTGGGATGACAAGCACTGGGCACAATACAAATCACTCGTTTCCCCCTACGAAACCTTCGACAAATTCTGTGGTAAAATCCACGACCTCGGCGGTGTCCCGTTCACCTATATCCAGACCAACATGCCGTCGAACGACTTCGCCATCGCCCACCCAGAGTGGATGCTCAACAACGACATCTCACGCATCCACGCCGAGCACCGCCACCACATGCCATTCGTCAAATTCGACTTCACCGACCCCGGCTTCCAAGCCCACACCCTCGCCATGTGGAAACGCCTCGGCAAACAAGGGCTAGAAGGCATCAAGTTCGACTACCCAGAATCCGGTTGGTGCCTCCACGGCGGATTCGAAGACAAATCCCACACCACCACCACCGCCTACCGCAAGATTTTCGAACTTTGCCGCGAAGGACTCGGAAAAAAGGCCTACATCCACGAGCGCAACCTCGGCGAATACGGCACCCCCATGCTCGATGTCACAGCGGGAATCGTCGACCTCCAGCGGGTCTGGGGAGACTCTTCTCACTTCGAGCCAGAAATGGCCTCCCGCATGGGACTGCGCTGGTATAAAAACCGCAGCGTCTTCGGTTACTACCCCGACGGTAAATCATTCAAAAAAATGGACACCGACGCCCGCCGTACCATGCTCGGGTTTGTCGGACTCGTCTCCGGCCGCCTCGAGCTCGGCACCTCCTTTGGCAGCATGAAACCAGAGGAACAACACGACCTCACCCGCCTCTACCCCGTCCTCACAGGCACCCAGTCATTCCGCCCCGTCGACATGCTCGTAGAAGGTAGAAATGACCCATCGGTCTACTCCTACAACATCAACCCAGACTGGTCACAAATCATCCTCTGTAACAACCACGACAAGGCCGGCAACGTCACAGCCCCCATCTCAGGCAACCAAGCCGACACCGGATCGCTCGGCCTAGACCCCAACGCCAGCTACTACCTCTACGACTTCTGGAACGACCAGTTCGTTGCCGAGCTGAAGGGAACCCAAACCATCACCCGCCCACTCAAAGCGCTCCAAGCGCTCACCTATTCTATTCACCGGAAAAAGGACCACCCGCAGTTCCTATCCACCAATCGCCACATCATGCAGGGCCTTCTGGACCTCGACAATGTGAAGTGGGATCCTAAAACAATGACCTACTCAGGTGTCGCCAAAGTTGTCGGCGGAGAACCATTCGTTCTCACTCTTGCCAACAACAATCACCTCGCCACCGGTGCCAAAGCCTCCACCGGTAAAGCAAGCATCGCCAAAGCCGACAACGGGCTCTCCCGCCTCACGCTCACCAGCGACAAAAATGCCGACATCCAATGGTCCGTCAGCTGGGACAAAGCGCCCAAGAAGTAAACCATTCACCCCCGCCAGCTAGTAGCCGGCAAACAGTCATCAAAGCTGGAGAAATCCCCAGGTAAATCACCTGCCGGATGCCCTCCAGCTTTTTTATTACCACAAAAAAATCCAGGCTCCCCTCTCTGGACTGCGCGTGGCTCGACACCGCTTTGCGGCTGGGTCGGCTTGACGACCGCGGCGGGGCTTCATCGTCCTTGCCTGTAAGATGAAACGGGTCTCTACCACGAAAGCCACGAATAGGCAGGGACGTTTCTCCGAAAAATCCTCCGGCTAGGTTGCCCAGCATAAAACCCTAGATCCGAGACAGTAGGGGTAATTTACAAAAAAATCACCCATTCTAAATTCCTACTGACCACAGGTGGCCAAACTAAGGACAGAACGTTTTGTTTTTGACCGTAAGGTGATTCTCAATTTAAAAGGGCGTAGAATGAAGTATTTAATGATAATGATAGGTTTGGTGCTGCCCCTCGCTCTAGCTGGGGTGGTTTCTGCCGATAGTGCTAATCAATCACCGGAGCACGTGAATGCTCGGCCTACTGGACTTCGTTTAGCCAATATCTTTAGCGATGGAATGGTGCTGCAGCGTGATCGAGATGTGCGCGTTTGGGGTTGGGGTGAGGTCGGTGAGAAGGTGGCCGTGTCCCTGGCTGGAAATTCTGCATCTGCCGTTTGCGATCAGACGGGCAAGTGGATGCTTACCCTACCGGCCATGTCTGCAGGTGGTCCGCACACATTAGTAGCCCGAGGCAAAACCACCATCACTGTCAAAGACATTCTCATCGGTGAAGTCTGGATCTGCTCCGGACAATCTAATATGGACTGGAAGGTGAATCAACTCGGTGAGCGATACGATAAGGAATTGGCCCAGGCGAACCTGCCCCGACTACGGCTGTGTAGCGTCGGCGATATCTATGCCGCCTCACCGCAATCTGCCAATAAAACAAACTGGCAAGCATGCACGCCAGAACGCGCCCGTGAGTTCAGTGCTGTTGCCTACTTTTTTGGCAATAAACTTCTCAGTGAACTAGACGTGCCGATCGGACTGGTCGAATGCGCTAGAGGTGGCTCCCCGGTGGAAGCATGGATCTGCGAAAAAACCTTACGTAAAGATTTTCCCGAATTTAAGACCAAACTCGACACCTTTCCAGAGGTTATCAAAAAATCCGGAGGCGTGTTTGATCACCGCAAAAAGAGCAAGCTGTTTGGGATCACCCAGAAAACTCCCAGTGTTTTATACAACGGTTATATCCACCCGCTCATCCCCTTCACCATCCGCGGCGTGATCTGGTATCAGGGTGAAAGTAACGTCCAGAGGCCTGAACAATACCGCAAACTCTTTCCCGCTATGATCCACCAGTGGAGAGCTGACTGGAACCAAGGCGACTTCCCCTTTTACTACGTCCAGATCGCCCCCTGTGGCTATAAAGATCTATCCGCCGCCTACCTGCGCGAAGCCCAGATGATGGCACTCTCCGTCCCCAATACCGGCATGGCAGTCACCATGGACCTGGGAGATGAAAAAAATATCCACCCGCCGGAGAAAAAACCGGTCGGTGAACGCCTCGCCCGCATCGCTTTAGCCAAGGACTACGGTAGAAAAAATCTGGTATTTTCCGGTCCAGTTCTCAAACAAACCAGCATCGAAAAAAACAACATCCGCCTCACCTTCGACCACGTCGCCGACGGACTTGCTAGTCGGGATGGAAAACCCTTGAGCCACTTCACCATCGCTGGCAAAGATCTACAATTTGTCGAAGCAACGGCTGTGATCGACGGCGAAAGCATCGTGGTATCCAGCCCCGCAGTGCCTAGCCCCGTGGCCGTCCGCTTCGCCTGGGGCAGCGCCGACATTCCAAACCTGATGAACAAACAAGGCCTACCAGCATCCTCATTTCGCACCGATCAGGGGATCAGAAAATAGCAAGCAATCCGCTCAGGTAACGGACTGGTCACCGCTCCTTCTGGGCATCCTTTACTTGCTGCATGGCGGGTTCCCACCTCAGCAATTTCAGCTTCTTGGAATTGCTCTATGTGAGTTAAGCTCTCACGTAGCGCTGACATGCTTAGATACATTCACCACTAATATCGAGAGGTCAATCTCATCAAAGCCTTCGCTGTTTGCGCCGCCCTCCCAGCGAGATCTCCCCTCCGAAGTAGGAATACCCACAAAACTAAAAAGCCGCACTTCTTGCGAAGTGCGGCTTTGTTTTGATTAGATTCAACTAGCGAATTAAGCTTCTACTGGTGCTTCCTCTGCAGGAGCACTAGAGTTCTTAAGTTCACGAGCAGCGGCGCGGATAGACATCTTTACGCGGCCTTTGTCGTCGATACCGATGCATTTCGCTTTCACCTTATCGCCGACGCTCACAACGTCTTCAGTCTTCTCTACGCGGCCTTCAGCAAGCTCAGAGATGTGGATGAGTCCGTCCTTACCAGGAAGAACTTCAACGAATGCACCGAACTTTGTGCAAGAAACGATCTTACCGTCGTAGATCTTGCCAATTTCAACTTCAGCAAACATCTGGTTGATCATTTCCTTAGCGCGCTCGAGTGACTCGTTCTTAGAAGCGTAGATGTGGACTGTGCCGTCATCTTCGATGTTAAGGTCAGCACCAGACTCAGCTTGGATAGCCTTGATGTTCTTGCCACCAGGTCCGATGAGCATTCCGATCTTGTCAGGGTTGATCTTTACAGACTCGATACGTGGAGCGTGCTCAGAGATAGTTGCTGTCTCTTTGATTACAGAAAGCATCTTCTCGAGGATTACGCCGCGACCTTCTTTAGCTTGGTAAACAGCTTCTTCAAGGATGCTGAGTGGGATTCCGTCGAGCTTGAGGTCAAGCTGGTAGGAAGTCACACCGTCTGGAGTTCCACAGAGTTTGAAGTCCATGTCGCCATAGAAATCTTCAGAACCGATGATGTCGAGGAGACGCTCGTATTGAACCATTTCGCCAGCATCGTTGAAGTCAGTAACGAGACCAACTGAGATGCCAGAAACTGGAGCTTTGATTGGAACACCTGCACCAAGAAGGGACATTGTGCCTGCACAAACTGTAGCCATTGAAGAGGAGCCGTTTGACTCAAGAACTTCAGAAACTGTACGGATAGCGTACGGGAATACGTCTTCGTCAGGAATCACTGGTGCGATAGAACGCTCAGCGAGGTTTCCGTGACCGATTTCACGACGGTTGAGACCACCGAAGCGACCTGCCTCACCAACGGAGAACGGTGGGAAACTGTAGTGAAGGATGAAACGCTTGCTGTCTTCGCCACCTGCGTAGTTGTCGAAGTACTGACGCTCGTCAGCTGGTGCAAGTGTGGATACTGCGAGTGCTTGTGTTTCACCACGAGCAAAGAGTGCAGAACCGTGAACGCGTGGAAGGAGACCTTCTTCAGCGAAAAGTGGGCGGAGGTCAGCTGGCTTGCGGCCGTCTGCACGCACACCTTTTTCAAGGATAGATACGCGGAATGCCTTCTTCTGAAGGTATTCGAATGCTTGCTCGATCTGGAAGTCAGTAGTCTCAGGGAAACGCTCCATGATTGCTGTCTCCACTTCTGTACGAAGTGCACCAACTTTAGTAGCACGCTCAACCTTAGTAGCTGCGTAGATTGCACCTTCGATACGGTCACCTGCGATTTCGTAAGCGATGTCGAGAAGATCCTGCTCAGCCACTGAAACAGTGTATGGGCGAGTCTCTTTACCAGCGAGAGCCTTGAGCTCTACCTGAGCAGCTACGAGCAGCTCAACTTGTGTTTGAGCGAAGTAGAGAGCTTTAACAAATTCCTCTTCAGGAACCTGGTCAGCACCACCTTCGATCATGATCACGTTCTTTTCATCACCAAAAAAAACGAGGTCTAGATCTGACTCTTCGCGTTGGTCGAATGTAGGGTTAACTACGAACTCACCATCAACACGTCCAACACGCACAGCACCGATTGGGCGAGCGAATGGAATGTCTGAAATAGTAAGTGCTGCAGAAGCTCCGTTCATTGCAAGGATGTCAGCGTCGTTTACGTTGTCAGCTGAAAGCATGAGAGCAACGATCTGAGTCTCGTAAAGGTAACCTTTAGGGAAAAGTGGACGTAGAGGACGGTCTGTCATGCGGCATGTGAGGATCTCCTTCTCTGTAGGACGACCTTCACGCTTAAAGTAGCCACCAGGGAATACACCAGCCGCGAATGCGCGCTCTTTGTATTCAACTGAAAGCGGGAACCAAGATTGACCCGGCTTGATTTTGGTAAGGGAACAAGCAGTCACGAGAACTGTTGTGTCACCTGATTTGACCACAACTGCGCCGTCAGCGAGTTTAGCCATTTTACCAGTTTCGAAACTGATAGGATTCGAGCCGACCTGGCTCGTTACTGTGTGTATGTTCATTTCCATAATTTTCTTTTCTTCTTGTTTCGTCACTCCCGCAGCGAGCTGCAGGAAATTCTTACTTTGTGACCTGAGTCGTCTCGACCGGCCCCAGGAAACAATGCTGATGACGCACCATCATTCTTCCCCTTTTTCAATCTGTGGACACATTCTCAGCGCGTCGCCATCAGTCGAAACCAACAGCCTTTTTTAACGAGAAAAGGTGCTCCATTTAAGAATGGGCACCTAGAAAGAGAAAGGCCACGGATAACCGTGACCTTCCAAAAAGTAACTTAGCGACGAAGACCAAGACCTTTGAGGGCCTTCTGGTAACGCTCTTCTGAGTTTGCCTTGAGGTAATCAAGAAGCTTACGACGACGTGAAACCATGCGCAGTAGTCCGCGACGGCTGTGGAAGTCCTTCTTATTTGCATTCATGTGATCTGTAAGATGAAGAATACGCACAGTAAGAAGTGCAATCTGATAATCGGCACTGCCAGTGTCACCTTCGTGAAGCTGGAAGTCTTTCGGGTTGATAGTAATATCGCTCATTTTGAATTAGTGTGTTCAGGACCAGTCGGAATTGACCAGACCTCCCTAGCGGGACAGCGCTACTTACCCCAACACCAATCAGAAAGCAAGCATTTATCGCTTCGACACAAGTAACCTAGATACAAATTATCTTGCAAGCTGTGAACCAGTCCTCTAATTCACGCCTATGGCAAAAGAAACAACTCTTATTCTCCTCAAACCTGACACGATCGAAAAGAATCTTTCAGGCACAGTACTCGGACGCTTCCTCAAAGAAGGTCTCGTTATCCGTGGCATCAAAATGATGACACTCAGCGACGCAATCCTCGCTGAGCACTACTCGCACGTAGCAGATAAGCCGTTCTTCCCTGAAATTGTTGCATTCATGCAGAAGACTCCGGTCATCGCAGTCGCACTCGAAGGTGAAGACGCTATCGGCCGCGTTCGCGACCTACTCGGACCAACTAACTCAGCCGAAGCACCAGCGGGCACACTCCGCGGAGACCTCGGCGAAAACATGATGGTCAACGTTTGTCACGCATCCGACAGCACTGAGTCAGCAGCAGCAGAAGTAAAGCGCTTCTTCAACCAAGGCGAAGTATTTAGCTTCTAAGACTCACCAACTCTTTCAAAATGCCTGCCAGCTCACAGCTCGTAGGCATTTTTTTGTGCCCTTTTACTGCCCCGTTGGGTTCACCTTTTCTCCGTAAGAACGGACAGTCCAGTTGATCCGCCCATAAACTGCAAGCATGTCATCCACTTTTTCTTGAGAGAAATTTGCTATCCTTTCATCCTCCAGCGCCCTTTCGAACGAAGCCCTGAAACCAAGAACGTTCTGCACAAGCAATTGGTAATCGCTCTCTAGATACACATTCTCCAGCCCCCTTTTTTTCATTTCAATGGAACGGTACACGAGAATACTCTCAGCCGCCACTGCAGCAGTGAGCACATCACCTGGGTCATTCACCCTGCCTTCACAAGCTCTAAGCGTGTTTTGCGCAATGGCATAAAGCACTTCGAAGCCACCCTTTTGAGCAGAAAAACCTGAATACACGCTGTAATTCCCATAATTAGTGGGATCCATCTCATACGCCAGCGTCATCAACTCCTTCACCTTCCGCTTCTCATAAGCCAACACCTCTGCGCTGCGGTAGCCGGGAAGATTATTTTGACGAATTGTGCTCTCCAATTTTCGTAAGTTTAACTTCAGCTCAGTCATCTTTGGGCGCCCCTCGACGCCGCCACCTCCGTGACTCACGCCGCAGGTTTCACATTCCTCCCCCTCACCCACATGGTCATGACCTATCCCACCGTGGTGAATGATACTCACTGGATCCTGTAGCGCAGCACCCACAATTTCCCCGTACGGGCTAGACTTAAGCTCTAGGGGGTTCAATTCCCTACGCTCCCTCTCTTCTGCAGTTCGCTGAAAACCATCAACCACTAAACAAGCGCCTAGACCGGAAAGAATAAGTATAATCCAGTATTTCATTTCTGTTTTGGTGTGAAGGTTAGATAAGCACAAACACTCAGCAAAATACTCACCCCTGCCAAATATTCAAAAACTCCGAAAAACTCAGAGGTCGTCAAAGCCCCCTGTTGATGCACAAAACGATGCGTTAGATCTGCAAGATAGAAATGTGGCAAAATCACATACAGAGTATCCAACATAAAGATATCCTTCGACAGAACGATCTTCTCCACCACCAACACCAAATAGAAGCCGCATAGATACAGAAACAAGCCACCAGAATAACCCACCAGCGCCCCAAAGCGAGACGCCAGCGCTATCACAAATTGATTCACAGCAGAAACTACCACCAGAAAGAACACCGCGTGCTGCAGATTCAATACCAGCCAATGCCGCCACTCGGTCTCGCCACTCGGTGCTGCTGCAAACACGCACACCATCACTGCAACGACAACCATCAGCACAGCAAACAACAGGGTCGTCAACCACAGCCCACAGAGCTGTGATGATTTACTCACCTCGTTACTCAGAAAGTACTCGCCTAGTCGTGAGCGCACGTGCTCGCCGCCCATATTGGCCGCATTATAGACCAACCAAAAACAAGCCCCGGCCCAGACTAACTGCCATGCGGCCTGCGCAATCGCAGGGTGACTCACAGCTGGGTCAACCTCAATATTCGTCATTTCCTGCAACACAAACGGCAACACAGCTAAGAGAAATAGCACCAAAAAAACCGACTTCTGTCGAACTGCTGTCGCTAGTGATAATTTAAATATTTTATACATCGCTTATCCCTTCAATTATTATTTTAGCGAATCCTTAAGCTCACCCCAACTTCTCCC
>Ga0233404_10000474_pt1 | contig 11051 bp, 8 predicted proteins | sample Na_oxic_2_MG_FD_179861 | JGI IMG/M metagenome (GOLD analysis project Ga0233404, IMG submission 179861) | Seawater microbial communities from Saanich Inlet, British Columbia, Canada - Na_oxic_2_MG | ecosystem: Environmental > Aquatic > Marine > Inlet | place: Canada: British Columbia | collected...
CGGATTTTTTAGTGTCTTCATAAGCATAAGTTCGTTCTAGGCTTTCTTCCCCAAGCGCGTTCAATATCTGAATCAAATAGGCAATTCCCGGCACGGATTGTATTTGCATTGCCAATGGAGTAACCAAAGTATTACTGTCTCCACGCTTTAATTCAATTTCCAAAACCCGGTTACGGCATTTTATCAGGATAGGTTCCAGAAAGTCATATTGATCCAACAATTCACTGCGTTTAGCCGTAGTAAGCTTACGCATCACTTCTTCGGAAAAGATGATTTTATCGCAAATGTCACTTTCGCCGGCTTCGCCAAGTGTTACAGCATCCAGATAAAGCCGCAGAGGCGGTTGATATGCTGCCTTCTTCTTTTTGGCAGAGCGATACTTCCAGTTTAGCAAGTGCCACAGACGGATTTTTTGCTTATCTGTCCAGTAAGCTCTTGCCTCTTCGTCATTGTAAGCTTCAGTGGCAATATTTTCCCATAGTATTAAATAATGATTTTTACGCCAGATTTTCAATTCTGCTTCAGAAATGGAAGCAAAAATAGTTTCAGTGGCATCAAGTAAAAAGTCAACGACTTTTTCGGAAAACCAAGTTACCGCTATCCAATCTAAAAGAGTAGTGATTTGTTGTGGATACCGGAGCTTCTTGATAATGTCATCACTGACATAATGTTTCTTGATGAGTTCCTTAATCCAATGCGAAGTTGCATCATCAAGGTAGCGATGGCCATAATAATAGTAACCAGATGTCGAAAATGAGACTGAAAGTTTAGTCACATCAAAAATGTCTAATTCGCTCTCTTCCCACCATGTTTTCCACACTTCGTTTAACGGCAGTTTTGTAAATGCGTCACCTTTATGCACATTATCAGTGGATGGTAACCGGTTCCCAATGAGTTCAACTCTAGCAGAGTTATCCCAATGTTTAATGGTATACTCGTAATCTTTGTTTTCCTCAAACAAATCATCTAGTTTCTGTAGCTCTTTTTTAGCTACCTCCAAATCCAAACTTAAATCAATCAGTTTTTCTGGCTTAGGTGAATTGCACAGTTCATTTGGCTTGCTCAAGCCCAAAGCATCGTCAAAAGAGAGTTCCTCTGGTTCTTCGGCCAAAATGTCATCAAGCAGAATTTGTTCCTTGGCGGAAATTTTGGATTTTTCGGCGTATTCACGGGCAAGTTCTCCAACGGCTTCGATGTCACGCTGCTTCATTTGGAGCAGGATATCTAGGCCCGCTAAACATTGCGGGGCCTTTTTTGCGAACAGTAATCTTTCGGCACTTTGTATGGTTTGGGTGTCATTCTGCTGCAATAATGCTGTAATACAGCCATTCCGCAAATTTGCCGCTTTTTGCCCCAGAAGCTCTTCCACTCGCAAAATCTCATCTGGTTCCAATTGCAACTTTTTGACAGCCTTAAAAGCTTGCCTTCTCACATATTCGCCCCGATCTCCCAGCATCTTAAAAACAGCCGCTCGAATTTCCGGGGTATAATTTTTAGTCTTGAACAAAATTCCAGCGGCACATTCTCGGTTACTTACTCCCATTTGTTGAATATATGGGATAAGGCGTTCCGGATTGTTATCCTCAATAGCATTAAGCATCAAACGGAAAACATCATCGGGATTAATGCTGATATTGAGCCATGCAAACGCTTGGCTTTTATAACAAATACCTTTTTGAGGTACACGCTTCAACAAAATTTCTAGTTTTTGGAATATATCCGGATAATCATGTTCCGAGATTTGGGCGAGATTGTCCAAAACTAGACTGGCGACTTTCAGGTTATCGTATTCGAGCCATGGCCAAGCAAGGCGTTGCATCTCTTTATGAATACCGGTTTGTTGCAGAAAATATAACCCGGTAACTTTTTTATCCACGTTTTCATTTTCCAGCAATTTTGCCACCAAAGGGAAAGTCTGGACAACATCAGCAACGCCTTTTGCCCAAAGCGCAGTAAATGCGATAAGGTTATCGGGATTATCCAATGCAGCGGCTATAGTTCCTGGATTTTCCAAGAAATGCCTGCCATTTTCCAACACTTTGTAAATAGCTTTTTCCCGCTCACTTTCCCACCCAAATCCAAACCAAACATCAACCGCCCGAACTACCGAACTAAAACGGGCCAATTTGTGGTTGATAATTAGCTTCATCATTCTTTTGAGAGCATTGGGATGGGTTTCATCCAAACATTCAAGCACGGTTTGGCGCAAGCCTTCCTGCCTTTGTGCAGAAATCAGTAGCTTTTCCACAGCTTCGTATCCATCGGTATTGTTTGACAATAACAAAGCTTTGATACCGTCGCGGGACACACTGGCAATTTCATCGCGGTCATAAACGGTGTCGAGGAGGATTTGCAAAACTGCGTTTCCTTCATCGGTTCCAGAATTGATAGCGGCAGCAAGCAAGTAGCTGTATTCACGGTAGAAATTGCCAATGTAAGCAACGTAACGGGCATAGTCGGTTATTTTAAAATCGTAAGCCAGTATACGGGAAAGGCCCATCAACCAATCGACCTTTTTCTCAAGTGTTTGCAAAGGATTGTTGGGTGAGCGAAATGAACGCCGGTACATACCGGCTTGATACATCAACTCGGTTTGCATTTCCCAAGCAAGTTTGACGTATCCGGCAAGTTCTCCAAAAATGGCTTCCAAGACGGGGAAATATTTTCCCTCCCACAAATCGTCTATCTTCGATACGCCTTTGATGAATTGCTTAAGTTCCTTTTTGCGTGCCTCAGTTTTTTCCCACGACTTTTTTGGAATAGCAACTTTTGCTTGGTCCAAAATCAATAATCCTAAACGTTTTGATTCAGGAGACAACTCGGAAAGTTTGTTCACGCGTAGATTATTCAGATCTTCTATTCTGTGCAGTGCCAGAAATTTTTCGGCTTCTTCTTTTGAAATCATGTTGTTATAGCGTTTTTCGTTTGGATTAAATACACAAAAGGGCAACCATAAAGGATTGCTCCTACACAAAAGGGCAACCATAAAGGATTGCCCCTACGCAAAAGGTAAATCATTTAAAAATAACCACCAGTTAATGCCACAAGGCGTAGAAAAAGAATTTTGGCATTGGGTTTCAAATCAACTTTATCAGTCAATTTTTCAATTTTTACGTCATCAATAAAAACGAAATACAAACCATCTTCAAAAGCTTGCAGTGCATCTTGAACGGCTTTTTCTACGTCTGCCGTTTTAGTATTATAAACTTCCCCGAAACCAATCTTACCACTTTTTTTCATTGCCTGCATTTGTGAACTGTCGAGGTAACGAAGCAAATTGTCACCTTTTTGATTGAAATTTGCAACTTGCTGGCGAACAATGACTTCGATTAGTTGAGAAAGGGTGGCACTACCATTGAATTCGTCAGGTAGTTGAATTTGCAAATTTTCTAAAACCGGGCGTTTTTTGCCCAGCATTTTTACTGATATTTCTATTTGTTTTTGCATGAGTAATGAAAGTAGTCCCTACAAGTCAAAGCCATTAAAAAATAAATGAGTTACGTTTGGTTAATTTGTTCAGCAACAGTGAAAATTTGCGTAATTGCTTTTTCGAGAAGTTGAGTCATTGTCAAAAAACTGTCCCATCTTCACTCACTGTGTTAAATTTGAAGCGATTTTGTGGTTTTTTTTCACCCGATTTTTATGCGAAAACTAGAAATCCGATTTTTGCAAAAAATCGGATTTCTTTAATACCATCAAGAGTACATTTTTTAGGCGAAAGCTAGAAATCCGATTTTTGCAAAAAATCGGATTTCTTTAATACCATCAAGAGTACAAAAATCGGGTGAACTTTTGATCCAATTTTGGCGCAAATTGTAATACCCCACCTTCACGAGCTACATTTGCTAGTGTAATTTATCATGTTTTTCTGAGCATAGCAAGTGGTGTAGCATAGCTCTATCCACCCTACGAACTAATTAATCCTTTATTATATACAATCCTTGTAGTTCTGAGCCGGGAATAGCGGGAAAACAGAAATGCGCCCGAAGGGAATTGAAACTTCGTCCTTCGTTACGCGAGATTAAATTTTGATTCAGAATGAGCAACTTGACTTTTTGGCTTTGGTGCTTTATTTTTGAACAATTTATTTTGTTGTGGGTAAAATTTTCCTAGTATTAGGAGGTATTTAATTATGAGTGAAATGGTTTTAGAACAACGGGTAAGTAAAGTTGAGAAACAGATTATCCGATTGGGCCGAAAAATGGATCGCTACGGCGAAGACAGCCACGAGAACTTAACCCGACTCGAAGACTGGTTAATCCAGTATTCCATTGACAACCAGAAAGCCATAGAAGAAAGTCAAAGATGGCGGAAGTCAATGGAAGAAGATCGTCGAGAAAGTAAACAAGAACTCAAAGCGTTACAGAAAAGCCTTGCGGACAGCCAACAGAGAACTGAGCAAGGATTCCAAGAATTACGGAAAGACCTTGCGGACAGTAAACAGGACATGGCTTTGAGCCAACAGAGAAATGAGCAAGGATTTCAAGAATTACGGAAAGAGCTTGCGGATAGCCAACAGAGAACTGAGCAAGGATTCAAGGAGTTACGGAAAAAAATCGCGGACAGCCGCAAGGAATTGGGGCAAATTTCGCATCGTTTGGGTACTATCGTTGAGGATTTGGTGGCTCCCAGTTTACCGCGAGTTTTTCGAGAAATTGTCAATTGCCCGGCGGATGTTGATGTTTTAATTAATGTGCGGGTTCGCCGCCGTCATCCCAGTCAAAAAGGTAAGATGTTAGAAATAGATGCGATGGCTGATTGTGGAAATTATGTCCTTTTCAATGAGACGAAAAGCCAATTTAGTTCCGAAAAAGTGAAAGCTTTTTTGGAGAAATTGGCTCTGGTAAGAGACTATTTTCCCGAATACCAATCTCATCAAATAAGGGGTTGTATCGCGTCGTTATATTTGGATAAAAGCCTAGTTGAATATGCGAGTCGGCAAGGTTTATTGGCTTTGGCATCCGGGGAATATTTAATGACGGTTCAAAATGATGCTGGATTCAGTTGGAAAGCTTTTTAAGTAATGAATGATCATAAGTACCTTCGCCAAAAATTTTCAAGCATTTTGGACTGGGCAACCACAAGGGATTGCCCAAAAGCTTCCAGCAAAATACCTGAATATTTCTCGGTACTTAGCGACATCATAAACCAATACCTTCGCCAATATCAAAATTTTTTGTTTCGGGAATGAGGTACGATTTCCCGAAACCTATATAAGAGTTTCGGGAAATCCGCTTCGCTCCATTCCCGAAACAAATATCCAATTGGCGATGGTATTGATAAACAAGAGAATAATTAAAATGATAGAAATACAACGCTTAACGACTAAAGATAACCATTTTTGGTCACAACTAGATAGTCTGCTGGTATGGGATACGATGTCAGATTATGCCATCACACAAACGGTACGCGATATTTTGCAAAATGTGCGTAATCATGGTGATACCGCCCTACTTGACTACACTCGTCAATTTGATCGCCGAAACGTACAAAACCCAGAAGAACTTATTATCCCCAAGGAACGTTTGCAGCAAGCTTTGAGAGATTTGGATAACACTCAACGCCAAGCTTTGGATCACGCCGCTGAGCGTATTTGGAATTATCACCAACACCAAACCCAAGATTCTTGGCAATACACCGAAGCCGATGGCACGATGTTGGGGCAACAAATCATGCCGTTGGATAGAGTGGGTTTATATGTACCTGGTGGCAAAGCCGCTTATCCCTCCTCGTTGCTAATGAATGCGCTACCGGCTAAAGTCGCGGGGGTAAACGAAATAATTATGGTTGTGCCAGCCCCTGATAATGTCCTTAATGATATGGTGTTAGCGGCGGCGGCTATTGCCGGTGTCGATAATATATTTAGTATTGGGGGAGCACAGGCAGTAGCAGCACTGGCTTATGGGACAGAAACGGTGCCTAAGGTTGATAAAATTGTAGGCCCTGGTAATGTTTACGTTGCTACTGCTAAAAGCATGGTATTTGGTACCGTTGGCATAGATATGATTGCTGGGCCTTCGGAAATTCTGGTGATTTGTGATGGGCAAACGGAGCCGGATTGGATTGCGATGGATTTATTTTCGCAAGCGGAACATGATGAAGATGCTCGTGCTATTTTAATCAGTCCCAATGCCTCTTTTTTGGATACGGTACAAGACAGCATGAATCGTTTAATCGAAGCAATGCCACGCGCCGAGATTATTCGCATGGCTTTACAACGTCGAGGGGCCTTGATACAAGTCAAAGATTTAGATGAAGCCATTGAAGTGGCTAATTTTATTGCCCCGGAACATCTGGAATTATCTATTGAAGAACCCCAAGCATACATCTCGAAAGTCCGTCATGCTGGAGCCATTTTCATGGGGCGTTACACTGCCGAAGCGTTAGGCGATTATTGCGCGGGTCCTAATCACGTTTTACCTACTTCGCGCACGGCTCGATTTTTCTCGCCGCTCGGTGTCTATGATTTTCAAAAACGCAGTTCGCTCATTATGTGTTCTCAAACCGGGGCGAATACGTTAGGGCAAACTGCTTCAATTATCGCTCATGGCGAAGGTTTGACGGCACATGCACGTTCCGCAGAATATCGGATAAAATAAGGGCAACCACAAGGGATTGCCCCTACAAATCATCATGTAGGGGCAATCCTTTATGGTTGCCCTAATTATTTTATGCATGTTCCTAACTAAAAATCTGTCAGGTATAAAACGACATCACAAATATGAATAATACTCACAAAGTAACTGATTGGATACGTCCAGAAATCCAACAATTGACTGCCTATCACATTCCGGAACCAAAGGATGTTGTTAAACTTGATGCGATGGAAAATCCCTATCAGTGGAACGCAGAACTCATTCAAAAATGGCTACAAACCTTGCAAACAGCAGCCATCAACCGTTATCCAGATCCAGCAGCGCATGAAGTCAAACAGCAATTACGACAACGAATGCAAATTCCGGACACGATGGCTGTGATCCTTGGCAACGGCTCGGATGAGTTAATCCAAATGTTAATTTTAAGTTTAAATGGGAATGGACGGGTATTATTGGCCCCTGAGCCAAGCTTCGTCATGTATCGCATCATCGCCCAAGTGGTTGGTATGCGATATATCGGCGTACCTTTGGATCCAAAGGATTTTAGACTGGATATGTTTGCCATGTTAGAGGCGATTGAAACACATCAACCGGCCATCGTTTTTTTAGCTTATCCCAACAATCCTACCGGTAATGCGTTTGCCATCTCAGACATAGAAACGATCATAGAAACCAGTACTGGTCTTGTCGTCATAGATGAAGCCTACGCGCCCTTTGCCGATAACACGTTTATGTCACGTTTAGGAGAATATCCTAATTTATTGATCATGCGTACCGTCTCCAAACTAGGATTGGCGGGCTTGCGATTGGGCTTACTAGCTGGGCCACACGAATGGTTAGAACAGATTGATAAAATCCGTTTACCTTATAATATCAATCTGTTATCCCAACTCAGTGCCGTTTTTGCGTTGCAGCACTATGCGGTGCTAGAAAAACAAACACAGCAAATTAGGGTAGATAGAGCAGATTTACTAAAACGCCTCAACGCTATTGATGGTGTACAGGTTTGGTCAAGCCAAACTAATTTTATTCTATTTCGCGTGGCAAATGCACCTGCCATGTTTGATAATTTGAAAAAACAAGGCATTTTGATAAAGTGCTTACATGGTAGCCATCCCCTATTAGATAACTGTTTACGGGTGACGGTGGGTACACCGGGTGAAAATCAGGCGTTTTTAAAAATATTGACACAGATTGTGTAATAAAGCTTCAAAGAAATCCAATTTTTTCCAAGAATAGGATTTCTGGCGGAGTTAAATTGCACAAAATGCAATCCACTGAACGTTGGGTGATTTTCAGTTCCATAGGTTTCATCGGTGGAATTATTAAGGAATGGACACGAAATAAGTCCCCATTTTGTTTCGGGAATGGAGCGGAGCGGATTTCCCGAAACAAACCGGGAAATTATTTCATGAGCATTCCTAAACCACCGTAAAAATGGGAATGCACCCCGTTTTGAGTATATCGTGGATTTCTTTTTTTATTGCGGTGGATTGACGTTCAAAAAAAATCGCCCGCTTTCGGCGGGCTAAAAATTTAAAAAATCCTAAAATTCTGAAAATCCGCAATATAATGCAGCATCTTAATGAAATCGGTAAAAATCTTGGACGGTGGATTAAACAACAGAGTGCCAAGCAGCAATGAAACGATATGGTTGTCTATTTCCACAAATCACGGCGTTTGAGTGATGTAGGGTGGGTAGGAACTTCGTTGTAACCCACCATATTCCGCTTGGTGTTTTTAGAATTTGTGATTAATTCCAGCTTCTTTCATGATTGCATTTGCTGTGAATCTTGATTTACAATTCTGTGGCACTGTTACCGGTTTGCAACCATATTTTCCCCAATATTCATGCGATCCTTTTGCAGCTCTGATAAGTTTCCAGCCATGCTTTTTCAGTATTTTTTTTACTTCTTTTTCATACCCGTTCATGCTATTGCAATATGGTCTTTAAAAACAACATCTGTTGATACCTTCGGTAATGATTTCTTAGAGCCTAAAACCAACAAATTAGGAATAGCCTCTTCAACTTCTTTTTTTAAGGTATTGAAATTTTCAGCTTCTAATACTAGTCCTTGAATATCTCTACTTGTTGCAACAAAAACCTTTTCTTCATCATCATAAATAAAATTAATATTTATTGTAATTGTTATCCCTATTCTGGCTAAAAACCATGAGAATGGGTATCGATATGGATAACTCATTGTACACCTCTGTGATTATTATATACTTCAGTTATCAAAGCATTTATTTATCTTAGATTATAGCAACAAATTACCTCAATCCTCAAGTTATATTTAACATGGACGTAAATTGATAGCGAGAACGCTTGGTTACCCTGAGTGACACCCCAATGCCATTAAGTTAAGGAATTTTAATTGGAATCCAAACCTTCAGATTTGGGTTATTCGGCTTAAATATCAAATGCTTCCAAATCTGAAGGTTTGGATTCCAAGGCTTAACTTAATGGCATTGGAGTGACACCCGCCGTAGCGACTTATGGCTCTTTCTCAAAAATTAATCGTTCATTACCATGAACTCAAACAACAAGCCCCAGATTGCATTCTATTAATGCAGGTTGGGGCATTTATGCCGGTGATGGATGAAGACGCTAAAACCGTTTCCACTTGATAAGTGATGTAGGGTGGGTAGGAACTTCGTTGCAACCCACCATATTCCAACGCCACGGTATGGTGGGTTTCCGTTTCACTTCTACCCACCCTACGCTTGCTTCGGCGGGCTAAAAAAGTATAAAAGATTAAAAAGCCCGCGCGGCCACACGGAAACCGACATCGTAGTCGCGGACGAAGCGGTCGTTCCAGTAACGGAAAGCGGCACGGGAACTGCCTGGGATGATGACCCACGAACCACCGCGCAGCACTCGGCGATTCTCATTACCTCCCTTCCAGACACGCCCGTCAGAGGGTGCGCCTTTATAATCGTCATGCGAATTATCGGCACACCATTCCCATACATTGCCTACTGTGTCATATAAATCAAAGGGATTCGCACGAAAAGACCCTACTGGTGCGGTTTGTTTATTATCCCAACGACTCCCACATCCATCACACACTGCTTGATTTTTGCCAAGTTCATTTCCCCACCAATATTTAGTTTTGGTTCCAGCACGAGCTGCATATTCCCACTCCGATTCGCTGGGCAAACGATAATGTTTTCCCGTTTGTTGAGTTAACCATTCCGTATAAGCAATAGCATCATTCCAACTCACACATACAACTGGCTCATTATCTGTTTGAGAAAAATAAGGATTACGCCAATTAGCATCTTTTACCCAATTCCACTCTCGCTGATAAATTCTACATCCTTTTCCCTTTTCGGCTTCAGTTTTATAACCACTCGCATTAACAAATTTCCGAAAGTCTCCCACTGTCACTTCATATTTACCCATCGCAAACTTTTCAATGTTCACCCAATGTACCGGTTTTTCATCATCATAATTACTGCCCTGAATAGCCCCCATTTGAAAACTCCCAGCCTTTATCACCACCATTTCCGGGGCATAACCACCAACTTGTAAACTGTCACGGAAGACTTTACCGGGTGGAAAAGGATCCGGTGGCACCATCGCATTACTAAAATAAAACTCATCGCTGATGGATGCTTCATACCAAGGTTTTTGCACCGTCGCTGTTTTGCGGGTTTCCTGTATCACCGCTTTCCGCACCTTTTTCAACACGGATTCAATCGGCAAATTGGGCTGTTTCATAAACCGCAGCAAATGTTTAGTGTACGGACTATTCCGTTCGCCCGCTTCACCACCCCACGCTACCGTGCCCGGAGCCGTTGCATACGCTATCAACGTACCCTCCGCGCTCGCCATCCGGGTTAAGCCGCGCCCCAAACTCTTGGAAAAACTTTTAAACGGATTATCCCGACAAGCATCCAAAATCACAATATTCAAGCCATTGTCAGCTTCCTGCATCACCCCCAAAACATAACCGGCATTCACCGCCTTATATTTCAAATGCTCTGTCGCCGACATTTTGCGAATCGAATTGATAGGAATCAAATAGTTATCACCGGCGTGTTGCGCCCCATGCCCGGAAAAATAAAATAACCCCACCGCATTTTTATGCAGCTTTTTACCAAACGCCTGAATCGCCAACTCCATCGTCATTTGATCAGCATTCACCTTCAGCGTCACATCAAATCCCAAATTGCCTAACATTTTCGCCACATCACGCGCATCATTGACCGGATTCGCTAAAGACTCAACCTTATAATCGCTATTCCCAATTACCAATGCTATCCGCTCCTTTGCCAGAGCAGACATTGAGATAATTGCAAAAACTAACAAAATCAATATTAAACGTTTCATTTTTTTAATCACTCCTCTGTAGATGTTCAGAAAAATAAATAAGTTCACCCAAAGGGCGAACACATAGGTTCGCCCCTACATGAAATCTATAATGCCACGTAACTGTAGGGGCAGAC
>Ga0233404_10000475_pt1 | contig 11038 bp, 7 predicted proteins | sample Na_oxic_2_MG_FD_179861 | JGI IMG/M metagenome (GOLD analysis project Ga0233404, IMG submission 179861) | Seawater microbial communities from Saanich Inlet, British Columbia, Canada - Na_oxic_2_MG | ecosystem: Environmental > Aquatic > Marine > Inlet | place: Canada: British Columbia | collected...
GTGATAAGACAGGTTGAGGACGAGGCGATATTTTCCGCTTTACACTGGAAGGCATTGAGCATTTTCGCACCTTCTTTTTATTAACTGGGTCCAATGTGATTGAGCTAATACGTAATTTTTGGTTTTTAATAGCCGTTGTTTTACCAGCAGCAAAGGGGTTTTTTTGAAGTGTTGTCTCTCTTGGTTGAGACGTTGAAGGTTGTTTTGCCTCATCAGGCTTTGTTGGATTTGGAAGTCCTCCGCCTATTTTGGAATTTGCCAAAGCAGGGCTTGAGGCTAACAACAGTGCGCCTGCAACACTTGAATTTTTGACGTTATTTAGTGATTTCATGGTGTTATAGTAATGGTTAATGAATTTTAATATAAATATCAATCACTTACTTTGTTTAAGCGTTATCTATTCAAGCGGGAAACGTATCTTTTCTAAATTCTGTGGAAAAAACCTGACAGGTTTCCAAAACCTGTCAGGTTTGGGCAAGTTTACCCACACTTTTTGATAAGATACCAGGAAACGCTATATTTCAGGTATGGAATTAAAAAGACTATTTTTTAAGAAATCGTCTTTTTTACGCCATCAAAATGTTAAAATATTTATAATTACTCAGGGCTTGAGCAAGAGATTGCTCCTACATAAGAATATTGTTGTAGGGCAATCCGTAACGAAAGCCCTGAGTAGTTATACTAAATAATATCATCCAAAGACAAATTAAGGGCTTGACTAATATTTGTCAATTGTATTTTCGTGGCGATTGAAAAGTCGGATTCGATTTGTGATAATTCTATTTCGCTAATATTAGCCGCCCTGGCTAATTGTGATTGACTCATTCGATAATATTCTCGCCAAACTTTGAGGGGATTTTCTCCATCAATGATTTGGAAAGTCACTTCAGCCGGGATAAGGGCTTCGCCTGATTCAATCTGTTTTTTAGCTTCATCATAATCTTGAATATCCTGAAGCATTTCATGATCTTCAAATAAACGTTGAAAGTGTAAGGAAGTACCGCCCACTCTGAGCGACTCAATTTCATACTATAGACTTTCAGATAAATAACTTCACTTCGGGCCGACACACAGGGCGAACCTGCGTGTTCGCCCTCATTGTGAATTTATTTTTCTGAACGTCTATATAATACATCTTTTTCCAATTAATTGTCTCGTAAATGGAATTAAAAATACTATTTTAAAAATAGTATTTTGATTGGCGACAGAAATCCGATTTCTTATAAAGAAATAGTATTTATGGAAAAGTTATTCCGTTTTTGTGGGCAAATTTTCACAAGCCTTGTTTTCAGAAGCAATGGCACTAGAGATTTGCGCTTCAGTCGGGCATGATTCACTCGCCGTCAAATGAACCGTTTCCAACGGTGACAAAATCGTCGTCTTGTAATTCTTCTTCTCAAAATCGGCTTTTTTCAGTAAGGCGGCTTGCAAGTAAAAGGTATCATTACCCGCCTTGATTTCTTTAGCGAATTGAGCAGTTTTCAGAGCAACCTCAAAATTTATCTGGGTATGCGCTTGAGAGTGAGTTACACCAGGACGAGATGGGGTAGGCGGTTCAATAGGCTGTATAACCGGCACGTTATAAACCCCCATCATTTGAATATCTCTGGTATCCAGAGCTAATTTAATCCCTGAAAGGGGTGTTCTCATTTGGGGTTTGTTGGGTAAACAGCGACTATAAAGCAGTACCAAAACGCGCTCATCTTGGCTAGTAGGAATACGTGCCATTTTAAATTGCAAAGTCACATCCTGTTCCTTCTTTGGATCAAAAGCCAGCGAAAGTGTCTTGTTTTTGTGAGGGCTTTTCTGCTTGACTTTTGGAACAGGGCAGTTTTGTACCTTTTTGTTATCAGCCGGATCCAGGGTAATTGATTCAATACGGATTTGCGTTTTACCGGCAAAGAGTGATTGAAGCTTTGCGCGATTTGCAGGAGACGGCTGGCTTCCATCAGCTGGGGGCCCACCGCCAGCTTTGGTAGGACCCGCCAAAACTGGGCTAGAGGCTAATAAAAGCGCGTAAGCCATGCTGGATTTTTTGAGGTTATCTAATTTTTTCATTGTGTTATCCCATGATTGTGATGAATTTACAAAAATACTATTTTAAAAATAGTATTTTTTTTGGTTAATAGAAATCCGATTTTTGAAAAATCGGATTTTTTTGCCCTTTTAAATCGGAAAACGACTCTTATAGCGACTAAGGAACATGCACAAAATAACTTCCACAATGTCGCATCAAACCTGACAGGTTTCCAAAACCTGTCAGGTTTAGTTGTCGAAGTTATTTTATGCACGTTCCTAATTAGCCAACGTTGTTTCTCCCTGGATAATTTTCTGGATAGCTAAACCATTGCTGACAGGATTCATCCCTTCTTCAACGAAAGCGGCATAAAATGTATAATCTCCGCCTAAGCCAGGAGATACTTCAAAGTCTGCCAACAACCTTACTCTGTCATCAAGACTTTCTATAGACTCCTTAAAGGGTTGAGGTTGGGGGCTAAATGGTGCCAGCGGTATACCAGTCCAGAACAGGAAATCACCACCGGGCAATTTAACGGCAACCCAAAGGTCAACTCGTTCAAACCGACTCCTTTGAATCTTTTGTACCAAGTCAATGCTAACTTTTGCACCAACCTTATAAAACTCTTCTAAACCTTCAAAAGCAAGAACTAAGTCACCTTCATCCACTGGTGGCGTGGGAGGCGGAGGGGCATCATCAGCGACCACCGTTACCGTCCGGTCAAGTGGATTACTGCTTGCCCCTTTATCATCAGTGACTAACAGAGTTATGGTATAAGTCCCAACGGTTCCAAAAGTTATGCTAGTAACAGAACCATTTGCAGTTTGACCATCCGAACTATTCCATTGGTAGGTAGTAATAGTACCATCCGCATCCTTTGATAATACACTAGCGTCTAAAGTGACGGTTAACGGTGCTTTCCCTGATGGAGGAGTCACACTGAAATTCGCAACTGGGCGTTGATTAACAACACTAATAGGCGGAGGCAATGTTGGATCACTGTTTGCCTTTTTCGTTGGCGGCAAATCCATCAAAAAAAAGCTGTCAAATGTCACGTCAACATTCTTGGAAACTTCCAAGTTAACACTTCCACCGACACATCCATCTATTTCCAATTGCTCCACATCCGTACCGTTGATAGAAAATGAGAATTGGTTGTCTTCTTTATTAATTGATAACTCGTTGGAACCGGAACCATTGGCATTAATTAAAGAAGAGCTTGTCCAATCAACCGGTTTTTCATAGACATCATTTATAACCGTACTCACGGTATAACTTCCATCTCCAGCGATGATAAAGATAACATAATCTGGACTGCCGGATGAATTTTCATGATTGCAGACTGATAAACCATAACCACCAAGTTCTGAGGCACCTGCCCAAAAGGTATCAATGGAAACGCTAAAGTTTTCAAAATAGTTGCTATGTCCAGGGCTAGGATTCCAACCGCCAGGATTGTAGCCACCATCCCAGGGTAAGGATTGTAAGTCATCAGAACCATCACCGTTGAAATGTAATTGCTCATCAGAAACGGAGAAAAAGTCCTTGGAAGAAAATCCCCCCATTCCGCCACTAAAATCTTCATAGAAAAAAGGTAACAGCTTGAAATTATCAAAAGTCACATTTGCCAAATTCGAGACTTCTAGACCAACACTACCACCGGAACATCCATCTATCTCCAGCTCTTCGACTTCGGTATCATTGATAGAAAACGCCAAATAATTGCCCGACTTAAAGATGAACAATTCGTTTGTACTATTATTCCTAATAGCATCCGAAGGAGTCAAATCGACAAGTGTTTGAGAATTCCCATCTTGGACCGCAGTTATTTTGTAAGCGGTGTTGCTGCCTACAGCATATATGAAAAAACGGATATAATCAGCCGTTCCTGACGCATTTTCTTGGTTACAAACGGACAAGCCATAGCCTGCATCTTCTGAGCCGTTCAACCAAGTCACATCCACGGATACGCCAAAGTCGCTAAAATAATTGGTGTTACCAGGAACGGGATTCCATTCCCCTGGATTCAAACCACCACTCCATTCAACAAAAGAGGTTGTGTTATTTCCGTTGCCTGTAAAAGTAAACTTTCCACCAGACGCGGAAAAGCCATTGCCTTCTACAAAGTCACCTGGACCACTTTCAAACTCTTCAAACACACCGGCAGCCCAAATGGATGTTGAAAAAATGAGCATGATCATCGTCATGCTCAAAAGTACGAGTCTTTTCATCGTTGTCATCTCCTAATAAGAGTTAAAAATGAAAAATGAATGGTGGGTTTTGCTACCCACCCTACTTAGTATATCACAATTTATTCTTCAAAACACTTTTTCAGCCAATGCCAGGCTTTACTAACCACCTATTTTTGTAAGGCATCGTCCATGGTTCTAAATTTTTCGGAGTATGATTTCGGATTTTTCATGCCCCACTTTTTAAATTCGTGGGGTGAAAACAAGAATCACAGACATATACTCAACGCGGGAAAAAACTTAACTTTTTTCAATGAGGCAGGGCAAAAAAAAGACTTTGCCCACCCTACATAAAAATTTGATGCCCGTGTGCAGTATACAAAATCAGCCCGTCAGTATTGTAACAATGTGACTTCGCTCGTATATTTGATTTTATCCCGATGTAAAATGTCAAATATTGCATCAACATCTTTTCCCGATTTGGACACGCTCAGTTATCAGTTATCAGTTATCAGTTATTACGGTCGTTTTTATGAAATATTGACTGCAAGTTTGCAAATTTCAATTTAACGACTATAATTGATAGTATGTACCTAATCTATAGCTTTTCAGAAAAATAAAAGTTTTCAGACCTGACAGGTTTTCAAAACCTGTCAGGTCTTTAGACCAAAATATTTATCTGAAAAACTATATAGATGTTCAGTTTCAGAAAGGCAAACACGCAGTTCTGCTAATATGTGACATGATTCTTGTAGGGGCAAATCTGTGTATTCGCCCTTGTGAAACTAACCATTTTTTATCTAAGGAGAACCATTATGAAAATAATACGCCCCTTTTTTCTATGGGGATTAATTTTAATCTTATTTAACCTGCCGGCGTTAGCTTGGGAGGTTAATGTGCAATCTGATGAAACTCAGGCAACATCTCAAGTTATTGTCAGTAATACGAGTCAAATGAATCAGGTGGATGTTTATTTAGTTTGGGCTGATTTGGATGGCAAACCCGGTAAACGATATTTATCGTGGGAATTTAATCGAGGCTGGCAAAATAAATTCATGCCTGTCTTTTCAGCACCGATTGATTTACCTGAATTTGAATCTTACACTGTCCAATTTCAGGATAAAACTTGCCCTGAAAATCATCGGTGTTTTTTGGCATTTGTCGCAACTCCTAGTGGACAGGACCCTTTAGTCGGTTCTAAGAATTGGCAAGCGGCTTCTTTTTTGCCATTAAGTTTATCGGCAGGTTGTGAACGCTTTATGGGGCAACGGTTTTTTCTATCTTGTGACGATGGTATTAATCGTTTTGATGAAGGTGATGATGCTGTATTAGATGCTGTTTCATCAACAGGTGACGCAGGTCCACCTCCACCACCAGCAACCGCTGACAAAGTAGAAGCTGCACCCGAAATGGATGGAGGAACTGCGCAGACAGAAAAACCCGATATTTTTAAATTAGTCGGTCATCAACTGCTTTATGCCAATGGGCAAGCTCAGCGTTTCCAAGTCATTGATATTGCTGATTTATCCAATCCGCGTTTAACCGGATGGATCGCTCTAACAGGTAGCCCTCGTGAACTTTACGTGTTGGGAGACTATTATGTATTGTTGCAAACTCATTATGGAAGTGATGGGAGCAATTTAACGGTACTACGTCAAAACGAAGATAATAGCCTAACGAAGGTGCAAGATATGAGCTTATCCGGGCGGTTTATTGAATCACGGCGGCGTGGACAGTTTATATACAGCGTGACGGAACAGTTTAACCCCATGGCGATAGACTGTGTTGATTGCAGCGGCATATCCAAAAACTTGATTAATATCAACGTGTTACATTTGACTGAAGAAGGGCTATTAGAAGAAGTCGATAAAGCATCAGTCCCTGGCTATTCGCCCACCATAGCCATTTTCCCAGACAACTTGGTAATTGCTAACCATAATCCAGAGGAAGACAGATGGCGAACTACGCAAATCCAAGTTTTTGATTTATCACAAACAGATCCGTTGGTGGCTTTACCAACCTTGAAAGTGCCAGGGCAAGTGCCTTCTGAATTTCATTTGAGCGTGAAAAATCAACAGTTGCGTGTAGTATATGGTCCAGAAGATCGTCAACACGGTAGCACCTTAGCGATTTATGATTTGACATCAATGGACCTCGTTGGACAAGTGAGTGAAATTGCCCCGGGTGAAGCTTTATTTGCGACCCGTTTTGTCGATAATCGCGCTTTTGTGGTAACATTTGAGCGCAAAGATCCCTTATGGGTGATTGATCTCACTGATTCCACTTCCCCCAGCATATTGGGTGAATTGCATGTGCCAGGCTGGTCTGAAAAAATGTTTTTCCATGAAGATCGTTTATTTGCGGTTGGCATAGATGATCAACCGCTGGAAAATGAAGAAAATCGTTGGGTGCGACGAGTCGCTCTCTCACTATTTGATGTGAAAGATCCGACGCTGCCAACTTTAATTAATCGTTTCACTCCCTTGGCAGGTGAAGTCAGCCATAGTTCGTCCCCCGCTTTATATGATGAAAGGGCTTTGTTATTGAATTGGGAAGAAGCCTTTGCTGCGTTGCCGATAGAAACTTATGAGGGCGAGGCTGCGACTCATTTACAAATTGTCTCTTTAGCCAATGACATGATTGAAGATGCGGGTCGTTTAGAAAGTCCTGTCTCCATTCAACGTAGTCTATCTGTTGAGGAAAATGTGTTAGCGGCTCTGGGTGATCAGGCTTTATTGACACTCCGTTGGGGTGCTGGTAAACCCCAAGTACTAGGCGAATTAGAATTGTCAAGGAATCTGACTTGGATCACACGTCAAAGGGAGGATTTATGGTCTGCTGCTACTGGTAATAGAGGCTATTCTCGTCTCTATCGTTATACCACAACTGATGTGGAAATTCCTATCCAGAATTGGTCGTTGCCAAAGGGCTATAATGCTTTAGAAATGGACGATGATCTTGCCGTCTTTTATAACTACCATCCGTTGTCTGTGCAAGTCATAGAACTGAACACAGGAAAATTATATCCACCGCAACAGCTTGAAGAGATAGAAAAGCCAACAATGGTTACTGGTATCCTTGATGATGAAGATTCTGTTGATGTTGGAATTGATGTTGAAGAAGATGTTATCATAGAAGAATCAGCAATGGCTACTTCGACAATTTCCATTAACGATGAAGGTTCCGTTGATGCTGAAATTGATGCTGAAATTGATGCTGAAAAAGAAGATTTCATTGCTTCCGATATGCTTTTGTATCGTAGTCAACCTTTACTGCATGAGGGTTGGTTTTATGTCGCAGAACAACGTTCCTACAACGGTACATCACAAACAGCTACATTATTGCCCAAGCCGGAAAAAGATGAATGGCAAGCGCAGTGGGTATTGCGGAGTTGGAATCTGAAAGTGGAAAACGCAAAGGAAGCAGCTACTCGTTCTATTCCTGGTACTCCCTTGACATTTACGGCAAATGGTGAATTGATTACGCTAGAAGTGACAAAAAAAATACGCCTGAATTTGTTAGCGCTGGACGTAGGTAATGCGCGTTTACTTCATAGTCGTGAACTTAACTGTAGCGCTTATTCTCGTGTGAGGTGGACAAAAGGGGCACTGTATGTGAAGTGTGATAGCGAAACGGGAGATTTGCCAGGTCCTATCTATTATAGTGGCACTCGTGAAGAGGTGAATGAACCCATAACGCAATTGCTGAAATTGAATCCGGCACAAGGCTTCACGGAAGAGGGAAATTGGACTTTGCCTGGTTACAAAAATCTTAGAGCGGTTTCCGGTGAAGTAGTTTTAATGGCTTATGATTGGTATCGTCCTTGGATAGGAGGTGCTATGGTTGACAAACCTATGATAGAACCGGCTGCTATGACAGAACCGGCGATCATGCCTCCGCTTGATGAACAAAACGGCTGTGATATTTATCAATTGACACCTGAAAAAGAACCGAAGTTACTGAAACACCTTGAGACTTGTCCTTATAATGATGAAGGGCTAATATTAACACCGACTCAGGCTTGGGTAGCGGAAGGATTTGCTGGTATTAAAGTAATCAATTGGTAAGCGGGATGCAGTGCATCCAAGAATGAGTTCCCAAACAGAGTTTGGGAACTATAGATGTTCAGGTAAATAACTTTCAAAAACCTGTCAGGTCTCGAATACCTGACAGGTTTAACGTGCGTATGATAAATTTGCAGAAATACATCCTGATGCGAAAGAACCTTTGGCACGTTGGTATGGAATAGTCAAAAAAGCCAATTTTCTAAATTTTAATGAGATGAATAAAGTGCTTGAAGATACTACGGCTTGTTGGATGAACGCTGAAAATTTCGGTTCCGCATACTGAAGCTGAATACGATAAGGCGGTTGTTCTTCTTAATAAATTAATTGATACAGTAGGAGAAGATGAAACACATTTTCTTGCCGACTTAATGGAAACGCTCGGCATCTTAATTGAGACTTACGAAAATCAACATTATCCAATGCCGTCAGTATCATGGATAGAAATTTTAATTTATTTAATGGAAGAACACGGATTAAAGTCAAGTAGTTTAAGCAATGAAATTGGTACTGAAAACGAGGTGCTAGAACTTCTTAATGGGCAACGCGATTTAAATACTCGCCAAATTCATGCACTCAGTGATCGTTTTCATGTTCCACCGGCTGTTTTTTTAGAGCGAGCGTAGGTAGAGCATAAATATGTCTGGATTACATGAATTAAAACCAAAATATTTGGTTAAATTTGCTGAACCTAATATGGTCGTGCTTTCAAAGCTAACACCTCAAGAGATCAAAATCGCCATCGAAAAATTGGTTGCTCAAGGTTTTTTTGATGAACTTGGTGCCTACCGAGTTGAGCGAAGGAAATATCAAGAAGTTTCTAAAAAGGTTTGGACTGATACCCAACAACATATAGATGAAGATATGGGGTTTTCTTACGATAACGAGCGTCGGATGAATAAAGCGTCAGCAAAACCCATCATAACCATGCCAACAATCTAAACTAGCAAAGCCTGGTAGGTGGGCAACTGCGTTTTCTCGTTCCCAAAATCCATTTGTTCAGCACTGAAGCAAGCAGGACGCAGAGCAAGCGTAGGGTGCGTCCCACGCACCTTTTAAAATGGCTATCTAAGCTCGTAAAGCGGTTTGCATAGCAACAGGAATGAATTCCCAAACAGAGCGAGCGTAGGGTGCTTACCTCAAGCACCATCAATCCACACACATTATGTAAAAGGTGCGTAGGACGCACCCTACGTTTACTTTAAGAAAAAATTATTAAGGGATAAGTCTATTTTTAAGGTAAAGTGTGATTTTTATTTTTTTATCTGAAGAAGGAATTTAATATGGCTGAATTAATTGAGGTTGAAGATGAGGTAATTATGGGTTCAGTAAATCATAGCCTTGCACAAGGGCGGATAACAATTTTATTGGGAACTGATGAACGATTTGAGGTCATGCCAGAATTAAGTTTGGATGTCAGCCAAATTGATTTAAAGCGCTTTAATCTCAAGGCGAAGGATGAATTAGTACCAGACATAAGTGTTTACACTGGTACGCCACCAATACCGGATAAAGAGATTGAGGATGATATTCTGAAGGTTTCTCAAATGCCGGAATTAGCCATTGAGGTGCTTTCACCAAGACAGACTATTGGTGAGTTGACTCGGAAAATCAAGGCTTATTTTTCTATTGGTGTTAAATCATGTTGGTTGGTTGTACCTTCAATGGAGGCGATAGATGTTTACTCGCAACCCAATCAGCATAAAATTTTTACTGTGAACGATACTGAAGTGTTCGATGAATTGATGAATATTCATTTGCCTATTCAGAAAGTATTTGAGAACCGTTTTGGAAATGTTCAAAAAAAACCAGCCAGCCAGGTAGAGTGAGCAAACGTGTTTTTGTGTGCATCGGCATTCAGGGGTTGACAACCATTTTTGAGATTGAAAGGTGGGCTACCTGGCTACCTGGCTTCTGATATGAACCAATACCCCAATTAAAACAACCTTCCTTTACGCTTGCCTGGGTTTCAAGGGAATTAAAGGAGCCAGGGTCAAATTGTTTTTTAAACATTACAATTTGTATAAAAATCCAAGATTAAAAATTAAATCGAGCCTGGCCCCTTTTTTTCATTGAAGAAAAATTCCCTTTTGAGAGTCAAGGTTGCTTCGATAAGAAATGTGGTCTGTCCCCTATTATTCTTATTATATCTTATTAGACTTGGTTTATTTGGTGCGTTTACCAAAAATCGCACTGCCAATGCGTACATGGGTTGCCCCTTCTTCAATGGCGATTTCAAAATCACCACTCATGCCCATTGAAAGCTGAAGTGCGGGTATTTCAGGCAATTTCTTCTGCAAATAAGCAGATAAAGCTGCCATGCTTTTAAATATCGTGTGCAAAACCTCTTCTGTTGCATCAAACGGTGCCATTGTCATGAGACCTAAGACCTGAAGCTTGGGTAATGCTGCGATGTCTTTGATGGATTGTAATAAGGCTTCAGTTTGTGGCGCATCATTTTGCCAATTATTACATACAAAACCGCCTTTGCTCTCTTCACCAGAGGTATTGATTTGAATAAATATGGGTAAATTACGTTCTAATTCCATTAGATGGGAAGATAAACGCTCAGCAATTTTAACTCGATCCACGGCATGAAAACAATGCGCGTATTGTGCAATCGCCTTACTTTGACGAGTTTGTAAATGCCCAATGAAATGCCAGTTTAAGTCTGTTAAATGGCTTAATGAAAGGGCTTTTTCTTCTAATTCTTCTGCACGGTTTTCACCAAAATGGCGTACACCTGCGTTATAAGCCGTGACAATATC
>Ga0233404_10000476_pt1 | contig 11036 bp, 2 predicted proteins | sample Na_oxic_2_MG_FD_179861 | JGI IMG/M metagenome (GOLD analysis project Ga0233404, IMG submission 179861) | Seawater microbial communities from Saanich Inlet, British Columbia, Canada - Na_oxic_2_MG | ecosystem: Environmental > Aquatic > Marine > Inlet | place: Canada: British Columbia | collected...
CAGCGCGTGTTTGCGGATGGTTTGGTTATTCGTGACTTGCCCCTATTGGAAAGTAATTGGCGAGCATCAGAATCTTTGGAAACCTATTTACACCAAAATAAAGTGGTATGTATTGCAGAGATTGATACCCGCCGTTTAACTAGGCTCTTGCGAGAAAAGGGAGCGCAAAATGGTTGCCTAGTGGCCGGAGAAAATATAGATACCGAGGCTGCGATTCTTGCAGCCAAAGATTTTGCTGGCTTGCAAGGCATGGATTCAGCAAAAGAAGTATCGACTACGCAACCTTACACTTGGAAAGAAAGAGCATGGTTCATGGATAACGCCATGAGTCCACCACCAACGGAACAATGGGAGGTGATAGCTTACGATTTTGGGATCAAACATAACATTTTGCGTATGCTAGTTGAGCGTGGTTGTAGCGTAAAAGTGGTGCCGGCACAAACGCCGGCTAGTGAAGTTCTTGCACTCCAACCACACGGTGTCTTTTTATCTAATGGCCCCGGTGATCCAGAACCTTGTGATTATGCGATTGCAGCAGTATCGGAAATTGTTGAAGCGGGTATACCAATATTTGGGATTTGTTTAGGGCATCAAATTTTGGGATTAGCCAGCGGAGCCAAAACGGTCAAAATGAAATTTGGTCATCACGGAGCCAATCACCCAGTCCAAGATTTAGCCTCGGGACGAGTAATGATTACCAGTCAAAATCATGGGTTTGCGATTGATGAATCAAGTTTACCGAAAACGTTGCAAGCTACTCATCGCTCTTTGTTTGATGGTTCTTTGCAAGGCATCCGGCATACCGAGAAACCGGCATTTAGTTTTCAAGGCCATCCGGAAGCAAGTCCGGGACCACACGATGTTGCGCCCTTATTTGACCAATTTGTTGAGTTAATGATGAATTGTGAATTGTGAATTGTGAATTGTGAATAAAATCATAGTATTCAGACAATCAACTAAATCATAGTTCAGAATTATATTAAAGAAATCAGATTTTTGCCAAAAATCGGATTTCTAGCTTTAGCCGAAAATGGTGTGAAAAATAAACGGCTTTAAGATATTCAAATTTAATCCCCAGTTTAGCACTATTTATTGACCACCTGACCTGCACGTACTGGCCACACGTAATTCTTAGAACGAGCCTTATCGCTAGAATTAGTAGCACCATCGTTGAGGCGTATATTCCATGCATGAGTAATTGCTAGTGCATTTGTGGTAGATGACCAATAGTGACTCAACTGTATTGAGGTAAACGCATCAGTTGCGGGTATTAAACCCCATTTTTTCGTTCCCTCAGCATTAGAAATTACCGGATTATAAAAATCATAATGAACAACACTTTGTAGTTCTTGAACTGTAGGCAATCGCCAATCATTAAAAGCCCCAGCGGTATAGTCATCACAGGTTAAATCCTTACCACTATTCAATTCATCAATTTTAATCGAAGCATCAGCCCAATTCTGTTTATCCAAGCAATCGCTATCTTTCAACCAAACCAGACAAGTCGTGTTATCAGTCACAGTACCATCACCGTTATCTGTATATCTGTTGCCGGCAATGGTTGGAACACAGGAACTCAAAGTTTGTGAAATTTCTACGGCATTTCCTTGTGCGCCTTCATCACCTAAGTCACTTGGCTCAATTGAAGTTTCGGTCAATACATCACTTTTGGATTGAACGTCAGTGGTTTCGTCACCTAAATCAATTGCCCCCGCACCTTCAGTGATGTCATTGTCGGACATTTCGCTAATCACCGGTGTAGCCGCCCCTTTTGTTTCACTTGAAGTTTCGGTCGATATATCACCACTTGACCCCGCATCATCGTTACTCAAATCCTTTGTTACTTGAGTATTATTCTTGTTAGGTATTTCAGTTATTACCTCAAAAGTTGGCGAAATTGGTTCACTTGAAACCGGTTCACTTGAAGTTTCAGTCAAGCCCTCTTGGCGAAGTTGTTGAGGGCTTTCATCACCTAAATCACTGGCACCATCAACACTATCTTTGTCAGGTTTTTCAGCCATAACTTTATCAGTTGGCAAAATCGCCTCACTTGAAACCGGTTTCACGCTAGTGTAAGGCTTCCCCTCATCGCCCGGTTGTTGAGGGCTTTCATCACCTAAATCACTGGCACCTTCAACACTGTCTTTGTCAGGTTTTTCAGCCACTTTGTCAGTTGGCTTCAGAGCCTCACTTGAAACCGGTTTACTTGAAGTTTCAAGCAACACCTCATTGCCCAGTTGTTGAGGGCTTTCATCACCTAAATCACTGGCACCTTCAACACTGTCTTTGTCAGGTTTTTCAGCCACTTTGTCAGTTGGCTTCAGAGCCTCACTTGAAACCGGTTTCACGTTAGTGTAAGGTTTCCCCTCACTGCTGGGTTGTTGAGGGCTTTCATTACCCAAATCACTGGCACCTTCAACACTATCTTTGTCAGGTTTTTCATCCCGAACTTTGTCAGTTGGCAAAATCGCCTCACTTGAAACTGGTTTCACGTTAGTTTCAGTCATAACCAAACTGCTTGGTTGTCTGTCAGTCATTTCAAAACCCAAGTCATTTGCCTCCTCAGCACCATCTTTGTCAGGTACTTCGCTCATAACCTCGTCAGTTGTTGAAACCGGCACACTTGAAGAATTGACCAATACACTTTTTGAAGGTTGTGTACTAATCATACTTTTATGGATGGCAATGTCTTCTTGGATGGGTATAGCTTTGTCAATATTAGATAATGCAACAAGCGAATCAAGTGATTGGGCTAAAGTTGCCGGCGGCAGCATAATTAGTATACTGATTAGAGAGGATTTTTTATAAAACATACTCTAAACTCCTTTGTTTAAAATTGATTGGTAAATTACTAAAACAATGTTTCCCACTCAGTTTTTTTCCATACAGCTTGTAACTGAGCAAACTCATTGGTAAGAATACTGAATAATTGTTGCACCCGTTCCAAATCTCCGAGTGATGCAACAGTTTCGGCGGTAAAAGCAACCTCACCCAAACGTAATGCACCGACTGTACGCGCACTACCTTTCAACGAATGGGCTAAACGCTCAGTATCTTTCTGATTACTATCTTGCAAAGCCGTTGCCAGTTTTGCTAATTGTTTGGGTGTATCTTGGTCAAATTCGTCTATAATTTTTTTTAGAATACGTAAATTTCCAATAGCGATGCGCTTAGCTTGCTCAATATCAAAAATAGGTAGTTCCTTTTCACTTTTTTCGGCTAAGGCCGACTTACCTTCATCACTTTTCAATGGTTTTTTGGTATCGCTTTCCTCGCAATCCCCTTGTCCCGATTTAATTTTATGATGTGAACTATATTTTTCTATTAGCAACTGTAGTTGTGGGACGTTTAACGGTTTTCCCAGACAATCATTCATGCCAGCTAATTGATAATGTTTGACATCTTCTGAATTATGATTTGCGGTTATCGCGATAATTGGAGTTTGTTGATTTTTACCTTGACGTATTAACTTGGTTGCTTCTACACCATCCATTACTGGCATTCTTATATCCATAAGTATCAAATCATAGTGATTATCAGCACATTTATCCACAGCTTTCCAGCCATTTTCTGCTATTTCTACAGTATAACCAAATTTCTCAAGTACCGCTGTGGCTACCATGCGACTAGCTTGATTGTCTTCCACAACTAACACTTTTTTGTTTATTTTATATAGGGCACTGCAAGGATGGGGTAATATGGAATTAGCCACTACGGGAAACGTTTCTGGTTCTAACGTTTTTTCAAAGCCCAAAGCACAAGACTGTCCAACTTTGAGCAGTTGCTCATGTATGACATGGGTTTGGTAAGATGGACAATATTTTTTTAGCAGGTCAAAAATACGATCCAAGGTAATAGGTTTCGCAATATAGTCATCCATACCGGCAGCTATACATTGCTCAGCATCACCTTGCATCGCATTTGCCGTCATGGCAATAATCACATTTCTTCTAGAACAACGCACTTTTTCACGCTTACGAATTTCGGCGGTTGCCTCAAATCCACCCATCGAAGGCATTTGTATATCCATAAAAATTACCGCAAATTTCTGTTGCTCAAGCTTCTCCAAAGCCTCAAGTCCATTTTCCGCCGAAGTTACTTGACACCCCAACTGCTCTAACATATTCACAGCTACCAGTCGGTTAACATCATTATCTTCAACTAACAATACTGGCGTATTAGGATATATTTTTTGATCGATCTGAAATTGGAATTTACTCACCTTTGCCATAGTGATAAATTCTAACTTTTGCGACCGGTTATATGTTTCTCGTAATGCCACCAACACTCGTTGAAACTGATGCAGCGGTAAAGGCTTGACCAAATGAGCCGCGAATCCGATTTGTTGAATTTCAAAACTTTCGATCTGTATGCCTGCCGACGACAACATAACTAAGATCGTATCTTGGATTTCTTGATTTTGTTTGATGAATTGACCTAACTGTTTACCATCGATATCCGGCATTAAATAATCAATAATAGCCAACCAATACGGATCATTGAGCCGTTGCGCTTCAACCAAAGCAGTTAACGCAGTTTCAGCACTCTCAACTGCACACGCACAAACTTGCATCTCCCCAAATTGTTCCTCCAAAATTCTCCTATTCACCTGGTTATCATCAACAATTAAAACCCGGGTACCTCGTAAAATTTCAAGGCTTTCCTCTGTGAATTGTGAATTGTGAATTGTGAATTGTGAATTGTGAATGGCCTCAACTTTTTCAAAATTTTCTACAAGAGGCAATGGCAAAGTAAAAGTAAAAGTTGAACCTTCACCCAATTTACTTCTTACCCCAATTTCGCCATTCATCATTTTTACGAGTTGCTGGCTAATGGCTAAGCCCAATCCAGTTCCACCAAATTGGCGGGTAGTTGAGGTATCCGCTTGGGTAAATTCCTCAAAAATAGTTTCCAATTGCTCGGATGGTATGCCTATACCAGTATCTTTGATTTGGAAACTCATGCAGGCGGATTCTAAGGTTTGTACTTGGCATTCAACATCAATCAGTACATGTCCTTTTGATGTAAACTTTATCGCGTTGCCAACCAAATTGGTAAGTATTTGCCGTAAACGTCCAGCATCGCCAATGAAATGGCGCGGTGCCGAAGGCGCATAACGCACTATAAGTTCATAACCCTTCGTCTCAGCCGTAATAGATAGCAAACGAGCCACATCAAAAACCGCCGATTCTAAATCAAAAACCGCCTTTTCAAGAGCAAGTTTGCCAGCCTCTATTTTAGCAAAATCCAGAATGTCATTGATAAGCGTTTGTAAAGCATCAGTTGATTGATGAATAATTTCCGCATATTCATATTGCTGGGTTGTGAGAGAAGTTCTGAGTAATAACTCAGTCATACCAACTATGCCGTTCATAGGAGTACGAATTTCATGACTCATATTCGCCAAAAATTCGCTTCTAGCACGGGTTGCAGCCTCAGCAATTTCCTTCGCATGGCGTAATTCATCCTCAGCATGTTTGCGCTCGGTAATATCACGCCCCACGGCCTGATATTCTACCAAATATCCGTTATCATCAAACATGCTACGGACTATCCAATGTTGCCAACGGATATTACCATCTAACTCCATACCAAGTTCAGACTCAATCTCTGGTCTATCTCGACTTAAACCATCCATCAAATCCCTAAGTTCATCCTGAGTAGTATCAAATATAAAAGGGGTAAAGTGGTGCCCAACAAGCTCAGCTTCAGTTTTATTAAAGTAGCGACAATATGCCTCATTAACAAAGCTGATTCTACCATCGGGTAAATATCGGCAAATCAATTCGGTTTGGTCTTGAACAATAGCTCTATATCGACGTTCATTTATTTGCAGTGCAACTTCGGTACGTTTGCGTTCGGTGATGTCGGTGGCAATTTGTAAACGTGCCAAACGCTCATCAACCCAACGAATAGCACGATCATGGATCAGGAACCATTTACCTTTTTTAGAGCGGAACTCAGACGAGTACATTCCATAAGGCTCGCCCTTTTCATCTAACAATTTTTCATTACTGCATGTACTACAAAGTAATTGGGGTTTTCTAGTTGTAAGTTCGCATTGGTTATTAACATTTCCAAAGGTATTTTGTCCATCTTTATTGACATATAAGATTTCATTGGATTGCATATCTACCACATATACCTGCGAACCTAAACTATCTAAGATTGTTAATAGGCGTTCATGGGCATCTCTAAGAGCTTTTTCATCACGTTTGCGTTCAGTAATATCACGGATGATGGCATATATTTTTTTCTGATCGACACGGGGATAAGCATTCCAAGACAGCCAGCGGTAAGATTGGTTTTGGCATTGAAAGCGATTTTCAAAATTTTCTTGGGTTTCACCCTGCAACAGTCTGTCAAAAAAGGATTTGGTCATAAGCCAATCGTCAGGATGTACTAGGGATAAAAAGGGTGCCGATAACAAATTGCCTCGATGATGGTGTAAGGTATGTTCCCAAGCAGAATTAAGTTGTTTAAAAAAGCCGTCAAAACCAATAACACATTGCATATCAATTGAACGATTAAAGAGATGATCACGTTCATCCTCAATTTGCTTTTTCTCAGAACAGTCTATGATAATATTAATGACCGCATCTAATTCATTTTTACTATTGCGAATAGCTGAAACTGTAATGTCTCCCCATAATACTTTTCCGGTTTTATGATTGAAACGAACTTCGGTCCGAAAATTGTCAATATTACTGAGTTTTAGATCTTGCATCAGCATTTCGATGGCAAAAGAATCTTCCCGATAATAAACATCGAAGTTATTCTTAAGACGCATCTCAGGAGCAGAGTAGCCAAGCATATCTAGCCAGCGAGAGTTAAATTGTAGATAGTCACCCTTTGGTGTAATAAGTGTGATAGCTATAGGAGCACCATTGAAAATTGCCCGAAAACGTTTCTCGCTTACAGACAAAGTATCTAAGGCTTTTTCTAGTGCCTGCGATTGGTTTACTGGTTGGCTTCGAGAAAGGAATATCCCTATAAATTCCGTGGCTGATTGTAATAGATAAAGTTCATTGGCATTGAATTTTTGTGGCTCAGATACTTTAATAAAACGAATAAAACCATACCACTGCCCAGCAACCTCTAAAGGAATGACTAATATTGAGGCATTTGAAGGCAACAGTTTTTGCTCACTTAGCGGCAAATCTGCTACATTTTCGTTAATAATCTGGCTTTGAGAAAGTAATTTTTCCCAACGTTGTAACCCTTCTTGATAAGGCCAATCTGGCACTGATGTATTTCCGCTCCCGCCCCGTTCCCCTACCTGATGGGTACAACGCATACACACTATCTGTTCAGCACTGGTAAAATTTTTAAACAGCCCAATTTGAGTTATTGAAATTGCCTCAAGTAAATCAGTTAAGACTTCTGGGAGTGGATCTTTGTCATAATCACTAGCCAGCAAGCGACGTAAGCAAACTGTTAAAGTCTGCTCATATTGTAAACGAACATCGGTAGAATGTTGTGTCATAGATCGCTAAAGGAGATTGGGGGGAGATAAAAATTTCACCACCAATTCAAAGTTCCTTAATGAACAATTTCCTTAATGAACAATTAGTCATTTATTTCTCCTTGTGATAAGCTGCAAGTCCCGTACCCGCTGGAATTAAGCGTCCGATAATGACATTTTCTTTAAGACCACGTAACTTATCACATTGTCCGTTCACAGCACTGCTAAGTAATACTCGCGTAGTATCCATAAAAGAAGCTGCTGAAATAAATGACTCTGTAGTGAGTGAAGCCTTAGTAATGCCTAATAATTTAGGTTCATAAATCACTGGGTTGTTATCGGCCTCAACTTGTGTAGATGAAAGCTCTGAGGTTAGGCTGATGCGTTTTACAATTTCACCGTTTCTAAAAGGCTTATGGCCCGGTTCTATAATGGTGATGGTCTGCAACATTTGTCTGATTATCACCTCAAAGTGTTTATCGTTAATCGATATGTCATGAGTGGTATATATTTCCTGCATCTCGCTGATAATGTGTTTTACCAATTCACTAATACCTTGCAAGCGCAGTATGTCATGAAGATTCTGCTCCCCTTCTACAATCTTATCGCCCAATTTTAGATGTTGCCCAGCGATAACGTTCAGATGTCGCCATTTTGGGATAGTAATTTCTCTTTTTGGAACACCGAATTCGTCTGTGATGATGATACGATATTTAGTTTTAGTTTCTTTACCAAAGCTAACTATGCCGGTAGCGGATGCCAAAATTGCGGCTTGTTTAGGAATACGTGCTTCAAATAGATCGATGATACGAAGTAAACCACTAGTAATATCTTGATTTTTAGGTAGATTGATTGGTAAGCGAGCTATAACGTTTCCTCTAGAAACCTTTGCGTTTTCCTTAACCTCAATAATTGCTCGTGGAGGTAATATGTAATTGACCGGCTGGTCAGCATCCCGGTTTTCTTGACACGTCACCTCACGTAACATCAATCTTGGGCGCATGTCTCTGGCAATCAAAGGGCGTTCTTTGGGTTCTTTGACTATTATGGCTGTATGTTTGGTGATTTCATCAGTTTCACACTTGACGGTAACGCCCTCAAAAATATCGGCAAAACCAACATAGCCATCAACATTAGAAATGATGGGGTACATAAGAGGGTCCCAATGGGCCAACCACTGTTTAGCTTCAATACGGTCACCATCATTTACTAGAAGATTCGAGCCATAAGGTACATTGTAGCTTTCTTTTTCTAAACCGGCATCATCAAGAATAGTAAGTTTACCGGTAGTTATGGTAATTAAATTGGACTGCAAAATACTTTTTGACTGTTTCCGACTCAAACGTTGTCGAATCACTTTGAGGTGGTTAAATTTAACGGTGCCAAAGGTTTTAGCCTCAATATGACTGCTAATTATTGAACACTTGGGAACACCATTTGGGGTCCGCATAGTCAACTGGGTGCCAGATTCCCCAATAGATTGAGCGGCCATCACGCCAATAGCTTCTCCAATATTCACCAATTCACCACGCGCTAAATCACGACCATAGCAGCTTACACAAACACCATGCATCGATTGGCAAGTAATGGGGGAACGGACTTTAATACTCTCAACCTTTTCTTGTTCAAGCCGTTCTATCCAAACTTCATCAAGCAAAGTGCCCGCTTTAGCAATGAGTTTACTATGAGGTTGAGAAAAAATATCTTCAGCTATAATTCGTCCAAGTGCCCTCGAGCCAAGTGTTTCAATGATTTTACCGTTGACAGTCAATGTTGTCAGAGATAAACCGTCAGTTGTGCCACAATCTTGCCTAGCGATGATGACATCTTGAGCAATATCTACTAGCCTTCGGGTCAAATAACCGGCATTCGCGGTCTTAAGTGCTCTTTCCGCTAATCCCTTACGTGTACCAACCGTAGAGATAAAATATTGATGTATATCTAATCCCTCCCGAAAATTAGCGGTGATCGGTTTCTCAAGAATTGAGCCACCGGGTTTGGTCATAAGACCACGCATTCCAGAAAGTTGTTGAATTTTTTCCAAACTTTGCACTTGGGTATTGACCATCGCGTGTAAGGTATTTTCTATCTTGATATCTGGCAATTGTGCTCCCGATTGGTTTCGATTTGCCGATGAGAATTGGTTATTTTGGATGCGGTTTTCTGATAATGTTGCCAATACCGCTTCTGCAATCTTGTCATTGGTGTTTTGCCAAATTTCAATGATTTTATGATAACGTTGGCGGTTGGTTAGCAGTCCTTTGAGGTATTGCTGTTGGATATCATTGGCGCGTGCGGTGGCTTCGTTTATGAGGTTTTTTTTAGATTCTGGTATAGCTATGTCGTCAAGATTGAGAGAAAGTCCGGCGCGGGTAACTTGAGTAAATCCAAATTGCATCAACTGTTGGGCAAATTGAACCGTCTTGGCAACGCCGTAAAAATAGTAACACTGGTTGATTAACTTGGTCAAAGTTTGCTTGGTTACAGTTAAGTTTATCATTTCATAAGGCATTCCAACTGGCAGACATTGTGATAATATGGCTCGTCCAACGGTTGTTTTAACCAAAGGTAATTGTGAATTGTGAATTGTGAATTGTGAATTGTAAATGGTTTCACATTCAGAGTTATCTTCGGTTGAAAATTCCAGTTCGTCATTTAGTGATACTGGGTATTCGTTTTGGTTAATACGAACCTCAATTTGGGCCGGTAATTCGACTATGAAGTTATCATAAGCGCGTTGAACTTCACTAACATCGGCAAATATCATGCCTTCACCACGAGCACCAGCTTGAGCGCTGGTCATAAAATAAAGCCCCAAAACCATCTCTTGAGAGGGAACAATTAAGGGCTCGCCATTGGCCGGTGATAATATATTGCGATCCGAACGCAACAATATTTTGGCTTCCAGTTGAGCTTCTATAGATAAAGGGACATGCACCGCCATTTGGTCACCATCAAAATTGGCATTAAAAGCTTTACATATCAACGGGTGAAGTTGAATAGCTTTACCATCAACTAGCAATAGCTCAAAAGCTTGAATATTTAAACGAGCAAGAGTGGGAGCACGGTTGAGCAATATTGGGTGTTCATGAATCACCTCTTCAAGTGCTTGCCATATTTGGGGGGGCCTTTGTTCAAGCAATTTTTTAGCGGCATTAATGGAAATAGCTAATTTGCTTTTTTGTAAATAGTTAAATAGGAATGGTTTAAAAAGTTCTAAAGCCATTTCTCTTGGTAATCCGCATTGATGCAATTTCAAGGTCGGATTCACTGCAATCACGGAGCGGGCTGAGTAATCCACTCGTTTACCGAGTAAATTTTGCCGAAAGCGACCGTGTTTACCTTTTATCATGCCCGATAGTGAATGAAGGGGAAGTTTATTTGGCCCGGTAAAAACACGGCCACGCCGACCATTGTCAAGAAGTGCATCTACTGACTCTTGTAATAAGCGCAATTCATTACGAACCACAACTTCGGGGGCATTCAAATTAAGGAGGCGTTTGGTGCGGTTGTTGCGGTTAATTACACGACGATACAATTCATTCAAGTCAGAATTAGCAAAGCGTCCGCC
>Ga0233404_10000479_pt1 | contig 11005 bp, 8 predicted proteins | sample Na_oxic_2_MG_FD_179861 | JGI IMG/M metagenome (GOLD analysis project Ga0233404, IMG submission 179861) | Seawater microbial communities from Saanich Inlet, British Columbia, Canada - Na_oxic_2_MG | ecosystem: Environmental > Aquatic > Marine > Inlet | place: Canada: British Columbia | collected...
GTGTTTTTAACCGGTGTGTCTAAATTTTCGCGGGTTTCGATTTTTTCGGAATTAAATAATCTACGAGATATTACCTTCTCGAAACAATTTGCCACACTGCTAGGCTACACCCAAACCGAATTGGAAAGCTATTTTGATAAATATATTCAAAGTCTTTGTTTTGAATTGGGAATGAAGAAGGCACATCTGCTGACTAAAATTAAAATTTGGTACAATGGCTATTCATGGAATGGCAAAGACCAATTGTATAATCCGTTTTCAATTCTCAATTTGTTTGCCGAACAGCGGTTCAGTAATTATTGGTTCGCAACCGGTACCCCAAGCTTTTTGATGAAGTTAATCAAAAACACACAATTAGATGTCACGACATTTGAAAACCAGAAAATCTCCGAAATTATCTTTGATAGTTATAATATTGAGAGCCTAAATATTTTTGCGCTGTTGCTTCAAACCGGTTATTTAACCGTAACCGAAATTGATCAAAAAGCCAGAACGCCCCAATATGTTTTGAACTATCCCAATTTTGAAGTGAAAGAAGCTTTTGTGACTTATCTGTTTGCAAGCTTTACCCAAAATGAATTAGGCAAAATCCAACCGGCAGCGGAAAATTTACGTGACTATTTACAAGCGGAAAATCTCGAAGGCTTTATGGACATCATCCGCGCCTTATTTGCCAAAATTCCGTATCCGTTACATATTAAACAAGAGGCTTATTACCATTCGCTGTTTTATATGATATTGGTATTGATGGGAGTTGAAATTGATTTGGAAGTTCTTACGGATAAAGGACGTATTGATGGTGTGTTAGAATTTGAGGATAAAATCTATTTGATTGAATTCAAATATGCCAAAACTGGCAAAAATATGGCTCGTTTAACTAACCAAGCCCTCAAGCAAATCAAGACCAAAAATTATGGCGAACGCTTTTTGAATGATTCGCGCCCGCGAGTGTATCTTGGTGTCGGTTTTTTGGGAAAGAAAATTGGGTATAAGAAAGTTACCAATATCGAAGCGGACATCAAATAGTCCTAAAAACGGACAAAACCCAAACCTATCCTCTAACACACTGGTATTGAAATAATTTGCCCGGTTAATAAGAACCTATCCCACTATTCATTTGAACTGTGATTGGTATTATTGGTATGATTCATAAAAAACCAATTTCTCAAATAAATCATACCAATCACATAAATCACAGTTCAAATCTAAAGGGAATTTATTTGATCTTCGATACTAAGTTTTATATAGCTTTAGTGATTGGTGTAATTAGTTATTTGCCAGAAAAATTATTTTTAATAACGCCACTGGTTTGTAGGGACTATCTTTGGTATTGCCTCCTCTCCAACTCGGATGGAGCATATTATTTGGCCCGTCATAATTTACAATGAATGAAGGATAGTCTATAATTATTTTTGCTAAGGAATGTGCATGAAATAAAATCGGAACGAAACCTGACCGGTTTTAAAAACCGGTCAGGTTTAATTCAATATTTTGGATATCTAAAAAAATTATGAAAAAACTACCCATCGGTATTCAAACCTTTTCTAAAATCATCAAAGATGACTGTGTGTATGTGGATAAAACCCGTCACATTGCTGAATTAATTGATTCCGGCGAATATTTTTTTCTGTCCCGCCCGCGCCGATTCGGAAAATCTTTGCTGGTTTCGACGTTATCTGAAATCTTTTCCGGTAATAAAGCTCTTTTTCAGGGGTTGTATATCTATGATAAGATTGAATGGCAGTCTTATCCGGTTATTGTTATTGATTTCAATAGAATTTCCTACTCTGATGATGAAGTATTTAAAACCTCATTGTTAGCCTTTTTGGATAAGGTGGCGGGCAAATATGAGATTACACTTTCTAGCCAATTTGTCCGAGATAAGTTTGCCGAGTTAGTCGAAAAAATCGCCGAAAAAACTCAACAAAAAGTGGTCATTCTCATAGATGAATATGATAAACCGATTGTCGAGCATATTGATGATATTGAAAAAGCTACCAAAAACCGCTCCGTTCTGCGGGACTTTTTCGGGGTTTTGAAATCTTGTGATGCCTTTCTACGCTTTGTGTTCTTAACTGGTGTGTCTAAATTTTCGCGGGTGTCGATTTTTTCGGAGTTAAATAATCTACGAGATATTACTTTCTCGAAACAATTTGCCACACTGCTAGGCTACACCCAAACCGAATTGGAAAGTTATTTTGATAAATATATTCAAAGTCTTTGTTTTGAATTGGGAATGAAGAAGGCATATTTGCTGAATAAAATTAAGATTTGGTATAACGGCTATTCATGGAATGGCAAAGACCAACTGTATAATCCGTTTTCAATTCTCAATTTGTTTGCTGAACAGCGATTTGACAATTATTGGTTCGCCAGTGGAACCCCAACCTTTCTGATGAAGTTAATCAAAAAGAGCGCGTTTGATGTCACCCAGTTTGAAAACCAAATCGTTTCAAAGATTATCTTTGATAGTTATAATCTTGAAGACCTAAATATTTTCGCGCTGTTGCTTCAAACCGGTTATTTAACTGTAACCGAAATTGATCAAAAAGCCAGAACGCCCCAATATGTTTTGAACTATCCCAATTTTGAAGTGAAAGAAGCTTTTGTGACTTATCTGTTTGCAAGCTTTACCCAAAATGAATTAGGCAAAATCCAACCGGCAGCGGAAAATCTACGTGACTATTTACAAACGGAAAATCTCGAAGGCTTTATGGACATCATCCGCGCTTTATTTGCCAAAATTCCGTATCCGTTACATATTAAACAAGAAGCTTATTACCATTCTCTGTTTTATATGATATTGGTATTGATGGGAGTTGAAATTGATTTGGAAGTTCTTACGGATAAAGGGCGTATTGATGGTGTCTTGGAATTTGAGGATAAAATTTATCTGATTGAGTTCAAATATGCCAAAACCGGCAAAAATATGGCTCGTTTAACTAACCAAGCCCTCAAGCAAATCAAGACCAAAAATTATGGCGAACGCTTTTTAGATGATTCGCGCCCCCGAGTGTATCTTGGTGTCGGTTTTTTGGGAAAGAAAATTGGGTATAAAAAAGTTACCAATATTGAAGCTGGCATCAAATAGTCCTAAATGCAGACAAAACCCAAACCTCTGAAGTTTTGGAAACCTTAGAGGTTTGGCTATGGTAAAGAGTTCAAAGAAAATTATCTCTGGAGTGCAAGGTATGCCTTGCGCTCCGGAATTTCGAACATTATTCAAATCAGTATGGTATCTATTATATACAATGTCCAAGTAGAAATAAATTATCCTCTAACACACTGGTATTGAAATAATTTGCCCGGTTAATAACAATACCGAAATGGATGGCTGATTGGTTCGAGTCGTTGACAATATATTCTGACAGGGCCTTAAATAATTATTGAATGTCACCTATAATAGGTCGCTGGTATAAATTCGATTAACTTTTTAAGGAGTTTAAATAATGCGATTTACCTTTTTGTGGTTGACTTTGGTTTTAGGAATGCTTGCTTTTACTACAACCTTTGCTGAAACTTTGGCTGACAAAATTGATATTAATTCAGCCAGTGTGGAAACTTTGGACCGAGAACTTTACGGGATCGGACCGAAAAAGGCGGCAGCTATTGTAGAGTTTCGTGAACAAAACGGCCCCTTTAAATCCATTTCTGATATTCAAAAAGTCCATGGGATTGGAAAAAAGACCTTTGAAAAAAATCGGGATAAGATCATCGCGATCCAACCGGAGACTTCAAGTGAGGTACCCGAAAAACCCCCAACCGAGAGCCAAGAAGTACCCGCTACCGAGAGCGTCACGCCCCAAGATGACTGAAACCCTCTAACGAGCGAACAACCGGGAATTGGGAATTAGAAATCTGTTCCCAATTTTTCGGGATCGAAAACTTTAACTTATCAAACGGCTCATACTGAGCCGTTATCCCTTCAATTAAACCTTTCAGCCGGCTCAAAACTCAACTAGTTGAAATTGATTTGGAAATTCTTACGGATAAAGGGCGTATTGATGGCGTATTGGAATTTGATGATAAAATTTATTTGATTGAATTCAAATATGCCAAAACTGGCAAAAATATGGCTCGTTTAACTAACCAAGCCCTCAAGCAAATCAAGACGAAAAATTATGGTGAACGTTTTTTGAATGATTCGCGCCCGCGAGTGTACCTTGGTGTCGGTTTTTTGGGAAAGAAAATTGGCTATAAGAAAGTTGCCAATATCGAAACGGATATCAAATAGCCCTAAATGCAGACAAAACCCAAACCTCCAAAGTTGTTGAAATTTTAGAGGTTTGGAAATAAATGACAAGAGGAAATTTAACATGATTTTTGAGCTTGAAATTGAAAATTTTAGAGGTTTTAGTCACTCCAAATTCTCTGGATTTGGTCGAATTAACTTAATCGGTGGGCAAAATAATGTCGGCAAAACAGCTTTTTTGGAGGCATTGTACTTAAATCATTCTCCTCAAGTTTCCACCCTGATGCAGCTTCGGGGTATGAATAAATCCGTTATAACTGCTTTTCCGGTCAGAGCATGGGATAATTTATTCTTAAATCAACAAAGAAATGCCACCATTCGCATAAAATCGGTCAACGAAGAAAATCTAAGTCATTTGCTGACCATAACCGTCGGTGATTCTACCCTGATTGATGAAGAAAGTTGGTCTGAGATTTTGTTACATGATGAAGAATCGAAAATTTCGACCTTAAACTTAATCTATCAAAACGGCGAGCAAGCCATTCCTCTATCCTCTTTAGTGGCACATTCTAAAGGTATTTTAGTCAAAGGAGGACACTCGGCAGAGCTTCCTTTACCGCAGATTTATTGGATAGCAGCGTCTTTAAATTCGTCTGAGCAAAACTTAGCCAGACTTTATGATCAATGCTACTTAGATGGTAATGATGATAAAGTGATGCAGGCGTTAAAAATCATTGAGCCATCCCTATTGAAAGCCAGAACTTTAACGCTTGGAACGCCACTAATTTATTTAGCGCGGCAACATGAAAATGTCATGCCTTTATCCGTTTTTGGGGATTCTTTAAATCGGGTAGCGGATTTATTTCTAAAATTGGTGAATGATCGAGGCGGTATTTTGCTGATTGATGAAATCGAAAATGCGATTCATCATATCCATCAACCCAAATTATGGGAAATGTTATTTGAATTGGCGGGGGAATTTGATGTCCAAATTTTCGCAACCACCCATAGCTTAGAGATGCTTAAAGCATTTACACAAATTAGTTTAGAAACGGATGCGATAGACAATAATTTTTATTTCAAGTTGGCACGGCACATTAAAACCCATGAAATTTTGGGTACTAAACACGATGTAGAAACGCTGGATTATGGCTTAAAACACTACAAAGGAGTTAGAGGTGGTTAACGTTTTAATTGTTGAGAGTGAAAATGACAAATATTTCCTTGAAGCATTAATCCACCATTTAAATTATGGTGATATTGATGTTGCTGATCCCATTTGTGCAATAGATGATTATAAATGTTTGGGCGGGTTAAGTCTTAAACGCCTAACAAATGCACTTTTTTACTTAAAAGATGAAGTTCAAACCGCCAATGGTATTCAAAAAATCGGTATTATCCTCGACATGGATAACGAAACCGAACCCAGTCGAATCAAAATGGTTAATACTGCCATACAAGATACTTTTGAGACTGACGAACAACTGAAGTCGGTAAGTGAATTTATCACGGTTGATGTCGATGGCTATTCTCAAGTCAAGATTGCTTGTTATTTCACCAATGTCGAAGGCAAAGGCGAACTTGAAACTGTTCTAAAAGCGATCAAAAGTAAACCATCTATTTATGCTGATTGTTTAACCGATTGGAGAGAATGTTTAAAAGCTGCCGGGCACCAAGTCACTGATAAAGATTTTGATAAATTTTGGATAAGCATTTACCAACGATTCGATTGTTGTAAGAAAAGGGAAAAATATCAAGCCGCTCGAAAATGCAGCCATGAGGCTTCCATGCAAAAAGCAATTTACAATTTTGACTCTCCCATTTTAGATAATTTCAGACAATTTTTGAGTCTATTTAATTTTGTTGATAACTGATAAAGAATTAAATATTAGGTATTGATGCTTAAATAAAAAGCCGGCCCGTCAATCATCATGGCTCCGGTCACATTATTGACCACCTCAAAAATTTTTTCAAAAGGGACTTGATATCGAAGTATCGGCCTCAACTTTAGAACATACCAAAGTTTTCCACCAGAAATGAAGGGCCAGTGTATGGTTAGGTAGTTGATGTCGTAATACTACCAAAAAATATCATTACCAAAGGTTGGACGGGATTTGCAATCGGTTAAAAAATTGATTTTCTAACAAAATTGATTATTCCAACAATGTTAACAACAATCGAAAAACTACAAACGATGGGAACGGGGGTAAATGTTTTTTCTACTAAAGAATTAGCACGTTTTTTAGGTGGTAATAAGACTCAACGATATAATAAATTTATCAATCCGGCTATTGATAATGGCGAACTTATTAGAATAAAACGCGGCATATATATGATTTCACCGAAATATGCCCCCGTAAAACTGAATGAGTATTCTATTGCTCATGAACTTGTGAGTGAAAGTTATGTTTCCTTTGAAACGGCATTGTCATACCATCAGTGGATTCCAGAGAAGGTAACCGTTATAGCAAGTGCTATTACTGGGCGAAAATCGTTTTCTTACAAAACACCGCTAGGATTATTTGAATATCAAAAGATATCGGTCGACCCAGCTAAGTTTTTCACTGGAGTTTTTCGTGAAGAACTGGACGGAAAAACCTTTTGGATAGCAAAGCCTTTAAGAGCATTGGCTGATTTAATTTTTGAAAGAGAATGGCAATGGGTTGGTATTGACTTTCTGACCGATGGTTTACGAATTGATGATGATGAGCTTGAAACGCTTGAGTCTATTGACTTTGAAAACATTATTGAAGTTTATCGTACCCCAAAATTTTATCGTGCCAAACGGGTGAATACATTTTTATATCAATTACGAGAGGTGTTAGGTAAATAATGTTATCTATTATAGAACAACGGTTTAACGAATATGAGATATACACAGAACCTCAGCAGGAAAACGCATTGAAAGAAATCACTCAAGAGATTATTCTTAGTGCGCTTGCTGAAGCTAACTTTTTTGATGTAGGTATCTTCCATGGTGGAACTTCTTTAAGAATACTTTATGGATTAGAACGTTTTTCAGAAGATTTAGATTTTTTGTTAAAACAACCTGATCCAAGTTTTAAGTGGCAGCCTTATTCAGATGCCATAAAGAAAAAATGTACTTATTATGGCATTGAGCTTGAAATGGTTGCTAAGAGAAAAGAGACTGAAACCGTTAAAAAAATGTTTTTAAAACATAATTCTATTGGTAATATCTTCAATTTGTCATTTAAACGTCACCCCAAACAAAAAATTAAGATAAAATTGGAAGTAGATACTAATCCACCGATAGGCTCAAAGATAGAAACTAAGCTTTTAACTTTCCCTCTTGATTTTTCAATTGATGTTCAAGATTTACCAAGTAACTTCGCTAACAAAAGTCACGCTTTACTTTGTCGAAAGTATGATAAAGGTAGAGATTGGTATGACTTCGATTGGTATGTTTCCAAAAATGTCATACCTAATTTTACTTTATTGACACGAGCCATTAATCAAACTGGCCCTTGGGAAAATCAGGGAATTGAAATCACACCTACATGGTATTTGGAACAATTAGCTATCAAGATTCAGTCTCTTAATTGGAAAGAACTTAAAAAGGATGTTAAACGTTTTGTAGAGGTGGAAGAACATAATAAACTTGAACGGTGGAATATTGAATTTTTTATGAAGAAGTTAGAAAAACTTGAACAGATTCTGATAAAGTCAAGTAGATCTGGTTAGCAAGCGTCGGGTGAGTAGAGGAACGAAACCCACCACTGCTGCTTGAATAAAGATGAAGGTGTTGGTGATAGCGGGGGATATAACGACTAAGTTTTGATTATCAATAGTTTAGCCGATATTAATGCTATTTGGTTATTTTGTTGGGATTGTGGCATGGTACAAGTAGGCAGCGTGTTTTAAAGATAGTGATGTGAGTTTAACCATTAGCGATGATTCCGGGAGAAGTAACTCGGTTGAGATTGACACTGGTGAAACGGGCAATGTCTGTTATCTGGCATTGATAATACGAATCCAATGGGAGCAATGCTAACCAATACCAGCCTTACCGGGACTTTAAAAGGTTTGAAAACTATTGAACAATTAATGATATTTGTCAAATACCAAGAACAACAATGCTATAAAGACGGACGGCTGAAAGAAGAAGCCCGTTTATTAATTAGCTTGCTGGAAAATAAATTTGGTACCTTGGATGAAAAACATCGGAGCATAATTCAATCTCTGAATACCAAAAAGGCTTATGCTGAAAAAATCTTAACTGCCCAAACCGTGCAAGAAGTGTTTGTGGGATAATGTTGTACCGTTCGTTATCTAAACCTGACCGGTTTTTGAAACTGGTCAGGTGGAGCAAAATCATCCACTTTGCATTTTGATTTTATTTGATTATAATGACTCGGCGTATGACGCAATAGCAATTACACCCTACACTTGCTGTGCCCCGGAACATTGCACGAAAGTTAGCTATAAAGATGATCCTACTGGTGTGAAGTGTGAGCCTAAATATTGCGCTCACCGTTTTGACACGGCTCAATATGTCAAACTCACTGTCACTGCTGCTAATGGTTCAGAATTTGTTGGTTGGGGAGAACTTATGGATTGTGTCGATGCCAAATTATGGATGATCGGTAATAAATTGTGTATTGCATATTTTATAGTAGTTAGTGACTGAGCATGGTATAAACCTGACATCCTAATGTAGGGTGGGCAACGTTGTTATCCACCTTAAGCTTTCCCAATAGCTCTGATGGATGGCTAAATGTTTTTATACATAAGTACTGAAGCACAAGTTATCGAATATTTTGTCGCTATTTAAAAATAAGGTGGGCAAAAAAAACCTTGCCCACCCTACATTATATAATTCGGTTTATAATGTCAGAAAACTTGTGCTTCAGTACTTATCTTTTGGGGTTTCCTTATCTCCAAAATTCTTGAGAATTAAATTAACTTATGCTCCCCCTAGAACATCTCCTCCCATTACGAGCAGTCAATATCACTCTCCAATTCACTGCTGCTGCTAATCCCCGCTTATTTCATCATCTTGCTCTCACTGCTTGGCTCCGCCATCTGATTGGGGAGGTGGTGCATTATGAACAATATATCACGTTGGACGCGCCAGAGAGTGGGCGTATCTCTTATCAAAATGATGATTTTTATCGGTTTAGTTTATTTGCTTTAAACGGTGGCGAAGAGTTACTTCAACATATCCTTGATTGTTTATTTGAGTTGCCACACGGTGTCAAAAAACTAGATGCCAAAATGCCATTTCGGGATAATCTCATTTTTCACGAGGCGCATGATTTATTTACCGGTTATCCAATCCAATCAGTGGCTGAACTTGGCCTTTATACCTTTGAGTGGTTGCAGCAGGAAGCGGATATATGGAGCCAGCATTCGCTATGTTGGGTAAATTGGATTTCGCCAGTGCGATTATTGCTGCCGTTGCAATTTAGAGAATCCAAAAGAGGTCAAAAAAGTAAACAAGGAAAAAATCGTTTTTGTCGCCATCGTTCGCAGGTGGATTTTGCGGTTTTGAATGACCGGGTATACGATGCTTTGGCAGAATTATTGCGGCAGCGTGTTGATAACGTGCCATCTCGTACCACTGATGAAACGCTACGGTTGGAAATGGCTGATATGTTTTGGATGGATTACAGCTATTATAATAATCAGGGCAATGAAAAACCGATGGGTGGTTTGTTAGGGCGGTTGGTGTTGGATATTGAGGATATGCCGGCGGAGCAATGGTTGTATTGGGTGTTAGGGCAATACGTGGGGATTGGGCAACGGCGCTCTTTTGGTTGGGGACGTTATCAGTTGGTATCGATGGAAACTGGTCGCACTATACCGCGTAGTTTTGCTATGACTTCTTTATTGGAATTGGCTTGCCGGCAAGATAATTTGGAGCGGGCTTATGCAAAAATTAGTGATAATAATGAAGTGGATGTAGAACGCTTGATTTATTTGCGGGACCAATTATTACACGATGAATACCAGATTCCGACTTTACATGAACAGCAGACAAAAAATGCTAATGGTAGCACTCGTTTACTGCAAGTACCACCATTTTTTGACCGGGTGATGCAACGGGCAGTGGCTCAGATTTTAACACCAGCTTTGGATATGTTGATGTATAGTGGTAGTTTTGGATTTCGGCGGGGGCGTTCACGGCATTCGGCAACTCAGATGATTCAACAGGCTTATAAAGAGGGTTATCGTTGGGTGTTGGAAGCGGATATTGATGATTTCTTTGATAGTATTCAATGGTCACGGTTGTATACTCGGTTGACGGCATTTTTTGGGGATGATGTGGTGGTGGATTTGGTTATGGGTTGGATGACTGCGTCTTTGGAGGGCAAGGAGCGCAAAGCTGGTTTACCGCAAGGCTCACCGCTGAGTCCATTGTTGGCCAATATTATGTTGGATGATTTTGATAGTGATTTGGAACATGCTGGATTACGCTTGGTAAGATTTGCAGATGATTTTGTGATTTTGACTCGTACCGAAAAGGAGGCGGAGGCTGCGAAAAGTGTTGTGATTTCTTCTTTGGCGGATGAGGGTTTGCAGATAAATACGGCTAAAACTGGGGTGCGAAGTTTTGCGCAAGGTTTTCGGTTTTTAGGGTATTTATTTATGAACAGTTTGGCGTTAGATGTGGGTGGGGAGAAGACTTTAAGCGTTGCTCCAGAGCCTAAATCTAAAAAAATTGCGACGCAAAGTGTGATGTCGGTTGGTGAGTTGGATAAGATGGGAACGATGGTATTTGTGACTGGGGTAGCTAATGTTGTGAGTACGGCGGATGACCGTTTGAAAATTACAGCTTCGGTGGAGTCTAAG
>Ga0233404_10000481_pt1 | contig 11000 bp, 4 predicted proteins | sample Na_oxic_2_MG_FD_179861 | JGI IMG/M metagenome (GOLD analysis project Ga0233404, IMG submission 179861) | Seawater microbial communities from Saanich Inlet, British Columbia, Canada - Na_oxic_2_MG | ecosystem: Environmental > Aquatic > Marine > Inlet | place: Canada: British Columbia | collected...
CTTTTTTTGCGCAGCAAAAAAACGTAACCCGACAAAGGTGTACTTAGACAAATGTCGGGTTACGTTATCGCGCTGCGCTTGATAAGCTAACCCGACCTACATGACTACATGACTGAGCCTATTGAGACCCGTTACTTTTTTTTGAAAACTTGAACATCGAGAAATTATATGTCCAAAATCTTACCGTAATCCGTTGTGGTTACCCCAGGCACGTTCCTAAAGGAAAAATAAATGACTTTTTTTAACAATATCAAAGTTGGTACTAAAATATTTTCTGGATTTCTAATTATCCTAGTTTTAATGGGAATAGTCGGAGGGCTGGCTATATTCCAATTTTCCCAAATCAAACTTACCATCACCAATTTGGCAGATAACTTTGCCAAAGATCAACATCTCGCTGATCAAATGGTTGTCCGAATTTTGTTGACACGCTTTTATGCGAATAAATATATTCGAGGTGATAAAGCCGAAGACTTGGCACGTTTCAATGAAGAATTTGCCTATTTTGAGGGACTGTTGTCTGAAGCCAGTATTGAAATTACTAAAGCTGAACGGGTCAAAATGCTCACTGATATCAAAGCTGGAGTAGATAATTATAGTGATAATTTTGCCAAAGTTATCCAATTGATAGATAAACGCCATGAAATTTTATCTAAAATTCTTAATTTTCAAGGGCCATTGGCCGAGAAAAAATTAGAACAACTACGCGACAGTGCTTTTCAAGCAGATGATGCTATTGCATCCTTTTATGCTGGTAATGCCCAACGTGCTTTACTGTTGATGCGCTTAGATGCGTTTAAATATTTTGAAGAAGGTGATAAACAATGGGTAAAAAAGTTTGATGAACGTTATCAAGAATTTCAAGTTGCTTTTCAAAAACTTGATCAAGAATTACAAGATCCCAAGCGGCGGCAATTAGCCGAAATTGCTCAAACTAGCATTGAAAAATACCGTCAAGGTTTCATTAGTCTACAAGCTGGCTATAACAAGCAAAATCAGATTATTGAAACTCAATTAAACGTAATTGGCTCACAGGTACGTAAAACTGCTTCTAAAATGTCGGATAGTGTGGCAGTTGATTTTGATGCCACCAATCAAAAAACTCATATTCTAGTGAATCAAACCCGTTGGCAATTGTTCATTACTATGCTTGTAGCTCTTTTAGTAGGGTTAACCCTCGCTTGGTTCATCTCACGTAGTATTACCACCCCATTAACAACTGTAATTGATATGGCTAATAAAATAGCAGTTGGCGATATGAGCCAAATGGTTAATACTCAAAACCGCTATGAAATAGAGCAAATTACTAAGCGCAGCGATGAAATGGGTAACATTGGCAAAGCCGTTGATACTTTAACTCTCAGTTTCAAGAAAATGATTGAAGACATTGTAAAAGTTTCGCATGGTTTAACTAGCGGTAATTTAAAAATAACCCCTCAAGCTGAATACCAAGGTGATTTTGCCCAAATTAAAATTGCTTTGGAAACTAGCTTAACCGATTTAACTAAGATCATTACTGATATTGTCCAAGTATCACAAGGGTTAGCTGAGGGCATTCAAGTCACTACCCAAACTGAATACCGGGGTGATTTTAGCCAAATTAAAACCGCTCTAGAAAGTGCCGCCACTCAATTGGCAGAAATCACTACGAAAAACAAAGTCCAAGATTGGCTGAAAACCGGCCAAACGCAGTTAAATGGACAAATAACCGGTGAACAGGATATTGCTACGGTAACCAAAAAAATCATTACTTTTTTGACGACTTATGTTGAAGCCCAAGTGGGTTTATTTTACTTGTTAAAAGAAACCGATGGGCAACAATATCTGCAACTTGTCGCTAGTTATGCTTATGTTAAACCAGATAAATTACCTTCTAAACACTTCTTAACTAAGGGGTTAGTTGGTCAAGCTGCTCTTGAACGCAAAGTTATTTCTGTCACCCAAACTCCCACTGAATCCCCACCAATTATCTGTTCTGGTTTAGCTGGAACCTTACCGCGCCATGTATTACTACTGCCTTTTTTATATGAAGATAAAGTAAAAGGTGTCATTGAAATTGGCTCTACAAAGATAATGACGGCAATTGCCCGCGAGTTTCTAGAACAAGTTATGCCGAATATCGGTATCGCCATAAATATGACCGAATCGCGTGGACAAATGCAAACTTTATTACGGCAAAGTCAACAACAAGCCTTTGAACTCAAAACCAAGCAAGCCGAATTGGAAGCTTACAACACGAAATTGCAAACGCAATCAAATGAATTGGAAGAGCAACAAGAAGCATTACGCCAAACCAATGAATCTCTTGAAGAACGTACCAAAGATTTAGAATTGCAAAAAACCGCCGTTCAAGAAAAAAATCTCGCTTTGGAACAAACTAAACTAGAGATGGAAAAGACGCAAACCGCTATTGAAACCAAAGCCAAAGAATTGGAATTAGCCAGTAAATATAAGTCTGAATTTTTGGCCAATATGTCGCATGAGTTGCGTACACCACTCAACAGTTTGCTGATTCTGGCCCAATTGCTAGCAGATAATAAAAGTGGTAATTTGGATGAAAAGCAAGTTAAATATGCACAGACTATTCACAGTGCTGGCAATGATTTACTAACTCTTATTAATGAAATCCTTGATTTATCCAAGGTAGAATCCGGCAAAATTGAACTGCAACGCGAAGAAGTATCATTGGCTAATTTATTGCAAATCATTGAACAAAAATTCCGCCACGTTGCTGCCGATAAGGGGCTATCCTTTCAATGTGATAGTGCCGCTGATTTGCCAGCAATGTTACATACCGATGCCCAACGGGTTGAGCAAATTATCAACAATCTATTATCCAATGCTTTTAAATTTACCCGTGAAGGCGTGGTTAAAGTAATTATCCAACGTTCCACGATTATACCAGAATTATTACTTTTAAGTGAAAGCCAACTGGAATTAGGTAAAATTATTACGATTAGCGTGGTTGATAGTGGAATAGGTATTTCTAAAGATAAACAACAACTTATATTTGAAGCTTTCCAACAAGCGGATGGTAGCACCAGCCGCCGTTATGGAGGCACTGGTTTAGGCTTATCCATCTCGCGTCAACTGGCGCGTTTGCTCGGCGGCGAACTTACTTTGGAAAGTGTAGAAGGTAAAGGCAGTACTTTCACTTTATATTTACCCGAAAATACTCCCAAAGAGTCACTGCTAGACAAGGATGCTGAACCAACTGTGGCTGAGGAAAAGGCTCCGCAAGCTGCCAGCGATTTAACTATGCAACATGATAAAGAAGCCATCCTCAAAGGAAAAAAAATATTGATTGTTGATGATGATGGACGTAATATATTTGCCCTGAGAACTATTTTAGAAGAATATGGTATGCGAGTGGTCGTTGCCACCGATGGTAAGGAAGTACTTAGTAAACTGGCCGCAAATAAAGATATTGCGATTGTTTTGATGGATATTATGATGCCGGGAATGGATGGTTATGAAGCTACGCGGGCCATTCGTACACAACCACAATATCGTGATCTTCCCATCATTGCTCTCACCGCTAAAGCCATGAAAGGTGATAAAACTAAATGTATTAAAGCTGGAGCTAATGATTACTTGGCTAAACCGGTAGATACTGAGAAATTGATTTCCTTAATGCGGGTTTGGCTTTATCGGTAGACTGGGGTGTTAAATCTGACGTGGTTTTGCTTCGTATTTGGAGCCCCACAGTTCCATAGGTTTCACCTGGGGTGTTAAATTTGTACTCAAGAGCCTAATTAATAATTTCCTCCCCCAATTATTATGACTTTTTTCGGTTTAAGCGTGTCGTTCATAATTATTTTTTAAATTGTCTGAATCAGAATTTACGGAATTTGAGAATTTTCAGAATTACTTGCTTGAATTATGAATTGGCAAAAATTTTAAAAATATAATTATTTGATAATTCAGATAAAATTCAACATTCTCAAATATTTATTCATTTATTCTGAAAATTCTAAAATTCTGTAAATTCTGATTCAGACAAAAAAATGGCTCAGCGAGGGAAATAATTAGGATGGATGTTTGAAATATCAACAATGAATGGCATTGTCCAATTCCCTTCTTGTCTGAATCAGAATTTACGGAATTTGAGAATTTTCAGAATTACTTGCTTGAATTAGAATTGGCAAATTTTTTAAAAATATAATTATTTGATAATTCAGATAAAATTCTGTAAATTCTGATTCAGACAAAAAAATGGCTCAGCGAGGGAAATAATTAGGATGGATGTTTGAAATATCAACAATGAATGGCATTGTCCAATTCCCTTCTTGTCTGAATCAGAATTTACGGAATTTGAGAATTTTCAGAATTACTTGCTTGAATTCTGAATTGGCAAAATTTTTAAAAATCTAATTATTTGATAATTCAGATAAAATTCAATATTCTAAAATATTTATTCATTTATTCTGAAAATTCTAAAATTCTGTAAATTCTGATTCAGACAAAAAAATGGCTCAATCAACCTACGCGGGTAGTTTTAACTACACCATCTATTACAGTTATATCTCCTTTACAAGCGAGATACCTCGGCTTCCCTCAAGAATAAATAATACTTCTTTCGGTTCCGCCGAGAACAAGTCGCACAAGTTTCAATGGGCGACATTGCCCAACTCCCTGTCAACAAAGGGTGGTGTCACAACAAATTTTGCAAGAAGTTTCAATGGGCGACATTGCCCAACTCCCTGTCAACCTCCGTTTTGGTCAAGAAGGATATTGGTACGTTTCAATGGGCGACATTGCCCAACTCCCTGTCAACCCCACCCCTAAAATATTCCCTTTATTTTTCAAACCTTTACAAAGCATATTAACCATGACAAAATTGTGTGAAAAAGTTAGCCTCTTTGGTACAACTTTTGCATCAACTATTTTTCTTCTAAATCAAAGGGTTACAAAAATGACTTTTTAACTGCAATCGTCGTTTTTGACCCCCCCCAAAAGTTAGCTTCCTCATTGATTTTTAAAACATTTATTGATAGCGAACGATTTTAGTATACCCGGTTAATATTAATTTTTGCTAACTAATTTCACCAAAATTGTTCACTATTTATATTCTGAAAATTCTAAAATTCTGTAAATTCTGATTCAGACAAATTATGCCCACGCATTGTCCCACAAACTCCGCAAATTGGCAAAATATTTTTTGGCAACACTGCCCTCTAAACCCATTAAGGTGGCATTGTCCGGAGCCCGAAGCCCCGAAGCTACCGACGAACTAACGTAATCGGTGGAACGTCTTTTGATTTTACCTTTTCTCCTGCACTAGCATTTTCATTTCCGCTAGTTCCTCAGCATAACCACCGGATAAAATCGGAAACCGACACCATGTTTTAGGATCAAGGCTTTCGTCATCTAAATGAAAACTTGGGGCAAAACGTTCTCGCTTCCATTGATTGCGGCTCCAAAGATTGAAAAAGCGTTCAATCCAAATAAGTAATTGTTTTTCAGCGTATTCTCTGAACTTAACTTGTAGCAAAGCGAAAATTTCGTAAGGCGTTTGATGATCACGAATTGCGGCTTTTTCAATTACATTGAGTAGGGGATAAGGCATTAAATCTTCTTCATCGGTTTGTGTCATTTCCGGTGGACGCAATTCAGCGGTTGGGGCTTGTTGATTAATCAATGCAAGGGCTTGAATCGGTGCTAATTGTACTGGAGCCTCTTGTTCTAACCAACGTAACCATTGTCGCAAGAAATCTTTGTCTATACCAGCTATGGGACTTAAACCACCACTGGTATCACCATCCATTGTGGCATAACCTTGAGCCATTTCGGAACGATTGCTAGTTGCTAACAATAAAGCGTTGCGAAGATTGGCAATTAACCAAACACTTGGGGAACGTGCCCTCGCCTGAATGTTTTGTAACGCAATATCATGTTGTTCCCAATTGAGTTTTTGTTTGGTAGCTTGAGATACTAAATCAAGATAACCTTTTACTAATTGGTCAATATTTAATTCCAGATAGTCAGCACCAAGATTATTGGCGAGGGTTGCAGCAGCACATCGAGTAGTTTCGCTTGAATTTTCGGTGGCTTGATAAACGCAGGTAAGTATTGATTGAACGATTTCACTGATAGTTAGGTTTGGTATAGGTTTACACCTAATTTTGGCGCAAAAATGTTTAATACCGAGTTCGGCTATACCAAGTTCTATCATTAAACGGATTAAACAAGCGATAGCAGACGAATCGGCTCCTCCACTTAAGGATACGACAAAACCATCAGAACGCGATTTGCGGAGATAATCAAATAAACCAAGGCTGACAGCGCGAGTAAATTCTTCTTCTTTAAGGGTTGGGCTATGTTCCCACAATTGCGGCGGGGTTGGAACATTTTGGCCGGGGGGTGTGTGCGGGTAGGCAAAGGGAATTTGAATACGGCTTTCTAACTTGGGCACCCAACTGCTAGTACGTGCCTGATACATGCGGGTTAAATCGACATCCACTGAGGCACTTATGAGTTGGTAGTTAGCAAAACTAAAGCGTTTGCCGCTAGCCAATAATTGTCCACCACTGGCAATCATTGTATCACCACCATAAATGACTCGTCCGGCTTCGTTGCCGAGTAAATTGGTATAAATATAACTGACACTAAAGGCTCGTGAGCCTTCTAACACAAAACGTTTTTGGACTTTATGTTTATCAAAGGCAAAATGGCTGGCACTAGGATTGAGAATAATATCTACGCCTTTTTCCGCCAATTTTATACCGGGGCGGTTGGCAACCCAAGCTTCTTCACAAATTTCAAAACCAATACGCACCCCACCACAGTTAAAATAAATGTCACCAAGGGGAAAGTGTTGCTCATTTATTTCAATTTCGACATATACATCTTGAGGCCAACGGTGGAACCAACGTGGTTCGTAGTGGATGCCATAACTCGGCAAAAACCGTTTAGCAACAAAGCCACCAATACTGCCATCAACCAGAAGGCAGACAGTGTTATATACTCGATTTTGATATAACAACGGCAAACCTACTGCCACAATCAAATTTTTGGTATGTGGTAGTAAAAGCTGTAATACTTTAAGTGATTGGGCTAGAGTACCGGGCGCAAAAAACGCATCTTCGCAACCATAACCACTGATACAAAGTTCCGGTAAACATAAAATGCTCACCTTATTAACACGGGCTGCCTCAATTGCAGCCAAAATATTTTTTTTATTGCCCTCCCAATCTAAGGGGGTTTGATTGAGAGCGACAGCACCTACTGATATGTATTTCATGGGAATGCACCTTTGTAAGGCAACCATAAAGGACTGCCCCTACATACTATGAAAAGTTCAAGTATATAGTGAGCCTTCATTCGTTGTAAATATTTTGTAAGTACTGAAGCACAAATTATCGGATATTATGGAGTCCAAAGCTTCAGCTTTGGCACCTTTTAATTCGGCAATATCCAAAGCTAAAGCTTTGGATTCCAAAATGTGCTAAAACTTCTGCTTCAGTACTTAGGGTGGGCAGTTTTTTTTGCCCACCATTTAATTACTTCAAAAAAAAAAATGATTAACATACTTATTGTCGATGATAATGAAAATAACCGGTTTACTTTGCGTACTTTGATTGAGGAATATCTTAATGCTCATATTTTATCGGCACCATCCGGAAGAGCAGCTTTAAAAATTCTGGTGAAACATCCGGTTGATTTGATTATTCTTGATGTGCAAATGCCACAGATGGATGGATTTGAAACGGCTAAATTTATTCAATCACGTCCAAAATTACAACATGTTCCAATTGTCTTTTTAACCGCAGCCTATAAAGCGGAAGAATTTCAGCAAAAGGGTTTTGAAATTGGTGCCGTTGACTATCTCACTAAACCGATTGATGCCCCACAGTTAATTAATAGAATCAAATCTTATGTACGTTTTATTGAACAGGATCGCAAACATAAACAAGAGTTGGAGGGCAAAGTACAAAAACGCACCACCGAGCTTTTAAAAGCACACAACGAATTAGAACAGCGCGTGGCAGAACGTACTGCCGCTCTGTTAGAAGCGAAAAATCAAGCCGAACAAGCCCAACAAATTGCTGAAGATGCATTGAGCCAAGCAGAACTAGCCAAAAAGATTGCTGAAGATGCTAACTTTTCTAAAAGTAGGTTTTTAGCTAATATGAGCCATGAACTGCGTACTCCCCTCAATGCTATCATTGGTTATAGCGAAATGTTACAGGAAGATGTGGCAGATTTAGAAGAAAATGATTTAATTAGTGATTTACAAAAAATTCAAATCGCTGGTAAGCATTTATTGGAACTTGTCAATGATGTACTCGACATTTCTAAAGTTGAAGCTGGTAAAATGGACTTGTGTCTTGAAACCTTTGACATTACTAGTGTTATAAATGAAGTAACATCAACAATTTGCCCGGCAATTGAAAACCAAGAGAATACTTTGCAGGTTGCAATTGATGATAATTTGGGTGAAATGCACACTGATATCACTAAACTGCATCAGATGCTATTAAACTTGTTAAGCAATGCCGCGAAATTTACCGCGAAAGGGACAATTCGGCTGGATGTTAAACATGACGGCAATTGGATAAATTTTTGTTTGGCAGACAATGGTATTGGTATGACGAGCGAGCAACAGCAGAAATTGTTTGAGCCATTTACACAAGCGGATTCTTCCACTACCCGTCGCTATGGTGGCACCGGTTTAGGGTTAGCCATTACCAAAAAATTCGCGCAAATGGTGGGTGGCACGATTTGGGTGGAAAGCGAATTCGGGTATGGTAGTACCTTTATGCTGTCTTTACCAGTACAAGCCAAAGCGACACCGAATAGAAAATTAGCTCGTTCCTCGGAAGACGACAGTTCTTCGTCAAAGAAAGAAGGCATTATTTTAGTAGTTGATAATGATCCCGTGATTTGTAAATTAATAAAAGCCGATTTGAGCGACTTGGGTTATGCGGTAGCAGTGGCAGTAAATGGAGAACAAGGTATTGAATTAGCTTACAAACTTCGCCCAGATGGCATTATCCTAGACATTAACATGCCGGGTAAAGATGGTTGGCAGGTTCTGGCAATGCTCAAACATAACTCATTGGTATGCCACATACCGGTAATTATGAGCTCAATAAGTGTTAGTAAACCTGAAGCTTGTGCAAAGGGTGCTATAGATTGCATTGACAAAAAAGTAATACATAGTCAGTTGGCTGCTATGTTAGAGAAATACGAAATTGGAAAAAGTTCCAAAGAACTGATTATGATTGCTGATGATGATGCAATGATCCGTAAAACCATGACTGCTATCTTAGAAAACCAAAATTGGAAAGTTTTCCAGGCTGAAAATGGTAAAGTTGCTCTTGAACAACTTGACAATAAAAAACCGGCGGTAATTTTGTTAGATTTAAGTATGCCAGTGATGAATGGGTTTGAATTTATTGAACGTTTGCAACGTAACGAAAAATGGCATTCGATACCGGTTGTGGTGTTGACTTCCAAAAATTTGACTATTAAGGAACGAGTATATTTGAATCAACATGTGGAAAGTATCTTTCCAAAAAACAATTCAAACGCTCTGATTTCGCACCTTCATAAACTCATTGCCAATGTTTTCCGGTAGCATGGCTCAAATAACTACAAGGATTGTATAAGTACTGAAGCAGAAGTTTTAGCACATTTTGGAATCCAAAGCTTTAGCTTTGGATATTGCCGAATTAAAAGGTGCCAAAGCTGAAGCTTTGGACTCCATAATATCCGATAATTTGTGCTTCAGTACTTATAATAAAGGATTACCGGACTCTTCGTTATTCTTCGTTATTCACGTTTTCGATTATCAATAACGGAAATTAAATCCTTTGTAACTACTCAGCTTTGATTCCCTATTTTTACCACCAAAGGCAACCACAAGGGATTGCCCCTACGTGTGAATATTGTTGTAGGGGCATGCCGATTTGGTTGCCCGGAGATGTTACTATCCCTTCTTATATACAATCCTTGTAGTTGTAGTTATTTGTAGTTCGATAAAAACTGCTTTGTACGAAGGCCAACAAAGCTTCGCTTTGGACTCCAATCACTGGACTACCAAACAGTTAAATTCACAATTTAAACCGGCTACCTTGGGTTTGAAACTCCTTGGCTTTTTCCTTAAGCCCGGCTTCAACGGCAAGATTCACGTCATTGATGCCTTTTTGTTGAGCATAATCCCACACATCTTTGGTGATTTTCATGGCGCAAAATTGAGGGCCACACATAGAGCAAAAATGTGCTTGTTTGGCGGAGTCTTTAGGTAAAGTTTCATCGTGATATTCGATGGCACGAATTGGATCTAAGCCTAAGTTAAATTGATCTTCCCAGCGAAATTCAAACCGAGCCTTAGAAATAGCGTTGTCACGTATCTGAGACCCAAAATGGCCCTTGGCTAAATCCGCCGCGTGGGCCGCAATTTTATAGGCGATAATACCCTCGCGTACATCATGTTTATTGGGCAAGCCTAAATGTTCTTTGGGAGTAACATAGCAGAGCATGGCACAACCATACCAACCAATCATTGCCGCGCCAATACTTGAAGAAATATGATCATAACCGGGGGAAATATCTGTTACCAACGGCCCCAACGTGTAAAATGGAGCCTCCCGGCATTCCCTTATTTGTTTATCCATATTTTCACGTATCAAGTGCATGGGAACGTGACCAGGACCTTCTATCATGGTTTGTACATCATGTTGCCAAGCAATTTTGGTCAACTCGCCTAAGGTTTCTAGCTCCGCAAATTGAGCCGCATCGTTAGCATCAGCGATTGAACCGGGGCGCAAACCATCACCAAGAGAGAAAGCCACATCGTAAGCCTTCATAATTTCACAGATGTCTTCAAAATTGGTGTAGAGAAAACTTTCAGCATGATGGATCAAACACCATTTAGCCATGATAGAACCACCCCGTGAGACAATACCGGCTAACCGTTTGGCTGTTAACGGAATATGGGCCAAACGCAGCCCGGCATGGATAGTAAAATAGTCCACCCCTTGCTCCGCTTGTTC
>Ga0233404_10000483_pt1 | contig 10992 bp, 7 predicted proteins | sample Na_oxic_2_MG_FD_179861 | JGI IMG/M metagenome (GOLD analysis project Ga0233404, IMG submission 179861) | Seawater microbial communities from Saanich Inlet, British Columbia, Canada - Na_oxic_2_MG | ecosystem: Environmental > Aquatic > Marine > Inlet | place: Canada: British Columbia | collected...
CCATAAAGGATTGCCCCAACATCAATCAAAGTCCTGTAGGGGTAATCTATTGTGGTTACCCTAAAGTTGCTTAAGCCAAGTAGTGTGGGTAGAAAACCCACAGTGCCGAAATGAATACGAGAATCTTTTTTTTGGGTTGTGGTGGGTTTGACTACCCACCCTACAATGCTTTGTGCCGAAGTAAATGAATAGGGTAATCATTTTGGGTTTTGGTAGGTTTAGCTACACACCCTACAATGCTACCTAATTTATAGGCAATATTTCTCAATCAGTTTATTTAATTCTTGTTTATGAACAGGTTTCAACTCCTTATCTTCTTCAACAAGTTGCCTATATTCATCAAAGAAATACTTTACAGAAGAAATTAATCTCATATAGTATTCTAAGGTTGGCAGAACGCCATTGATAATCAATTGACATCCATGCTGATTTTCTATTTCTTCAATAATCTTTTCAATTTGTTCTCGCTCCGCATCTTTAACACCAATATAGGATAGAACATAATATCTATTTGGGTTAAATCTTTTTATTTTTTCATAAGCTATGCGAATCTTATGTTCATCAATTGCTTTATCTAGTTTAATTTCGACAGATTCAAAAATAGAGTTATTTTTTTCTACCTCAATATCTCCTGAACTATAAGCTGTTCTATCTGAAGCCGTATGACTTCCCATTGGTTTTAATAAACATCCATCAAATCTATCCAATTCAGAAATCAATATCTTATAAATGGCATAAAGAGCAATCACAGGTAATTTAGAACCGCCATAAGTGCCATAATCTTTGTTAAAATGCCTATCTAAAAGTCTAATGATTTTTGAAATTGTTAATTTATCAGGGGACTTTAATGGAATTATTTCAATCTGGTTTTCTTCTCTCGTTTTAATGGAAAAATTTAACAGAATTCGTAATACATTTCTTGTTTTTCGAGGATTCTTCTCTATAAAGTCTAAAAGATTTAGAAATGCTTCTTTTATTCCTTTACCAGAAATTTTTCCTTTATAACCTAAAGTGTAAGGGTATGGTTGTTCTAATGAGCGCGTTAACCAACCGTTTTCTGCCATAGAAGGCAAACCTAATCCTTTCAAAGTAGGCGTAATAAATTTGGTATCTATAGATCGACCAGAAAAACCATCTACCATATTTTCTTGATGCTTTCTTATGTCTTGTGATTTATACAACAGTTTATGGGTGAGCAAAGTTATTAGCACCGTATAAACGCCTTTGCTGCTATTGATCCTCTTTCCAATATGACTCAAATGAATTCGACAAAAATCTGGAATATTTGAAATGTCACTTATATCAAAAGATTTTTTATAAATTTCTAGTAGTTTTTCTTTATGTGTCATATTAACCTTTGATTTTTGACTTCTTTTGCTATTGCTTGAACAATGGGAATTGCTACAGAGTTACCAATTTGTTTATAAGATTCTGCTGCTAGATGGTATTGCTTATAGTTTTCAAAGCCCATAATCTTATAGCACTCATTAAGTGTTAATTTCCTAACATACTGATTTTCATCATCATAAATGAAAAATCTCCCTGATGTTTCTTGCGAGGGTATGGTTGGATGCGTTCCATTTATGGAGTAAATTCTGTTCGGTTGGTGATGTACTCTGGATAAATGGGAAGTATTTGGCCTAACACCTTTTTTCCAACCTTTTTTGTTTCTATAGCCTACAAAAATAAGCCCAGATAATTGCATTTTAGGATTATCTATCAAGGTGTATTCTTTTGATTCTAAGATTTCAAAATCACCTTTTTCATCAAGAAAATCTTTTATTTTAGGGGTTGGTATTTTTTTTAGCCTATCAAATTGAAAGTATTTGATTTTTGAAGCGACAATAAAAATTCTCTCTCTATTTTGTGGCAAACCAAAATTATTAGCATTTAATAGCTGGTAAGAAACATAATAACCAAGTTTTTCTAGTGTTTTAATAATTATTTTTAAGGTACGACCTTTATCGTGATGTATCAGGTATTTTACATTTTCAAGTATCACTAACTTAGGTTCTTTTTTATCAATAATTCTTGCCACATCAAAAAACAATGTGCCTCTCGTATCATCGAAACCTTTTTTATGACCGCTTATACTAAAAGGTTGACAGGGAAAACCGGCGGTTAAAATTTCAAATTCTGGAATATTGACAGGATTTATTTTAGTCATATCGCCATAAGGAACATCTTTAAAATTTTTTTCATAAACCATCCGACAATGTTTATTGATTTCAGAAGAAAATACACACTTAAATCCTTCTTTTTCAAGTGCAATTCTAAACCCCCCTATACCAGCAAATAAGTCGATAAATTTGACTGAATATCTTCTTTTATTTGGATGAGAAATAGGTGGAGGTGGTTTACATTCCCATAAATCTCTTTGCTTACCAGGTTCATATATTGTTGTATTCATAAAAATGTTTGTATCTGGGATTGATCCCATTAGTACAATGCGGCAAAAAAATTTAATAAAGGGGCAACCACAAGGGATTGCCCCTACAGGCATCATCAAGAAATTGCCTAATTAACAAATACACATTTGCTTGCCGGTGTTCTTGTATCCATATTACGACCCCGGTTAATATGATCTTCGATTTCTGCCGTTTCACCTGCGGTGCGTCCATAGAGGAACGTTGTGAATGCAGCCGTTTCTAGGGCTTGCTCACTGATTTCACCATTAGCATAAGGTGTCCACAGCAACCTCAACAAAATAACCGCGATAACGGCATCAACATTGACACAATAAACCTTAGCACTCACACCTGTTTTAAATAGGGCTTGAACGAGTTCATGGTAAAATTCCAAAAAGACGTTGTAATTTCCTCGCTTTTTGAACAAATCGCTGACAAAGAGTTCGCGTGGATCATAGTTGACATCTTTGTCCTTAAATACCGGATGGTTGACACAAGGAATTTTGGCATAGGATAAATTACCTTCAGCTTTAGCCTTAGTCTTGTAAGCCTTGTATTCTTTAGCATAGTCCAGGGCCATTTGGCTTAAATCTAAGCCATGTTTTTCGCGACCAGGCTCAACTAAGCCAGTCTCCTTGAAGCGATTAATCAGAAATTCTATCGCCTCAAACCCGTTACCACCATGAGCAAAACCGGTATGAGTTAAAAAGCCTACATAGGCTTTATTGAGTTGTACCCGCTCTGGTACTTCTGGTCCATCAGCACTCACTGCACCTTTTGCGCCTTGGGCGGAAATAGTACCAGGACCATTGGTGACAATTAAGCCCAATAAGACGGAAAATGCAAATAAAGCTTCTTTATCCGGGCGTTTGCCTAATAGGGCTAAGTAAGCTGTTTCCGTGAAGCTCCAGCTACTCATCAATTCACTGTTACTGACACCGCAGAACTGCTTTTCATCTTGTCGGTTCACTGCAACTGAAGCACCAATCATGGTACTGAAAATGCGGAAATGCCAAGGCATGTTGAGCATAGTGGTTACAGACAAGCGTTTATGAACAAGTTCTTTCCAGCCTAGATGACAGGTAATAGCGGCTAGAATGAGTTGCCCATTGACTTCACCACCACCTTGTTGAGCCAGTTCTTTGATAAAGTCAATGAAAACCGATTTGGCACCCCGTTTTTCAATGGCATCAAGCATCATTTTACCGCATTCATCACCTGGATTTGAGGCTAAGATATTTTTAGCTTCTTCGTCAGCCAAGACGGCACTGATTTGGCTACTAGAATCAAAGGTGGTATCGGCTGGGTTTTCTAGCCCAGAACTATAAAAGACTTTAAGCAGTGTTTTTACAGCTTGACGTGCTATCTTAGTCGTATTCGGACCTAATACAGCGATTGCCGAAGCGAGTACGGTATTGGGGCTGTTGCCGGCTTCACGGCAAGCTTCAGCAGCGGCTAAAGCCGCCGTATTATCTTGGTTGACAATAGCATTTAAAAGCACATTGGCTAAGGCGCGTCCGTTGTCATCCGGATATTTTTGTACCATGGACATGACCAGGTTATCTTCATAAGAATGCAGTGCGGTGTCTAATACACTGACTCCATATAATTTACTTACCTGGGTTTTGGGATCCATGAGGCTTGCCCCAGAAGCATCTTTCATCGTTTGGCGTGGCAAATTAACACCCAATTGATTAGTCAACACTGCCAGTTGTTCTTTATAGGGCGAAATGGCTTCAACGATATCAAGTGCTAAATGGCTGGGTAATTCTATTCCTTGATTATTGCCTAACCAGGGCTTGAGAGATAGATTGCCAATTGATTCAAAATCAGGTTCAACCTCATTGGCTTTCATAACCGCCGTCAATGCTTCTGGAATATGAGCAATGTTAGTGACGACTGCACCTTTTGCCGAATGAATTGGATTACCTGGAGTATAGATGTCGCTGACACCGAATTTTGTCATAAACCATCTTTCTTTTTCTATCGCATTGTCACCGGAACCTGCCATCGCACCGGCATGTCCACAAGCTCTAGTCAGTTTGGCTTTCCAACGTCCAACTACACAAGCAACGACCGGTTTTTTGAAGTCTAAGTCATGTTCATAGTAACCACCCGGTTCAATATACATGATAGCAGCTTGGCTACGATCATCATTGTGGAATGCATGGGTAAATTCTTCGGCTGCAAAGTGAATATAGATATCTTTACCGGAAGAAAATGATACGGTGGTACCCCAACCAGCGGTTTTAATATAAGTTGCAATTGTCGTGGTAAAGTTGCCGGAGTTAGAATAAAGGGCGATAGAACCGGGTACTAAGGATTCTTCCGGTGAACTGCCCCCTAATGCACCACCAATACGTACATGTTGATGAGCGTCAGCGATACCTAAACAGTTAGCACCAAAAACATCGACATGATGGCGTTGACAAAATGGTCTGATGATACGAATATCACTAAGTGCGACTTTTTCAGTCAAGATGATGACTTTGTTTATAGCCGGGTTAACACGTACTGCTTCAATAACAGCATCTTTGACTCCGCTCGGTGGTACATAAACGATAGCCACATTGAATTGATGCCCCGCTTCTAAGGCTTCAGCAACGCTGTTGTAAACGGGAATGTCACCGATTTTTGTTTTTAAGACGGAACCTGCACGTCCTGGCATTGTACCGCAAACAATGTTACCACCAGAATAAATATGGCTGGTAGGAGTAACGGTCCGGCTTTCATTACCCAGGATATTTAACACACAAGCCCGATCTTCAGTCGTTGCGATTTCAGCCAGGGAGTTGATGCCCACATAGAAATGCTCAAAGGCATCAACCCCTTTTCGATATAGTTTGTTTTCAGTCATAGTTGGTTTTTAAATCTTTAATTCGTTATTTGGGGAAATTGTGTAAATTGTGAAACGCAGTAACGAAGTAATTGTTTAGCCATGCATGTAGGGTGGGCAAACGTCTTTTTGTTTGCCCACCATTCCATTAATCATCAATATCGTGTTGGTGGGCAACTACCTGGCTTCCACACAATTCTCAATTACTTGATTCCCATTTGTTTAGCGATAATTTCTTTACCACCGTCTTGAGACATCCAGTTATCAATATCAATAGCGTAATTTACTACGCCACTCATAGCGGAATCATGTCCAAACATGCGATAGGGAATACCTAAAGCATCTAGGGTGTCTTTCATATAAGCCAATCCGCGCACCAAGTTCGGTCCACCACGCCCGACTACCACATAAATAGGGACTGGACCATGATTATTGAAGTAGTCACGCAGCGCATTAGCCATACCCCGGAAAGTTTCATAAATGTCGGTATTATTCGCTTTACCACCGATCATAAATAAAACGTTAGTTTTTTCCAGCCAGTGTTTATAAACAATACGGCTGATTTCAAACATTTTTTGATAAGGCGGATTACCACCGAAATCAGAAGAGATCGTTCCCTTATCTCCCAACAACTCGGTCACCAAAGCATTTGCACCGCCTCCAAAAGTCATCGCCGTGATGCTGCCCTGTTCATTAATGACAAATACATCAGATTGCCCTTGATAAGTACGCAGTTGATTGACTTCCAATTCAAACTCAGAATAACTGGAAGTATCTAAATCATCCGGTAAATCCAAACGCTTCCACTTCGGATCATCTGTATCAAACAGGCATTTAAAATCACAAGCAACGGGAACTAAACGACCCCGTTTATCCGGCATCATACGAATCGGATTTAACTCCAAAGTCGCCATACCATAACTATGGAATAAGTCCCACAATTTAGGTAAGTTCTGCACTAAGGGACTAATAATCTCATTTGGCGCATTAATTTTATTGAGCGCGTTAGTCACCACAAAACCCTTAAAGCCAGTCAGGGCATCGAAAGGAATAGTCGCAATTTTATCCTTAGGTAATTCTTCAATATCCACACCGCCATGATGGGTAATGGTCAATGTAGGTGCCCTAAAGCGTGTGCTATCACTGATAGAGACATATAGCTCATACTTAGCCGGAATGGCACTTTCAAATGTCACCCCTTCCGCTTTAGCAAAAGCATTCCCATGCAGGTGTTCGACAAAATAAAGGCGTTCTTTTTCCTTCATGGCAGTCGTTAAATCGCTCGCTTTACCAATCAATCCCGCCTTGCCCTTTTTACCAACACCCCCTTTAAAAATGGGCTTGATAAAAATATTTCCCCAACGATCTATCAAATCTTTAATTTGATCTGTTTTGGCTTCGGGACCAAGCACCTCTGAGGTAGGAAAACCTACGTATTTGAGGAGTTTAGAACCCCATAACATACCGGTAATTTGCATTATTAATAAAAACTCCTATACAAGAAAAAGTTCAAGTTGTTATTTAAATTCATCTAAAAAACGAGTGTCACCATTATAATTAAATATATATAGTTGTCAACCAAAATTTTAAAGATGTCATTCCACATAAATTTTTTAATATTTTTATGATGAGTTATTTTTTGAAATACTATTTTTTGAAAATAGTATTTTTAGGTTGTTGGAATGAACCCGTTTTTATCGGTGCCAAAAGAAATACCCATTTTTGAAAAAATGGTATTTCTGCCTTTACAATGTATAAAAAGGGCGGCTCCCTTCCTAAAACTCGATGTTCAAGTTTTTTGTAAGTCATTGATTTAAAAAATATAAATTTATGTCAAAAAACTAAATAATATTAAAAATCAATGAGTTACATATTTTAACGCTCAAAAATAGGGCATTGCAAAGCCAAATAACATCAAAAACTTGAACATCAAGTAAAAGTAGCCAAAATGGAATAAAATGTGCTGATTTTCAATTTTCCAAAATTTTACACCCAAAATAATCGCTAATTTATATTTTTCTTTATAAATCAATACGATAACAAAATTGTGCGTAATCTGCTGGTACAAATTAGGAATTAGGAATTAACCATCTTCAGTGATGATGAACTTTTAAAAAATATTTTTATGTCTGTTGCAATCTTTAAAATCGCTACAAGCGAGACATAAGCACATTGACCTACCAAAGATTTTTTTAATATAGGGGTTGACAGTTTTTTCAATACGTGGCAATATGAATAATCAATTAATAGTTATTTTTGACTGTTAATGCTTTTAATCGGTTTCAAGCGGTGCTGGGTGGTAGTTTTAAAATGCCGCCATTAGGTAGAAATACCCTTTTTTCAAAAAATGGTATTTCTTGGTTAGATATAGGGGTGCCAATAATGATCAGTTCTGCTATTATTGTTGATACTCGCTCTTCTAGTTTTTGATGTATCCTATTAAAATTTGGTGGTAGGATTGAAGCGTAGGATGGGTAGGAATGAAATGGAAATCCACCATTTTTTCAACGGTGGGTTTCGCTATCGCTCTACCCACCCTACTGTTACCCAATTTTGATAAGATACTTTTTGATGTTGTTTTGCCTTGTGAGGTTTTATTTTTGAACTTTGGAATATACAACTAATTGATTTTTAAGGTTATTTAGTTTTTAAACCTAAAATTATATTTCTTTTAAAATCAATGATTTACAAAAAACTAGAAGATCGAGTGATAGGGGAAATGGTTAATTCTTTTTTTAATTAGGAATTAACTATTTCATGATTTGTCTATTGAACAATGGCAGGTTCTGATTATTTTGTAAACACAAAAATTCGTACATCGCGCATAATTCGAGCCTGCTCCCTTTTATTGCACGCACGGTTTTGAAAATAGACTTAGCTCTTGCGATATAGTGCTTGGGTTTAACTTTAAAGGAGTTATTAATGAAAAAAGTTTTCTCTACTCTTCTTTTATGGGTAGTTTTTGTCATGGGATGTGGATCTTATGGTACATCCTATGCCCTTGATATAACTGGAACATGGGATACGAATTATAAAGTCATGTTTTTTTGGCAAAATGACACTTTTGTGGCTGGTGAATATACGTATGAAAATGGTGTTTTGATAGCTGCTTTAAATGGAAATACACTTCGAGGATGGTGGCGAGAGTCTAAGGATCCTCGAAAGTGTGGGCCAGATAATGAGTGGAGTGGAGCCTTAGCCTTCAATTTTTCTTCTGATGGTTCGAGCTTTACCGGCGATTGGAACACTTGCGCTGATGATAAGCAATTAAACCCTAATGCGAAGCGTTGGACTGGTACAAAACGTACATCTACTGTTAATTATACCCAAACTGATTGTGAGAAATCTGGTCGCTTTTGGTGTGATGGCACTTGTAAATTAACAAGCTGTACACAGCCTTTAACAGAACAGAGTTGTTTATTGTCAGGAAGAAACTGGTGTAATGGATTGTGTCAAGTTTCTTCTTGTTTTGAGATAATCATACAACCAGACTGTGAATTGAGTAATAAATATTGGTGTAATGGAATTTGTCAACAAAGTGTTTGTAATCATGAGATTGATGTAATTTGTCTTATTCCAGCGAATAATTATGATGATGGTTTTAATGCTGGTAAACAAGCGTGCATCAATAATCCTACTTCTTGTGGCATAACTATTTCTGGTAGTACTCCTGTCAGTGGTGATTGTATGGCAAACTATTCTGTTGGTCAATTGCATGTACCTTGTGTATCTGTATCAGATGCGTTTGGTGGTATAACAGTTTATAATATTATGATGAACCAACAAGCCGGTTCTTTTATTTTTGATTTAGATATAGGCAGTATTAAGCCCCGTTAAAAATAGCGAGCGTAGGGTGGGTAGAGCGATAGCGAAACCCACCCTCATCTATCTTTCAAGTGAAAAGGTGGATTAAACGAGTTTAGAAATTCGATTTTTTGAAAATTCGGATTTCTTGATTCGCCAAAGTTACAAATCTCAAACCTGACAGATTTTTTTAAAAAAATAAAAAAGGGCTCAGGCTCGATTTAATTTTTAATTTTGGATTTTTATACAAATTGTAATGTTTAAAAAACAATTCGACCCCGGCCTCTTTAATTCCCCCTCGACCCTGGTCCCTTTAATTTTGCAGCTGTTTTTTTGAAAGGTGTTTACCATTTGCTCCAAACTTAATAATGAACTACAGAGCGAATACTTTTCCCCTCATGCATCAAATCGAATGCCTCATTGATATCTTTAAGTGACAAATCATAGCTAATCAAATCATCCACTTTGATTTCTCCACGGAGGTACTGCTCAACATATCCAGGAAGCTGTGAACGTCCTTTTACTCCTCCAAAAGCAGAACCGCGCCAAACCCGCCCAGTCACCAACTGAAATGGTCGGGTAGAAATTTCTTCACAGGCTCCGGCTACCCCAATAATTGTAGATTCTCCCCAACCCTTATGACAACATTCCAGAGCCGAACGCATCAATTCCACATTGCCGACACATTCAAAAGAATAATCCACACCACCACTTGTCAGTTCTACGATAACCTCTTGTATAGGTCGATCATAATCCTTAGGGTTAATACAATCTGTAGCCCCCAGTTTTTTTGCAAATTCAAATTTGGCCGGATTGATGTCAATTGCAATAATTCGCTCTGCTTTTGCTAATACAGAACCTTGTATAACACTAAGACCTACACCTCCAAGCCCTAATATCGCAACCGTTGCTCCGGGAACAACTTTAGCAGTATTTAACACAGCTCCTATTCCTGTTGTGATACCACACCCCAGTAAACAAACTTTATCCAAAGGAGCTTTCTTGTTAATTTTTGCAACAGATATTTCAGGTAATACTGTATATTCTGAAAATGTTGAAGTTCCCATATAATGATAAATAGTTTTACCATTCTTAGAAAACCGAGATGTCCCATCAGGCATTAAACCTTTACCTTGTGTGTTGCGAATAGCTTGACACAAATTGGTTTTATTTGACTGACAAAAACTACACTTACCACACTCAGGAACATAAAGTGGAATAACATGGTCCCCTATTGACAAACTACTTACATTTGGACCGACTTCTTCAACAATAGCACCACCTTCATGCCCTAAAACGGAAGGAAATATACCTTCTGGGTCTGCTCCTGATAAAGTATAAGCGTCAGTATGACATACACCGGTAGCCACAATTCGCAACAATACTTCTCCTTGTTTTGGACCTTCCAAATCAATTTCTTCAATTTCCAAGGGTTTCCCTGCTTCCCAAGCAACGGCTGCACGAGTTTTCATAAACATCTCCTTTTCTACAGTTAATAACGGGTTTTATTGATTATGGTTTACTACATGTTGTAGAACACCGGCATTTGTCCCTTTCAGCGTCTCCATATATTCTGGTATGCAATCGGAACTGTCATGAAGTTAGCTGCAATAAAAGGGTTTTAATTACTGAAGCACAAGTTTTATTACATTTTGGAGTCCAAAACTTTAATTCGTAAGCCGTATAGGTTTGATTGATCAATTGTCATTTGTAGGGTGCATAAGCGATAGCGTCATGCACCATTCATATTTTTACGACGATTGGTGTATGACGCTTCGCTTATACACCCTACGCGAACTAGCCAAGTAGGTCGGGTTAGATTTTTTTGCGCCGCAAAAAAACGTAACCCGACAAAGGTCTATTTCAAAGGTAAATGTCGGGTTACGTTATCGCGCAGCGCGCGATAAGCTAACCCGACCTACCATGCAGGAACAAAAATAGGGT